>MDTC01059096.1_pt1 | contig 22075 bp, 17 predicted proteins | sample 811181 | NCBI WGS metagenome assembly MDTC01 (sample SAMN05326644, study PRJNA326480) | marine metagenome | isolation source: seawater | place: Pacific Ocean: North | collected 2011 | reverse complement strand
CAATCGTCTCTAGCGCAGTTTCTATTCCACTATCGAACTCTGTGAGTAATTTCTGGCCGATGGTTTGCGTATTTTGACCAAAACTTTCGTCGAGATAATGACGTAGTAGATCTGCTGGCGCACCATCATCTGAATCTAGATTATCTGCTTGTAGAGCATTATCGACCAAAGAGTCAAACCCTAATTTACTACGATTGAACTCGTGTATTGCCCATACTATGGTTAAATCGATTGTGTTAGTGTTGACAAGTTTGAACTCATAGGTGGCGTTTATCCAATCTGCCTGATGCTGTGTCAAATCCTGATTTGAGTCGTAGTCGTCGCAGAACCCCCCATCACAGCTACTCATCCCCCCTGAGGCTGCGGCAAACGGGGCAAATATGTGCATGGTGAGTAGAATTACAATGAATGGAATTAGCATCCTATTCGAATGTGAAACTCTGGCCCTCACGCCCGCCATGCCTCCTGCTATGATAGTGACATTGAAATTCATTCCCCTTGTGGATTTATCATGACTGGGGAAACGCGACATCTAGAGGGTGTAGTATCCCTAGTAGTTGACAAAGGTATTGCTGCAATGGTGCAAGAGAATTTACAGGAAGGTAATTTGGTCGATCAGCGATTCAAACCAAAAGCCGCTGGAAACCTGATTATGATTCCAATTATCGACAAGAGGTTGGTCGCTGAACAGATCTGGTTTGATATGGAAAAGCATTCCTTCGCTGTTACCGAATTAGAGCCTTCTCGAAAACGATTGACGCCTAACCAAGAACTAATCAAGCAGCTAACAAACTTATGCAAAATATACGGCATTCAAATAACGCCACAAATGATGAACAACATACCGCGTAAGTGGGAAATATTCGGGGATTTGGCGGTAATCCAAAGCAAATCATTTACCTCTTCAGAATGGCTGGACCTATTTTCCCGGAGGCCCGACATTGTAAGCGAGTTGTGGAGCACTACAGCGCAATGTCTCAAAGTGACACGACTTGCACGGCAGGCAGAAATTGCTGATGACGTTTTGCGCTCATCGCAAGTCACCATGCTTTACGGAGCCTCGGGAGAGGTCGAATTTACTGATTATGGCGTTAAATTTTGGCTCGATGTGACTAAGGTTATGTTTTCTTCTGGGAACGTCACTGAGCGTCATAGAATTGGCGACATCGATATGACCGGTGAGAGTGTAATCGATGCTTTTGCTGGTATTGGATATTACACGCTGCCGATGCTGGTCCGCTCGAATGCTGACCACGTTTATGCTCTTGAGTTAAACCCAAACTCAATTTTTGCTCTAAACCGTGGAGCAAAAATCAATGGAGTAGCTGACAGACTGACGATTATTCCAGGGGATAATCAAGAATCAATGACTAAGTTAGTCGGCATTGCAGACCGAGTTCATCTTGGAATTCTACCCTCCTCAGAATCAACTTGGAGGTTGGCAGTAGACTGCTTGAAACCAACTGGCGGGATATTACACATTCACATGAATGTTGCAGATTCTAATATCGATACCTTAGCAGACCGTTGTTTATTTGATTTGACTAGTTATGCAGTAAAGGAAAAGGGTTTCAGCAATGTCTCATTAGTTCACTTGGAGAAAGTAAAGTGGTATGCACCTCGTATCAGACACATCGTGATCGATTTAGTGATCAGCTAATCATTGAAATGAGTTAGGCGGCGGAGGTCCAATAGGACGGTCTTGGTTTTGATTCTCTGCTTCGGACAATCTTTTTTCGTCGCTAACCGATGAAGGTGATTTTGCATCATGCTGATTGCCTCTTGTCGCTTGAACTACCGATAATGCAAGCCCAATTACAAATGCCACAACTACAATTCTCAGTATCAAATCGGTGTAAGAATCCATATTTGGGTTATTTGGGAAGGAATCGTAGTAGTTGGCCACGCCATCACCATCAGAATCATACTTGGCGCGCACATCATAAGGAAACAAATCACTGTTATCGCCAAGACCATCGCCATCTATGTCGCTCCATTCACTGCGATCATCGGGAAAGGAATCGGCATTGTCACCAATACCGTCAACATCCCGATCGAAACACTCCTTGGGATCGAGTGGCCAAACATCTTCATTATCGCCACACCCGTCTAAATCGCTATCTTGCCACTCGGTGGGATCTAATGGAAACGCATCAGAATTATCGCCAACTGTATCCTCATCGGTATCATTCCATTCATTTGGGTCGCTGGGAAACACATCAGAGTTATCGCCATATGTGTCATTGTCAAAATCACTCCACTCGGTATTATCATTTGGGAACCTATCGCCATTATCGCCGTAACCATCGCCATCGGAGTCTACCCACTCATCCATATCATCCGGAAATACATCGGTTGAGTCAGAAAACCCATCACCATCCATATCTGGGCACCCCTCAGGAGAAATTGACAGGCCAAATTTTGTCGGGCAAGCATCCCGATTATCGCCAACACCGTCACCGTCATAATCCAACCACTCAGTCACATCGTTAGGAAATTTATCGTAATTGTCGCCATAACCATCGCCATCCGTGTCTTGACACTCTGTATCATCGTATGGGAACTCATCGGAGTTATCACCACAACCGTCCAAATCACTGTCGAGCCATTCTGAAGGGTCGAGAGGGAATTTATCAAGCCCGTCAATTACTCCATCACGATCTGTATCTTGGTCATACAAATCTGTGCCAATATCTGCCTCAGCAACATTGTCTAGCAAGTCACCGTCTATGTCCGAATCTTCCGAGTCAGCACAACCGTCTTCATCCATATCACTCGTATGCTGACCAATTTGACCACGTGGACAATTATCCTCGACATCCAAGACTAGATCATTGTCATCATCCAAATCAACTTCGTCGGTACAACCATCGGAATCGTGATCGTCATTCTGTTCACTGAATGGACATGGATCTATTGCATCATTCAGTCCATCATTATCGGAATCTCGCTGCTCAGCAGAACAACCATCCTCATCAACCACTGCACCAAATTCGGTTTGAGGACAGAGGTCTCTACCATTGTCAACTGCGTCCGAATCATCGTCTAATTGCTCCCAAGCACAGCCCTGGTCATCGACAACATATCCGTTTTCTGTCCACTCACACAAATCTATAGAATCTATTACACCATCAGCATCAGTATCTGGAATTCCGATTGATTGAATAGCGAAGTGGGCAATAAATTCGTGCATTACGCGGGTCGGATGGGCTTTGTCAAAGAATAGGTACTCATCTGGATTGTTAGCCACATCTGAGTTACTATTACAGATTGGAAGTGGCAGCAGAGTCGATGGTGCACTGCATGCTGCATCTTGGGTATTTGTGAAACCCAGTGCTGCTTTATTGGCAACAATGTCGTTGAATAACGACCAAGCATCAATAAAATTGACCGCTATTCCCAATTCAGCAGTTAAATCACTAATTAGGTTGGTTAGTTTCGTGTTGTACGATATGACCTCTGCGGCAATGGTTGATTGTTGATTTTGGCTTCGTGTAAGAATTTCCGGAGTTTTCTCTAGCGGTGGCAAATTTGGCACAATAAACTGCCGAGCGCCAGCTTCGTATAATTGTCGCAAGTGAGACTCCATGTTGGCAACTATGGTATCTGAGTTAGCAGTACCGTAAAGGAAATCATTTCCGCCAGCCCACAGTGCTACGATATCATTGCTTGAAATTGTAGTTTGGACATTAGCCAAATAATTGGCTATCTGTGTTCCGACATTCGGCAGGAGCAGATAAGAAAAACCCTGCCCTGTTTGAGCGCCACCAAAGGCTCGATTATCACCCTGTTCAGACAGTGAGCCGACAGTAGTAGTTAATCCAAATGCCGTAGATACATACTCTAGCCACACGGGTCCGTTAGAGAATCTACCCTGCCAATATGGTGGGACATCGGGTACATTTAGTATGCTATCCTTGGCATTACCCATATCGCTCAATGAATCTCCAAAAGCTAACAAATTCGACACTTGTGGCAGTACAGTGTGTTGAAAAATCATGAATGAAGCCTCAGCACTTGCTAACACTGTATGCGTTGTATCAATAATATCAAGATTAATGAAATAGAAATTTGATTCGTCATAAAGTTGGTTCATTGTTAAAGGAAATTGGGTTTCAGGTCCTGAAGATATGAACACATGACTGCCAATTTTTAGGACATCTCCTTGCAAATCTACAACCGAGTAATTAGCAAAAAATTGCTGATTAAATTGTGCGTTTGATACTTCGACGCTGAGTGTCACGCTTTCATTCGATAACCAATCAAATTTTTCGACAGATAATTCTACGGCAACTGGTGGAGAATTACTAGCAGAGGAAGCAGGCAACATGGCGATAAGTAGTAACGCTACTAAACCCAGTGTCGCTCGCATGTTGAGCCTCTTCAAGTCAAAGTTGAAAGAGATATTCATTCATGTTGGAGGTTTTTGATCATCTAATAATTGTGCATCGAAGGTTACCAGTGTGTCTTGGTGTAAGGTGGTAGGTGGGTCTATTCGAGCAACGAATAATAGGATAATAGTGATGACCACGAACGCCGATAAACTCAATATTTTACCGGTCAACACTGGTTCTGTCTTTTCAGCAACAACGCCAAACCTGATGGTACCATCAGGGTCTGCTACACCCAACATTCGAACTCCATCGATGTGAACCTCTTGAATTGGGCGACCGAGTAAATCTGGTCCGGGGTTTTGTATACCTTGGTCACTTCCTGGGTTTGTTACTGTAGGTGTGCTAGCTATTTCTCTAACGTAGTTCATCCCATCTCTCACAATACCAAATACTGCATAACCTCCGTCATCTCGATTTTCTGGATCTAGTCCATGTTGTTCGGTATCAGTGATATACCATTGGGAATCTGCTGAATCCTCCTCCGCTCCTCTTGCCATTCCAATTGCACCATCAACATGCGAAAGATTCTCATTGTGTTCGAGGGGTATTGTCTCCCCCGTTCCACCTCCACCACACTGCGGCGAAGTAATTGGATAGGTCCCAATTACCTTGCATTCTGGATCACCCGACTGAATTACAAAATCATTGACTACCCGATGAAAGAAGACCCCATCATAAAGCCCCGACTCAATGTGTTGAATTATGTTACTTGTGGTGATAGGAGCCCATTGCTCAAACAGTTCGATTATAATGCTGCCAGTGGTTTCTGAGGAGAGGATGCCCGTATGATAAGTCACATCGATAACCAGTACTGCGTTGCCCTGATATGATACATTCATGGGCGTATCTTCTGCAACCGGACCATCAGTCCACAATTCCGGGTCTAGGCCATTCAGCCGCCAAGACGGGACATCTTCTGCAACTGATGGATTCGCAGGAATGAACACTAACATAAAGTTGAGAACGAAAAATAAGGCAATCCGTCCTCGCATGAACGCACCAATACTATCTCACTCATGAATAATTCTACATCGAAGCGTCATGCTCATGAGCAAGTAGTGCATGGGCAGTGACATGGCAGCAGTCCCCAAGCATGAGGAGGATAAGGTCTATGTTGCCGAGATAGTAAGCGAATCGCCGACAGGGAATCGCCGAGAGCTGAATATCTCCATGGTTTCAACAATTGCTGTCTCGATTGTGTTTTTGTTGATGGCAATGTCATTTGGCAAAGCGGTTATCAACGATTCGAACAGTAGTGATTCGTTCTCAGGAGACTGGTGGGACACACCTCTCCATCTCCGACACACTATGGATTTACCAATGGATATGATGCGAGCGCAATTACCAGAAAACGGCACCTATCTGCCAGAACCATATACCGAACATTTTGTTGAAGTCGATTTACCGCTTAGCGAGCAAGATGCTGGTGCCCCTGGACCAGACCTAATGCACGTATCGTTGTGGCTGCCCGATGTCGAGGAAGGTGTCAAAGTTCCAGTTATCATGACCATTCACCCTTACTACGACTTTGGCGGTGAGGGAATAGTCGGTGAGGATTCCAATCCAAACACCGTACCCGATGGCGGAGTCGGCAAGTGGGTCTATGACACATTTTTGCCTCATGGCTACGCTTTAGCTCAAGCAACCACCTTTGGCAGTGGACAATCAACACACTGCCAAGATGTGAAAGGCTTGGGCGAACAGATTGGTATCCAAGCCGTAGTTCAGTGGCTCGGTGAGCAAGAATGGTCTAATGGTAATGTTGGCTTGATGGGTAAATCATATGCTGGCACAACCAATTGGGAGGCCGCTCAAAATCCTAGCGAGCACCTGAAAACCATCGTGCCAATCTCCGGATCAATCGGCGTACAGGAAATGTTCTACCGCAATGGATCGTCAGAAGCCCGAGCAATGTTGTATGATGCGCTCTACGAAGGCGCAACTGCTGATGCTGGTTACGATGATTCCCGCATGTGTACTGATGATGCAATAGGTCCACTAAATCCACTAACAACCTGGGCAGGAGCAGAATTTGGCGGAGCAAAGTGGAATGACTATTGGGATGAGCGACGCCACCTACCCGATGTTTTGGAAAATTACCGCGGTAGCGTATACTTAGTATGGGGATTACAAGACTGGAATGTTGACCCGTATCATGCTTTCCCAACTTATCAATTAATGATCGATGCCGGAATTAATGCCAGAGCAATTGCCGGACAATGGGCCCACAACTATCCAGACCAACCAGATAGACACTCGGAATTAGGCTCAGGATACGGCTTGGAAGCATATCCTAACATGAGCCGAATGGACTGGGCAGTGGAGCTATTTCAGTGGTTCAATTACTACCTCAAGGACATTGGTGATGAGCCAGAACCAATGGTGCAAATTCAAACCAATGATGGTCGGTGGCACGTCGAGGATACATGGCCGCCAGAAGATATGACTTGGCATCTTGCCGATATTGGTACTGACTGGACACTGACCGGTGATACCGTCAATGGCCAAGGCGCCTCTGTCACATTAGTCAGTGAAGCATTAAGCGAATTGACCCACATCTCCGGTCTACCAACTTTGCATCTTGAAGTCACAACTCAGGCATGTCAAGGTGGACAAATCTTTGCCACACTATACGATAATGAAAATAATTTGAGACTTGGTCATGCAACTATGGACGTGCGTTACCGTGACGGTGGCTACGATGCAAAAGCAACCTCGCCATTTAGTTCCTACACCATGCTGATGGAATTCAATCCGCTCGACGTCGTGGTGCCTGCCGGACATTCGCTACGGATTGATTTAACAGAAAATGGCGAGGATTACCTGCCGAGTCCGTGTGCTTCAAACCCACTAGGTGGGTTAACCGTCGATGGCGGGGAGGTTGGACTACCGATTATCGAACGACCAAAATCGCATGATAGTTGGTTCCTAGCACCACCATGGTGGGAACAACAGCCAATTCCAGCTTGAATATATGGGTAGTATTAACTAGAATTCACGTGAGTTAATCTGCGAGACCACAAGATACCGTTATATTCTACCACTTACTGGAGAAATCATGCATCCTGCTGGTAAAATTTTCATTGGTATAGGGGTTTTTGTTATACTCGGAGGAGTATTACTAATGGTAATCGGTGGCGGAAATATCGAGGATGCTGGTGAAACATTCGAAGAGCTAGACCAGTATAAGTTAGAACAAGTTACTGTTGGAACCCTAACAATAACCGATAGTGACGGAGTAGGAGATTATGGGTTTAGCTTCTATGTCGAAGGCGTATATCTCGACAACAACAACAACAGTGTCTGGGATCATTGTGAAACTACAGAGATTACCATTACCGAAAACCCGGCAACTAACCGCGACTGGGATGAAGGGAAAAATGGTGATTTCTATTATGAAGTAAACGACGATAATTGTGAGGTAAATGAAAACAATAAGGATAATAGTAAATCTACTGATGGCCTGATAAAAGTTGGTAGAGCCTGCCTAGCATGCTATGCTGGAGATATGTCTTTTGAATCAAATACAGAAGTTTGGGTTACTTATGATGATGAAATGATAGAAGATGTATTCGAGGGAATTGGAGAAGGAATTTTTGGTGCCGCACAGAGCTTTACTGGCTTTCTCGGAGTTTGCTGTGGTATATTCATAATTATTTTTGGATTAGTACTAGGATCGTTGGTTAACAATGAAAAACAAGTTATTGTCCAGAACAACGGCATGCCGGTCAACAACGCTGCATACCAACCTAACCAGACTATGATGACGCAACCTACCATGGAAAAATCCTATGCTGATATACCCGTTCAACCACAGACCAAGGTCGAACAACCAGAGGAAAGCGGATTTTGGGACCAAGAACAGCCCAAAAATCCATTTTGATTACTGATTTGTTATTGGGCGGAGGCGAACTCCAAGATAGAACCCGCAACAATTGACTATCACATCTGAAACCTTGTTGACCCACGACTCCTTGGCAAATTCATAAGGCAAGGTTAACTCAAGTAACTCCCAACCTAATGACAAAAGAAAGAAAAGTTGCCAACTAATTCCTAACAACCTGCCTACGGCAAACCACTGCAAGAAATGCCCGACTGACCAAAGGTTAAGCAATACCAAAGCACAGCACCTACTCTTGCAAAATTAGTTCGAGATCTGATTTAACACCATCAAGATTCCAATTATCCTCGGTCCAGCGCACTTTCTGCAAACCGTCCTTGCCGATAATTACGATTCCATTGGTATGTTCGACATCATAGTATACGGTGTGTCCCCGACCAGCAATAGAGGTACTATTCTCGCTTTCAGTCAATACGACAGTTATGCCAAAGTCTGACCATATCTGCTCAACTTTAGAGAAATCACCATCAACAAATTCGTAGGTTGTAAGATGCGTCCAACTGACGTTAAAGTAATTCATGTAATCTACTAAATCTTCTGGGCCATCTCGCCAGGGGTCCACGGTAATCGACAAAATAGTCAGATTATCTTCGTGTTCGGGATAGAGGTAATCCTCGACGAGTTTTAGATCACTCGTAATTATGGGGCAGGCATTGTGACAATTGGTTAGGAAAAAATTGATTATTACAACCCGGCCTTCGACAATCGATGAATTGAAACTTTGATTATTCGAATCGAGTAACTCAAATTGGTTGTACCCTTGGTTGGCATCTATATCCTCGCCAGCATATTGATCAATTTCTGGCGTTACACAACCTGCTAATATAAAATTAAGCAATATCAGCCAAGTGACCGCTAAATGCCTCATCCAGACGCCTCAATTGTTTCTATTTCTAAGAATACCTGAAGCAACTATTGCCAACATGATCAACCCATATGATATTACCCAATATTCTAAGTTAGTTGTATGTCTAGAATCCGAGTCTACCACCGGGTGATACTCATACAGTGTCATGGATTGGAATCCGCCACCGCCGCCACCGGAGTTGGCATTGCTCATATCTGCAACACCGTGGTAGCATAGCAAAAAGTACGGGAAACCAATCATCGAAACGGTATCTCCATCAGTGTTAACGACAGTTTTTGATGAACCACTTAGCGGTGTTGAAACATAGTAGTAGGTTCCTTGAGGAAATTCAGGGGTTGCGCCAAATCTGCCGTTACACTGGTCTAATTCTCCCATGCCTGCAACATAATTCCAGTCGTCGATACCGTTGTAGCCTTGGTCGCCGCCCTCCGAGGTTCTTTCAACCTCATATGAAGAGTGAAGTGGTATGACTTGGCCATTGTCGTCCCATCCATACATTCCATAAATCGGGTAGCCATCGAATGCCCAACCAATTATCGGTGAGTGGGTTGTTGAATCTAGGTCCGTGTAGTCATAGTTGACTATTGTTTCACCGTTTGGGTCATTCCAAAACTGACACATTGCATCGTAATGGTAATGCACACCTCCTGGTCCATTGTGGGCCCCACAGTAGCCGAGATCAATTGGCTGACGATTTTCGTTAAAATAGAGGAATTCTAAGGCTACAGCATCGCCTCCTGGACCCTCCTCAGGGCCAAAAATTGGCACTCCGTTAACGGCAACTGCAACTGCACCTCGGTCCGGGGCACACTCATAGGCACCGTTGGCAGCTGGACAATTTGCGGAATTATGGCCACCTGCAGTATCATCTACCGGTTCCAGTGGGATTGTCCAATCCATGTCCTGCTCATCGGCGTTCGCAGCAAATGCTGAGAGCCAGTTATGATTAGGAATAGCGTTGGAGTTTACCAACATATTATCCGATGTCAAGGTTACAGAAACGTCACATTGAAACCAAGGACCAGAACCCCCACCACCGCCAGATTGTCCTGCTCCACGAGTATTTGCGTTGTACGAATTTCCCTCGCCATTTAGGTCTCTTACCCAGGGTCCCTGGCCATCTTGGCACAACCATGAATCTTCTTTGTCAAAAGTCTGTAATCCATCGAGGATAAAGTCGAGAATCGTATCGAAAGTAGGATCACTTTGGTATGGTAAGTGGTGATCTGCTGTGCTACTGTGAACATCTAAGGAATTTGCAAACTTCGCTGCAAGAGCTGGAGCCATATCGCCGAATTGATCGTTTTCACCAGAGAAAACCATAGCCGGAATACCAAACGGTTCTACAGCTTCGATGGTATCAATTAGGCCTTCGTGAGTCGTAGGCAGGTAGCCATTGTACATTAGAGCCATATCGAATGTCTTGTCGGTATTTGCTAGGTAAACAGGGATCATCGCTGCCCCTTGTGAATAGCCCATAATGGCATAAAATGGGCCATCGTTCTCAACTACTTGGTCGAGATAAGCGATAGATAGGTCTGCCCAATCTGGGTCGGTGGTGGGCTCCCCTTTACCTCCTGGAGGATCTCTAATCCATACATTGTTGTTTTCTGGAGTGCTGGCAAAGACAAAGTCAAAGGTTGGTAGGGCATTCATCAAATCTTGAGTACCTTGCATGCCCATGAGGGAATTAGCTGTTTGGCCACCGCCATGTAGCGCGAGAATTTTCGGTCTAGTCGGAGGTTGTTCTTTTTGTGAGTCTGCGCAACCTACATTGTCAACAGCCTCTCCTAATGGTGTGCCTGGGCACTGGTCAATGCTATTCGCTACCCCGTCATTATCACTATCAAGTTGAGATGGTGAGCAGCCGTCACCATTGACAGCCTCGCCTGCGGGTGTGTTAGGACAGGCATCTAGGTTATTGGTGACCCCATCATTATCGCTATCCTTTTGTGATGACGAGCATCCTTGACCATCAACACTTTCACCCATTGGGGTGTTTGGACAAATATCGCGCTTATTGCTAACTCCATCCCCGTCATCATCGATTTGCGAGTCTGAGCAGCCGCTTTGGTAAACTGGCTCTCCTTCCGGCGTATCTGGGCAAATGTCAACGTCATCTAGAATGCCATCTAGATCTGAATCATCAATTGGGTCTGGTGGTAGCGGCAAATCAACTATAGTCGAGTTAATTGAGGTGGTAAAAAACCCACAGGTACCGATAATTTGCCCTTTACTGTTAACATTACTGGTATTAAATTGGATGCTAAACTCGCCAGTCTCTGGATTAACATCTGCATTGACGTCCAATAGTGGCGACTGATACAACGGCTTGTAGACTAATGTGCAGGTTTCCGGATATTGGTGGATTACTACGCCGCGCAAGATTCCCTCAGGCTCTTCTAAACTTGTTGGAATCTCCCACAAGAATGTTACCTTTACGTCGTCTTCATATGGCTCTTTTACCGTCAATTCACTAAACACGTTCTCACTTTGAGCCCCTAACTCATCGCTTACTGAAATCATTACCATCCACGAGCCTATTTCACCAGTCGGCAGTGCTACACTCCATTTGCCGTCTTCACCAACTTGGGTGTGCTGCACCGTTAGGTATTGTGCATTAGTCACTGGATTGATTAATTTTATTTCTACAGTACAAGTTGTTGGAGATTCATCGTAGATATATCCGCTGATAGTTGAATTTTCGCTATCCCAAACCCGGACAACATCGGGAACGAAAACTACAGGGGCCTGGTTTACTGAAACAGGCTCCTCAACAATCTCTTCAGCAACATCATCTTGTTGCTCATCGGTTTGACTTGAGTTGTCGACAATAATTAGTAGTCCACTACCGACAAGTAGCATGACCAAAAAGCCAGAAAGTAGAGCAACCTTCGTATCCATGTTAGCAACAACTGGAAATGTCTTATAATTTGTTGGTGTCATTGCTCGGCGCGTCGCTAATACTGAATGGCAGTAACTCACTGTATTCTTGGGTGGCTAAAATACCGATCAAGAAGCCTAATGGTGCCACCATCATGCCTAGGATTAAGATTGGTGTAGAGACATATATTGGTCGATCGCAGGCAAGCATTCTTAGCCAAATATACCGTCCAGCAAGGATATCAAAAGCCAAAAAGTGGAGCCAACCTAAAATCACCACCTTATCATCAGAAAAAAAGTCAATAACCAGTTCTGGTGTTGGCATATCGCTACCCAATGTCAGCAAAATTGTCGGAATTTCCGGGATTGCTACAATAGCATAAGGTATGCACAATGGCAAAACCGTAAAGCGTATATCACCAACAAATTTCTTGGTAATATTATTTCTAGGAGCAAACCACATTAGCGCCCAAATCGGTCCGATATATATTGACGATATCCAAAACATTAGTATTTCTATTTCCATAATTATTCCTCCTCCAAGTATTTTTGCGCATCTCTAGCGAGAAACTTTGTGTAAAATGCAGGGAGTAGAATTAGGCTTGATAGCAAAGCTAGCGTTATCGCGACGACAAATGCTTGGCCAAATAGCCGTAGTGGAAGCAGTGCTGATAAGTTTAGCACCGCAAATCCACCGGCGGTGGTCAGTGCAGCTCCGAACATTGCCCTCCCGGTTGTTGCAGAGGCCTTCTCGACCCATTCTTGCTGGGAGCCAAGCGGATTATGCTCTACTTCCTCTTCAAGGCGTGTGGTAAAATGCACTGCATAATCGACACCTAAGCCCAATGATAATGCTCCAATGGTTACCGTTTGTGGGTTGATATTATACCCTGTGAATCCCATAATCCCGTATACCCAACAAACCACCATCATCAATGGAATCCATGAGACAATGCCCCTAGCAAAACCTTGTCCAACACTGCCTTGCCGATAAGAGTGTATGGAGACCAACATCACCAATATCACAATCGCCACCAAGGCAGTTGATTGTACTGATGATGCAGCAACGTCAGAGGTAGTTTGGGCATTGATTAAGCTGCGCCCACTAACTCGTAACTCGGCCTCATCCGGTACTTGTTGCTCAACGTCAGCAAGGATTGATTCAATTCTGTTGTTTAAGTCGACCGTTGCTTGCCAATCAAGAGTTGTTGCCTGAAACGAAATTAGGGTTTGTTGGCCGTCAGAGTGCAATAGTGCTCCGCTTATTTGCCGGCCGGTCTGATTAACCAGTAGCCAATCAGAAAGTTCGTCCCAGGCACCGGATTGTCCAGCATCAATATCATTGATTATGTTGTCTAGCACATCATGCTGCATGCGCGCTTCCTGAATCAAATCCCATAACCCATTGGGTACGCCGGTAATATCTGGGCTGGCTGATATTGCATTCATAGTCATATTCCATGAGTCTCGACCCTCTTGGCTAAGCACGTTACCATCATAGACAACATACAATGGAGACCGACTGCTTTGGAACTCATCTGATAGCATGATGAAATCTGCTACGACCTCGATATTTTGGTCAAATTGGTCTCTTTGCTCAAAGCCTACCTCTAATTGTTGAAACCCAACAAACATGGGAATTAGCAGCAGTACAGCGATAACGCCCACTTTAATCGGCTGAGTCGAAAGTTTGCCCAGCGCTTTCGCCACTGGACCAATCTCAATTTTACTCGCTTTATCGAGTGGTAATCTTTTCGGCGGAATCAGCGTCATCAGTGCGGGTAAAACAGAAATGCTGAGCAAATATATCAAAAACAAACCGATGGCAATTACTGTACCAAATACTTGTAAGAATGATAGCGCAGAGAATCTAAATGACAAGAATCCAACCATGTCGGTAAATATTGCAATTAGCAATGCTATCGAAGTAAATATTGTCCCCCTTTGGATTGCTAATTTCCTTACTGAGATAGAGAAATCTCGTAATGTATCAGCGGTATTACCTTCAACAGAATTCTTGAGTTCCTCTCTAATCCTCAAAACGACGTGTAAACCATAATCCACCCCGATAGCTAATAACAACACTGGTATTGAATTCATAGCCGCATTAAACACCATACTGATGCCGATGAACTCTAACCAACCGGAGAATCCATAGGTTGCAGCAATGGCCAGCATAGTAAGCCCCATCACGTAAGCAGTTTCTCTCTTACTCCGGAAATTAAACCACAAAATGGTCGCAAGTAGTAAAAATGCTGAGCCGGTTAGAATACCGATCTCCTTACCAAGCGTTGCCGTGGAGCCAACACCAAATTGTGCGAAAGAAAATGTCCTTATCTCATCATCGTTAGTATCGTCTTGTATCCGAGTGAGTAGATCTGCTGACCATCGATCGATGTCATTTTGCACCCGGTCAAACTCACTAGCGTCCTGACCGTAAACGATTGGATCATTGCTAATTACCAAAGTAGTGATTATGGGACCCGACATATTCCACGGGTCGTTTCGCTCACTAACCGGAATATTTGACAACATTGATTCCCTAAAATCGATATCTTGTAGACCTCTAAGGATATTCAATTGGCCGCTTATCGGACCGGTTGAAGAAAGGATTTGTCCATTTTCTTGGGCGCTGCGATTATTTTCCGGCGTAACGAGTGACTCCAATGCATTCAGCAGGGTATCAATCTCGACAGTTAGATTGGCGCCCGAGTCAAGTCTCTGCTGCCACAACTCAGTTCCACTGAAATCCCAACTAGTCAGACGACTAGCTGTTACCGGTTGGAAAGCTGGGATTTCAGTAGCAGTTAGATTCAATGACGCTAGTGACTCGGTGAGCGCAGAGGAATTCGAGGCATTAACTAACTCAATTGAGTTGGCCACACCAGCAATCCACAACTCTGAATTTGCACTATCTTGCAGACTAGCCCATTGAATTACACTGCTCGCCATACCTGAATTAGGTTGGCTCCCAAAAAGTGGGTATTGATAGGGAAGAAATTTCTCATCAAGTAGTAAGTGTGCCTCGATTAGGGCCAACTGATTCCAGGTTTCAACTGTCTGTAAATCACCCTTATCGATGTCATCGATAACCCTGATAAAATCAACCGAGGCCTGATACTCGTCCTCGATTTCATTGAGCAAGTTAACAGTTTCATTATCGGGGAAAAAGCCATCTTCGCTATTATCAAATTGTAAATACATGCCGCCTGATGACAAGGCCAATAAAGCAATAAAAACGCAAACTAGGACGGTTTTTGGTCGCTCAACACTCTGGTTGGTGAGCGCAAAAAAAACGTTTCCCATAACAGCAAAAATGCTGATTTACTTATAGTGATGTGGTATTTTCCTTAGCAGAATGACGCCGACAAGAATTGTAGCAAGGCCAGTTTATTCCTCGTACGCTTGCCAGTCTTCATCACCCTCAAGACGATACCACCAATAACCATCCTCATCTTCAAACCACTCTGTACCATCCTCGTCGACGGAGTAACCTTCTGGGTAGTCGTCGTCGTCCTCGGCATTTGGGTCGAGCATGCCCGTTTCTTCGGTTATTTCTTGTTTAACCCGTGATATATCCTCGTCAACATCGGCAAATACTCGATTTATACTACCGATATTTGCTACATGATCGCCTTCACGAATCGCTTTGTCTGATTCTTTGAGAAACTCCTGCGCCATTCTAGACTTGTAATCTTCAAATTCGTCTCGGCCAAAACTTCCTGTGAATTCGTTCCCTTTCGCCTTCATCAATTGATCTAAATTCTGCCGCTTTTTGCCCTTGAGTTGTGGGGCATCGGGGACATCCCCTTGGTAAAATGGATCCTCATCCTCATCCATCTTTGGGAAGGTACGCCCCTCCGGATCTGCTTCTTCAATAGCCTCAACAATTAGATCATGCTCTTCTTCATCGATTTTTTCTTCATCGTAGTTTTCTGCGGTGATACTTACTAACTTCTCTAGGTTCTTTGCTAACATCCGCTCATTGACGCTCGTCTCGACAAGTTTGTCGACCTGTTTTAGCAATCTTTCATAGGGGCTACCAGCTATGGCGCCCAGTATCTTCCCAATACCTCGCTTCTTGCGCGCCATAGTTTCAATTGATAATCGATGGATTATGAATTTAATCATTGGTCAACGGTCAGTTTCATGAATACCCGCCACCTCGGTTAGAATGATAAGATGGTCGAACCGTGGTTAAAGGAGATTATGGGTTCGTACAACCTTGAATCCTATGAATCGCGAAATTCCTATGCTGCGCAATTACACATGCCGGGAAAAATTTTCCAGAGTCTTGTCTGGTGGGCCCTAAAGTCACTACCTGATGAGATATTGGTTGGTCTTGATATTGATTTTATGCAACAACAGAATCCAGAAGTAGACCAGTTATTTACCAGTACACAACAGGTAGACGGTCTATTCCAAGGCCAAGGCTACCTAATCAACGAAGCACATATTGTCAATCGAGGCGATTCCTACTCAGTCCATCACCTGCCAGAGGACTGGACTGATGACATCTTTGCCCCGTCCAGAGGCGCAAGAGCAGGCCGGTTTACCCATTGGTTACACACCCATCCTAACGCCCCAGCAATACCTAGCGGAGCAGATGCAGATGCGGCCCAAGAAACACCAGGTGTTGATTTGATATTGGGGTTGCGGTTTTCACCTTCTGGGCCACTCCCGTGGTTTGACGACGTTGAAGGCAAGCGACGTATTCTAGGCAAGGAAGCAGTTCGAGAAGTCGCAGCAAAAAAAGCCAGTGTGTGGACAACCAAATCAGACCTATCAGTTATTGGCACCGCCCCGAGCGGTCATATGATTCATGAAGTTCAGTTGATTGCCTTCCACAAGACCGGTTTAGGAGTTAACGTAATTTTTACCGATGAAAATAATCTGCCATATGGCTGGGATTCAATTCGGAGCAATTAATTCACGATAGACTGTATCAATTCGCTCTGGATTCAGCCCGAGATCCCCCCACCCCAATCTAGACTCCGAATGTATTTCAATCAAGCAACCACCAGAATCATTTGGCTGAATTAAAACAATAACATCGTCGGGGAATTGCCAAAATTTGGTTGTTTCAACAAAGTGAACAAAGTAAGACTCACCCGGCGAATCTTCGTAAACCAATCGCCAATCATGGTAATTAAGATACTCAATTAGGTTGTTGTAAATTGAATCTGCTGATTGATTGATGAAGGTAGAGTATTGTTCATTTAATCGATAATCGTCACCACCACCTAAATGGGCACAGTTGCCGCTTGTGGACTTGCAAACCGGCATTTCGGTAATCTCTTTGTCAGGTCCTAGAATCACTATCGTAACTTGAACAAGCAACCATGGAGAGGCAATTAGTAATGCTAAAACCGCGGCCTTGGTTGCGACATGAAAATTGGCAAAACTATTGACCACGCTGAAAAAACCTAGTCATAATACAAAAAACAGCGTATCAGTCCAATCTTGACCATTCACCGCTTTGATAGGTGTAAATAATTGGCACGCCTGTTGGCACTTCCAGAGATAAGACCTGCTCTTTTGACAACGATTCAATACTCATGATAATACTCCTGAGGGAATTGCCATGAGCAGCGACAAACAGTGTCTTACCTGCAGATAATTGTGGTATAATGTTGTCCTCTAGGTAAGGAATCGTTCGCTTGGCAGTTAACTCAAGGGACTCACCATTTGGAGGTGGCACATCAAAGGAACGACGCCAAATATGAACTTGGTCCTTGCCAAATTTCTCCCGAGTTGCGTCTTTGTTCAACCCTTGGAGATCACCATACATCCTTTCGTTTAATTGCCATGATACATGCACTGGAAGGATAGCAGCCCTGCTTTCATTCCCCTTGATTTGGGCCCACTCAATCATTCTCGCTTCATTGTCTGAGACCTTATTGGAATCAGCTTCTGGATACTGAAACACGGGCGTCTTTCCATGCTTGTTTTGCGCTAGTGCCAGCATTGCCGTCATTTGCGCACGAATTAGCGTTGAAACGTGGACTTCATCAATATCATATTCGGCAATCTCCTTACCGCCATCAATTGCCTCATTGATGCCCACATTGGTCAGAGGTACATCGACCCACCCGGTAAACAGGCCCGCAGAGTTCCACATTGACTGCCCGTGACGCATCAGTATTAGGTGCCCGATAACTACCCCTCAGTCTAGCCAAGCGACCTGTAGCAATGAAACTAATGGAAACATCAGAAGATGATTGGTAGTAAACCCAGAGCTATTAGTGGCGCAATTCCCATGAATAAATCCCTAGAAAACAAAATTAACAGAGTTCTAGAATTGACTTCTGCAACCCTATCAAACTCGTCCTGCATCTTATTGTCGACCATATCTGAAATCCTACCTGCACCACTTCTGGCCACTTCTATTGCGGCGCCCACCGCTACGCTAGAAAGCAACCCAGCAGGTGTTAATTTCCTAGCTTTAATGATCTTGCTGCCCCAAATAAGCATCCCAGTCTTAAGTGCTCTACCACCAGTTTCTTTGACTAAGGCAGTATCATCTGCAGGTTGATTGTTCCTCTCCCTATTAGCGAATCTTTGCAACCACGAGCGAACTGAAAGTCCTGTATCGGCAACTTTTCTCAGTTTGTTGACGTCGTGCTTGGCAACCGCCTTGAGCATTTTGCGGATTTTACCAATCCTGAAGATATCAAAAAACACCCAAAAAAACAACAATAACAACAGAATAGCCCCCCCTAAGTTTGATACATCACTCCAATCTTGCCATCCTATAGGATCAAATAGTAAACGAACAAGTAAAACAATCAATGGTGGAAATAGTATTGCTAGGAGCTCATTCGCAGCGAGTAGACCAAAACCCCTTACCGGTAGTTCTCGAACCTGTTTAAGGGCCCAACCTGCATGAGGAGCTAACTTTCTTATGGCATTTCTAAACGGGACAATTAAGAATAGAATACGCAATATTAACGGTATCCAAATAATTACTGATACATAAGCATCCCACGGACCTGCTGGAGGAAAGTCCGGCATACTCAGAGGTTGACTTGCCATCGTACTCACTACGTGATAGCCCCATTCGGTTTGAAACCTACGCCTAATATCCGAAGAAATCATGAAGTTATGCCGATACGGGTTGTCATGGTCTTCACTCATGACATGTCAAGTTGGTTGAGTTTCAATATCGATAAAGCGTGGTTAGAGGAAAATATTTCATGGCGCGATTTTGAAACAGGTGTCCGCCTTGGCAAGTTAAAACGCGAAGAAAAGTGTTCACTCGTTCTCTATGATGCAGACTCAGAAGTAACCGTTGATGCATTCATGCCGCATATGCACCCAGGTGGAGAGGCTTACCTTGTGCTCGAGGGCGAAGTTTGGGATGATGAGGGGACCTATCCCACCGGATCTATCGTCTGGATGAATCGTGAAACCACCCACACTCCCAAAACAAGGGGTAAGACGCTGATTTTGGTGTTGTGGCCAGAAGGCGTCAAAGCAGCCTAATCATTTGAGGTCATATTCCCCGCTGATAAGTAGGCCATCAAATAGAAACGGTCCGGCAGGAATTATGGCCGCAATAAACCCATGATAGAAAGCAACTCTATTCCAATGCTTACCAACCCCAAACAACAGCAAACCAACGAAAAGAACGAAAAGACCACCATGAATTGCCCCCACTATTGAGACAAGTACTGGGTTGCCTCCAATATACTTCACCGGCATCGCAACACTAAACAACAGTAATGCAGAAAACGCTTCTAGATACGAAATTAGCGAAACTAGCTGGCGCATGATTAGACCTCGATCATTGGTCTAGTAGATCCGCATGAAGGGCATTCTTGATCATCGCTGTCACCATAGTCATACTTGCAAGCAGGACAAATCTGCGCCAATTCAAATTTGCCAATCGATTCCACTTTTTCACCCTGCAACATTAGGCGCCCGTTATCGATATCGTTGGTCAAATATTTGCCGGGACCGCCGATTTTGAGGAGAATATCCGGGGGCAGGGTTACTGTTCCTGTTTCATCGATGATTAGTTCTCTTGCCTTCGACAAATCCTCTACGTCAACGCCTTCACCGTGTTCAGCGACAAACCTACCGTCCCGCAACTCAAGCGAACGGTCGGCAAAAGATGCGACCTCCTTTGAATGAGTTACAATCAAAAACGACACCCCGTCATTTTCATGCAGTTCCTTGAACAATGCTAAAACCTCGCGGCTGGTGATTGGATCAAGAGCACCGGTGGGCTCGTCAGCTAGAATCAATCTAGGGTTGGTAATTAGTGCCCTAGCAATGGCCACTCTCTGTTGTTCTCCGCCACTTAACTTCATTGGCAAGGCTTTGGCTCGATGTAGAATACCCAGACGGTCAAGCATTTCGTCGGCTAATTTTAGCGCTTTACGAGACGATATGCCTTGGTGTCTAAGCGGTTGCGCTACGTTATCTCTCGCATTCATGTCGGGCAGTAAATTACCTTCTTGGAAAATAAATGACACTGTTTTTTGTCTGAGATGTACTAATTGCTTGCCGCTCAATCGAGTCATATTCTTGCCAGCAAGCATTACTGAACCTGAACTTGGTTTCATCAACCCACCAAGGCACTTCATCAATGTTGATTTGCCTGAACCGGAGGGACCGACCACTGCAATAGCCTCGCCCTGTTTGACATCGATGTGGATGCCACGTAGTGCAACGACGTTACCATCTTCGGCCTTAGACTGATAGACGTGATAAAGTGATGATGCTTTTAGGATACTATCTGCCACCTTCATTCCCCCTTTAAGACCATAGCGAGGTCAGAATTAAGCGCTCTTCTAGTGGTCAATAACAGCGCAATAACCACCGCAGTAAATACGGAAATTGAGACTAACGTCAACTCGAACCACGGGTAAACAAGTTCTCGACTGATATTAGTTGATGCCCCCCCGAACAACTGGAATATGAATCCAAACACGTCAAAGAAACCGTTGAATGAGAATGCTAAGCCAATACCCAGTACTAGACCGAGCAACATTGACACAACAATTATTGATAAAATCTCAAATAATACCAAGCGTAGAATTTGGGTCGGACTTGCTCCGATAGCTTGTAGCACTGCTAACTCCTTCTTGCGTTGGTTCAACACTAACGACAGGAAAACAAAACTAGAAGCTACCGCAGCAATACTTGCGACCACAAATTGCAATGAAAGTAACCCCGGTGTGCCAAAAATCAATCCGCCATTACGCTCAACTGATTCGTGCTCAGTTGTCCAATCTACTACCTCCCCAATTCTTGAATCAGCTTCCAACTGAGAGCCTAATGCTTTCAAGTCACTGCCACTAACGCCATCAATTCGCATTATCCAATTATTACTTGAGTAATTATCGACAATTGCGCCACCCACAAAATTGCGCCACGATGACTCACCTATGACCAGCGAATCGGCTATTATCGAGGTATTAAGACCGGGAACAAATTCATGTAAGCCCATGTACTTAATCGATGAATTTACCGAATTGCGGACGATTTGAACCGGAGAATCTGTCATTAGAATAGGCGCAGTAAGTGGTGTTGGAGTAAAAGTGGTGAACTCATCACATCCTGTGTCATTGGAAATATTCCCACTGGCACACACTGTGTTATCGAGGATTACCGCACTTGAGTCAACACTCCCAAACATTCCAGACAGTGTCGCATTTGTGAAAACTGCATTATCTAGGGAACCCCCGAACCACTCAACCATGACAGCATTTGTTAGATTAGCTCCGGTAAGGTCTGCGCCAGATAAATCGGTTCTGAAAAACAACGATTCACTCAGATCTGCGCCCGACAGGTCGGCACCACTTAGATTGGCATTAGTGAAATCCATTCTGCTGAAATCACGCTCGCTGAGGTCTTGATTGGAAAAGTCGACTCCGCTAAGATCTGTATTCATTAGCATGGAGTAGGAAAATAGGGCTGCTTCCCAGTCGATTTCGACGTCATCTGTCGTGCTTTCGTTATCTGTAACAGATATATTGATACTAAGAGTCTCGTAAATCATTTCAATATTCATACTTCGTT
>MDTC01089308.1_pt1 | contig 22077 bp, 18 predicted proteins | sample 811181 | NCBI WGS metagenome assembly MDTC01 (sample SAMN05326644, study PRJNA326480) | marine metagenome | isolation source: seawater | place: Pacific Ocean: North | collected 2011 | reverse complement strand
TCGCCATCAACAAAATGGATCGACCCGAAGCTAACGCTGACAAAATTCGTCAAGAGCTAGCAGAAATGAGTGTTCAGGTGGAAGAGTGGGGCGGCAAATTTCAGAGCCAGGAGATATCCGCCAAGAACGGAACCAACATCGAAGAACTCTTAGAAAAGGTTTTGTTGGAAGCTGAAATGTTGGACTTGCAGGCGAATCCGGGAAAACGCGCCATCGGTACTGTTGTAGAAAGTTCGCTAGACAAAGGCCGTGGATACGTTACGAATTTGCTTGTGGAAGGCGGAACGATGCGAATCGGTGACGCGGTCCTTGCAGGCCAGTTCAGCGGAAAGGTCAAGGCCATGTTCAACGAACGTGGAGCCCGAGTGGACGAGGCTGGCCCATCGGTGCCGGTTTCGATATTGGGCTTTGATGGTGCACCTAGTGCAGGTGATAAATTCCACGTCTTTGATGACGAACGAGAAGCGCGCAATATTGCTGTGAAACGCCAACAACTCCAGCGCGAACAAGGTGTTCGGTCGCAGCGTGCGGTTACATTGGAGGAACTGGGACGTCGTATCGCGGTTGGAGAGTTCAAGGAATTGAATCTAATTGTAAAGGGTGATGTAGACGGCTCTATCGAAGCGTTGAGTGATTCGCTGGAAAAGCTATCAACAGAAAAGGTCCAGGTTAACATCATTCACAAAGCCGTCGGTCAAGTTTCCGAATCAGACATCCTGCTCGCTTCGGCGTCGTCGGCCATCCTCATCGGTTTCCAAGTTCGACCAAGCGGTGCAGCGCGCCGACTTGCCGAAAAGGAGGGTGTACAGATCAAGTTGTATTCGGTCATCTACAAGGCCATCGAAGAAATGAAGGACGCTATGGAGGGCTTGCTCTCCGTGAAAATTGAAGAGAACGTGGTCGGCTCTGCCGAAATCCGCGAGACCTTCAAGATTTCGAAAGTGGGCACCATCGCCGGTTGTTTCGTCATCGACGGCACCATCAAACGCAACAATAAGGTGCGCGTCATTCGCGAAGGTGTCGTTGTATATACCGGAACGCTCGGTTCGCTCAAGCGCTTTAAAGATGATGTTAAGGAGGTGGCAAAAGGATTTGAATGCGGCTTGAACATTGACCGCTTCAATGACATCAAAGTCGGTGACGTCGTGGAGGCCTACGAAGAAGTTGAGGTGAAGCAGACCCTAGAGGACTGACCCGGGGATTAAGGGTGTTCAGTTTGGCTCGTTTTGAGTGCTGGTAAATTGATGTCAATAGGGATGACAATGGCCATAGGAAAGGATTTCATCCAAGCATCCTTCGCTTTCTGTGCTTCCCACCGCGTTCTGAAATCACCGATAGTAACCCGATAATTTGGCGGCATAGAAGACAAGTACACTGAACTTTTGCCGTTGTTCCGGCGGGCTTTTGACCGAACCTCTCGAGCGGCTTGCAATGTCCCGGAGAAAATTTGAATTCTAAAACCTCGCAATGCGTGATCTTCGGTGTGCCACAACGAGTCGAGTGATGCGATGCGTTTGTCGTATTGTTCCACGGCGCTGCCTGCGGGCCTTTCCGTCGAGGTAATGACCAGATCGGTTTCTACCACAACGTTCGAAGAATCTTGATTAGGCGCTCCTTGCCAAATCATGACTCCCTGGGATGAGGGTGCCGGTTGCTTCGTGGAGGTCGAGTCGCACGTGCTTTTGTGCGTGCCTTTAAACAACCCTCTCCACCATCCGACATCTCCTTGCGCCAAAGTCGAACCGTTCGCACCAAGTGTAAATAGGCATAGAACGCAGAATGCACCAAGCGTAGGACGCAATTGAAGGGATGAGATGACCATTCGGGCGAAATTAATGTACGTTTTATACCCCTTTGTACCGCTTTGTATCAAAAAGGTAAAACTTTTTCATTTCGTTACACTGTCCGGATTTACCACGTAATCAAGAACATATGACCGTTATCGAACTACCCGTAACAAAAAGATTCTTATTTGGTTCAAATTGTAGAAAAAATCTATCTTCTATATCGTATTTTTACCTCTGAAATTGCGCTACATGCTAGTCATGCGAAAAGTTAACCCAGTGAGAGATTTCCGCGGCTTTGGTGCTTTGCTAATCTTTTTTTCGGTATTCGTTTTTGGTGCCTCCTCTCCGGCCTTAGCAGGCGTCTGGGATGAAGGCGATGTGGAAGCGGGTCAAGCCCTGTTCAATGCGAACTGTGCTTCTTGCCACAAAGTGACGAAAGAGGTGCTCGCGGCGCCAGGGTTAGGGGGTATAGCAGATCGCTGGGGGGCAAGCGAAGAACTTCTGGTAAAGTGGATACAAAATCCCCAGGCGGCTGCGGAATCTGGTGATAGTTATATCAAATCCTTGGTCGACCGATACGTTCCGACCTATGGCTGGATGACAGCCCAAGCGGTATCTCCGGATGACATCCAAAACATCATGGCCTATGTGCAAAATCCGCCGGACGTTGCCCCTGTGGCCGACACTGGTACGGATTGCATCACAGTAGACGAGCTTCCTATTGAAGAGGCCAGCAACGGCGGGAGTATTTGGTTTTTACTGTTGCTCGTCATGTTCTTGATCATCGCCATGGCAGCTGCTGGTGTCAATCGTTCTTTGACCAATGCAAGCCGCGAACGGGAGGGCGAGGAACTGTTAGGTGATTTGCCTTACGGGGAAAGGCTGAAGAACTGGCTATGGGAAAACCGCGCAGCAGTCTCTTTGGTGGGCGTATTCTTTGTCGCATACGGAGCAGTGCTCGGGTACCAGGGTTTGATGCGTGTAGGTGTCGTCGAAGGCTACAAGCCCAGCCAGCCTGTCAAATTTATTCATAGCGTCCACGTTTGTGAAAACGAAGTGGATTGCAAGTACTGTCATCACAGTGCCTATGAATCCAAACATGCAGGAATCCCATCTACGAATGTTTGTATGAATTGCCATAAAGCAGTCAAAAAGGGACGGCGCTACGGTGAAACAGAGATAGCGAAAATCTACGACGCTATTGGATTCGACCCTCTTTCGGGAACATATGTTGACGGTGAAGGAGCGAACGGTTACACGTCACCTCAAGACACCTACAATGGCGAGCCAATAAAATGGAATAAAGTACACAACTTGCCTGATCATGTTTTCTTTAGCCACCAGCAGCACGTTGTTGTTGGGGGTCTTCAGTGCCAAAACTGCCACGGTGATGTTGAAACATACACGGTAGGAAGAGTGGCTAACGTGGACGACATTAATCTTCTGGTCGATAAGTACCCTGGGTTGATTGAATTATCCAAACCAACGCTTACCATGGGCTGGTGCATTGAGTGCCACAACAAAGCGGAAATTGATCTAGCAAGCAATGGGTACTATGAGGAGATGCATGCGCGCCTAAAAGATCACCTTCGTGGGAATGAGGAGCTGCGCAAGTACATGGAGGACGATAAGATCACGGTCAAAGAACTCGGGGGATGGGAATGTGCAAAGTGCCACTACTAATAGAGTATGAATTCGTGAATACCTAGACGCATCACTATTATGGCAAATACAAAGCGTTACTGGTCCGGACTGGACGAGCTTCACAAAACAGAAGCATTCGAAGCGATTCAATCACAGGAGTTTCCTGAGGCAAAATCGGCGGATGAATTCTTGTCAGATGAGCAATTGGAGTCAACTCACACAGGTCGCCGAGATTTCTTAAAGTTCATGGGGTTCAGCTTGACGGCTGCGACCTTAGCAGCTTGTGAAACTCCAGTGGTGAAGAGCATTCCATACACCAACAAACCTGCTGAGATTACACCTGGCGTGGCTAACCACTATGCCAGCACATACTACGATGGTCAGAACTTCGCGAATGTTTTAGTCAAAACACGAGAAGGTCGTCCAATTTTCATCAAGCCAAATACAGCCACAGGAATTGCAGGGCCTAACGCACGCGTCAACTCCTCGGTCTTGGGCTTGTACGATAGTGCACGACTGACAGGGCCTTTACTGAATGGCGCTGCTTCAGATTGGGAAGTAGTTGACAGTCGCGTCCGAAAAGCACTGAGTAGTGGTGGCGAAAATGTCGTATTGACCAATACGATCATGAGCCCTTCACTGAAACGCGCCATAGCGATTTCTGGCCTTAGCCATGTGCAATATGACGCTATTGACTATGGTGCTTTCCGCAAGGCGGCTGAGATAGATTTTGGGGTCAATACCTTTCCGAGTTACAAGTTTGACCAAGCCGATGCTATAGTTACCATTGGTGCTGATTTTTTAGCAACATTCGCTGACGCTGTCTTTTATGAAGGGGAATGGGCGAAGAATAGGAAACCGGAAAGCGGCAAGATGTCTCGAATGCATGCCTTTGAGACTAATATGAGCCTGACGGGCTCCAATGCAGATTACCGTACCACCGTGAAGCCATCGGATCACGGAAAGGTAGCGACTGCTTTGTTGCATGCCATTACTGGTCGTAGTTCTTCATCTGGTAAACTCGACACATTGACCGAAGCAGCAGTAAAGAATGCTGCAAAGGATTTGAAAGCCGCAGGAAAAAATGGACTCGTTCTTGCGGGATTGAACGACCTCAACATACAGCGTGTCGTTAATGCAATTAACGAAGCGTTGGGCGCCACCGGGACGACGGTCAATTTTGAGCGCAACGACCTATACCAAGGAAGCTCAAATGACCTTGCACAGTTGACTCAAGACATGTCAGCGGGTCGTGTTAACACCTTAATCATAGCAGATTGTAACCCGAGTTACGATGCTGTTAATGCAACAGCATTTTCTGAGGCATTGGAGAAAGTGAATTTGACGGTTAGTACGTCCATGCTGCCAGATGAAACGGCTTCCCGCTGCCGCGTGATTGCTCCCACGCACCATTGGTTGGAATCATGGGGTGACCTTCAAATTGAGGGCGGCCGAATTGATTTAGTGCAACCGACTATTTCACCATTGAACAGCACGCGTGGATGGGGTGAGAGTTTGTTGGCATGGAGCGGTCAGTCAATAGATTGGTATACCTTCCTTCGCCAAACACATTCATCCGATTACACACCGGAACAGATGTACACGAGCAATGAATGGAACATTGCAGTACATAACGGATTCATCGGCTCTGATGCATTTGAGCAAGCAGCTCCTCGCTATTCTGGCGAGTCTTTGACCAGTGAAGTTGCAGCTCTGAACGACCAGCAGGGTGGAGCGTTTGAATTAGCGCTTTACGAAAAGTCAACAATGGGGGCCGGTCAGCACGCTGCCAACCCTATGCTGCAGGAGACGCCGGATCCGTTGACCAAAGTGACGTGGGATAACTACGTGACTATGGCCCACTCGGATGTGGATGCAATGGGACTTAATGGCTTTATAGGGCAAGAGAAGCCCGCAAGCGTAGTCCGGGTTACAGTCGATGACACGGCTATGGAACTTCCTGTTTTCCCCATGCCCGGTCAAGCACCAGGAACAATCGGAATAGCACTTGGTTATGGCCGAGGTGCAAATGGAGAGAAAGTGGGAAAGGCTGCTTTCCAGACAGCAGAGAACGGCTCATTTATGATTGACTCCGAGGGCCGCATGGTGCCTGTAGGACAAAATGTATTCGGTTGGGTTAATGCATCATCAGGGGAATTCACACACCATCATCAATTCGACGTAACGGTTGAGGCGACAGGTGGTACATACCCCTTGGCTTGCACACAGATTCACAACACCTTCATGGGCCGTGATAGCATCGTGAAGGAAACAGATATGGCCAGCTTCTTTGCTGAGCGGGATGCAGAAAAGGGAGAGGCTTCATGGAACAAGCTAATTAAGCTCGGCGTTCACGAAGACATTAACAATGACGGAAATATTGATGCACAGGACGGCAAGCCGACCGAAGCCTTTGACCTGTGGCATGCACACCCGGTTGAAAATGTAGGTCACCGTTGGGGGATGACCATTGACCTGACGACTTGCACTGGTTGCAGTGCTTGTGTTACTGCTTGCCATATCGAGAACAACGTGCCTGTGGTCGGAAAAGACGAGGTGCGCCGTCATCGTGATATGCATTGGTTGCGTATCGACCGTTTCTTCAGCTCGGATTATAGCTTAGAGCGAGGTGAAGAAGAAGGGGTTGGGGTGATTTCATCCTATCGTAAAATGGAAGACCCATCGGCGAATCCACAAACGGTTCACATGCCGATGATGTGTCAGCACTGCAATCACGCACCGTGCGAAACGGTTTGCCCGGTCGCGGCAACTACGCACTCGAACGAAGGGTTCAACCAAATGACGTACAACCGGTGTATTGGCACGCGTTACTGCGCGAACAACTGCCCATACAAAGTGCGGCGATTCAATTGGTTCAATTACCCCGGGTACAAGAAGTTCGGTAATTTCAACCCTGCTCAGGATAGCTTGATGCGAATGGTACTCAATCCAGATGTCACGGTCCGAAGTCGAGGCGTGATGGAGAAGTGCAGTTTGTGCATTCAAATGGTTCAATCTTCAAAACTCGAGGCCAAAAAACGTGGCGTTCCGGTTACGGATGACCTCGTTTCTTGTGCCTGCTCCACAGCCTGCTCGACAGGAGCAATTTCTTTCGGGGATCTCAACGATCCCAGCTCCAAGGTGGCAAGGACGTCTAAAAATAACCGTGCCTATCACGCATTGGAAGAAATTGGTGTTAAACCGAACATCTTCTACATGACTAAGGTGCGTAACGTAGAACGAAACGAAGCCTGATAGGACCATGCAGAAAGAAGCAGCTATTCGGGAGCCCCTGATTCTTGGGAATAAGTCTTACAAGGATATCACAGATGATGTGGTTGGACCCATCCAAGGCGCTGCGCCGATTGGATGGAAGATCATGATTACGATATCGTCGATCATTGCCATTTATGGTGTTGGAAGTATCCTGTACCTTCTCGCCACGGGCATTGGGGTTTGGGGATTAAACAAGACTGTTGGTTGGGCTTGGGACATCACCAATTTTGTTTGGTGGGTCGGAATTGGACACGCAGGAACCCTAATCTCAGCAGTATTGCTCCTGTTCCGTCAAAAGTGGAGAATGGCCATTAACAGGTCAGCAGAGGCGATGACCATCTTCGCTGTCATCATGGCGGCAATCTTCCCGGGCATCCACATGGGGCGTATCTGGGTTAGCTATTGGGTGTTGCCACTCCCGAATCAATTCGGTTCGTTGTGGGTAAACTTTAATAGCCCTTTGCTCTGGGATGTATTTGCGATTTCCACTTATTTCTCGGTCTCGTTGGTCTTTTGGTACATCGGTTTGATTCCAGATTTTGCTACCATTCGCGACCGCATGACCAAACCACTGGCCAAGAAAATTTATGGCGTACTCAGCTTTGGATGGAGCGGACGTGCGAAGCACTGGAATCGATTTGAAGAGGTGTCTTTAGTCTTGGCGGGTATTGCAACTCCTTTGGTATTCTCCGTGCACTCGATTGTATCGATGGATTTCGCCACAGCGGTTATCCCAGGCTGGCATACCACGATATTCCCTCCTTACTTTGTTTCAGGTGCTGTTTTTTCTGGTTTCGCAATGGTGCAGACGCTCTTGTTGATCATGCGCAAAGGCATGAAGTTGGAGAACTACATCCACGTGAAGCACGTGGAGTACATGAACATTGTTATCATCGTCACGGGGTCCATTGTGGGTGTGGCGTATTTGACTGAATTGTTTATCTCATGGTATTCCGGTGTAGAATATGAGAGCTACGCATTCATTAATCGTTTCAGTGGTCCGTATTCTTGGGCATATTGGATCATGATGACCTGTAATGTTATTACTCCGCAGCTTTATTGGTTTAAAAAGATTCGCCGCAGTCTTGTTGCGACATTTATCCTTTCCATTGTAGTCAATATTGGAATGTGGTTTGAGCGATACGTAATCATCGTGACTTCAATTCACCGTGATTACGACCCTTCAAGCTGGGGAGAATTCCATCCTACTAGTGTTGACGTTGGAATCTTCGTAGGAACCATCGGAATCTTCTTTACACTGTTTTTGTCCTTTGCTCGTTTTTTCCCTGTGTTGGCATTGAACGAACTGAAGACTATTCTGAAGACGAGCGGTGAGAATTTCAAAAAACAGCAAGCGAAGCACTGACCCTGAAAGCCATGAAGAAGGTATTCCATGTTATGTATGACGACGACGATACGCTGAAGGATGCGGCATCGGCTTTGGTCGCGAAGGGCATCCGCGTGAAAGATGTGTTCTCACCGTTTCCAGTGCACGGGATAGACCCAATCATTGGAGTCAAGCGCACGCGATTGGGCATTGCGGCATTTATGTACGCCACCACTGGTACGACGCTTGCACTATTGGGAATGTGGTACTTCATGATTTCAGACTGGCCAATGAATATTGGTGGAAAGCCGAGTTTTTCGCTCATTGAAAATTTGCCTGCATTCATCCCAGTTACGTTCGAATTCTCCGTCCTATGCGGTGCCCATGGCATGTGTATCACTTACCTCCTGCGTAACGGGACATTGCCAGGCATGCCCGCCACCAACCCTGATCCACGCACTACAGATGATAAATTTGTCATGGAGATTACCACAGAACAAAATGTGCTTTCTGCAGACGAGTTAGAAGGAGCTATAAAGGATACCGAGTTTTTTGAATTGAGCATCAAAGATTACAAGTGATGAAGATTCAAAGAAGTATTTTGCAAATGGGGGTTATTGCTGCGCTTGCAGTTTCAACCGGCTGTGTGACGAACCCGGATAGTCCTGGTTTGGAATACATGCCCGATATGTATCGTTCGCCTGCAATAGAAGCGTACGTGGATTACGGTCAAGATCCTTACCAAGTGGGGGAGGACGTGGCCTCAGCTCAGCGTCAAATTCAGTCCGCGCGAAAGCCAGTTGCGGGAACCATTTCGTTCAACCCGGACGCCATGGCGTTTTCTTTGCCGTATGCGTATCCGAACACAGTCGAGGGATACGAAGACGCAGGAACAACCCTCTTGTCGCCTTTGGCGAATGTAGGTAAGGCTGAAATAGAAGCTGGTCAGGAGATTTATACAATGATGTGCACCCAGTGTCACGGCGAAGAAGGGAAGGGAAATGGAGCACTCAGCCGCAACGGGCATATCCAAGGAATTCCGAGTTACAGCGATAAACTCAAAGACCTGCCGGAAGGTAAGATGTACCACACCTTGACGTATGGCAAGGGCCTTATGGGTTCTCATGCGTCACAGTTGTCGCAAAAGGACCGTTGGTTGGTCATTGAATACATTAAGGTCCTCCAAAATGGGGGGCAAATGCCCGAATTTGATGAGAACGGCAATGTTATAGAATCGGCCTCTGTGAAAGATGCCATGGCAATGAATAACTGATTATGGAATTCAAATTCGAAGGACGAATGAAGTTGATCACCCGAGTCCTCATGGGTATTGGGTTGGTTGCCCTTATTGCAGGCTTCTTGACGGATGGTTCGGCGCATCACCAACGCTGGTGGGCGAACCTGCTTATCAACGGATTTTTCTGGTTTTCCATTTCATTGACAGCACTCTTTTTTTATGCCCTGAATTATGCGGTCGAAGCGTCATGGTCGGCGGTCATAAAACGCACGTTTGAAGCCATGTGGCATTTCTTGCCGATCGGTGCCGGCGTGATTGTAATAGTGTTGGCTGCAGGGCATTTTTTCCATGCCCACCATTTATACCATTGGATGGACACGACTTTGTATCATGAGTATATGATTGTCGAAGAGGGCCACACAGAGTATGTGGATGAGCTATCAGAAGGGGCTGTCGCTAATCCCAATTACGATCACATCATTGCTGGAAAAGCGGCCTACTTTAACACATGGTTCTTCTGGATGCGCACGTTTGCATATGTTGCAACGTTCTTGATTTTTGCGCGTCTCTTTCGTCGTTGGTCGTTACTCGAAGATGAGCAGCCGAGCGTGGATTTGCACTTTAAACAATTTCGCCGCAGCGCGCTATTTCTGGTCTTTTTTGCGGTTTTCAGCTCAATGCTTTCGTGGGATTGGATTATGTCCATTGATGTTCACTGGTTCTCGACCTTGTTTGGGTGGTACCTGTTCTCGGGTATGTGGGTCAGCTTCATGATTATGCTCAACCTAGGGTTAATCTGGTTGCGTAGCAAAGGCTACTATCAAGAGGTCTCCTCTAGCCATATGCATGATATCTCAAAGTGGATGTTCGCTATATCCATGCTTTGGAGCTACCTCTGGGTGAGCCAGTTTCTCTTGATTTGGTACGCGAACATCCCGGAAGAAGTGACGTACTACACTCAGCGTTTCTTTACGGACTATCAAGTGCCATTCATGCTGACATTCTTCATCAACTTTGCGGTTCCGTTTTACACACTGCTGCCGCGCGATACTAAGCGCAATGCGAAGTTCATCGTTCCGGTCGGTTTACTCATCTTTTTTGGGCATTTCGCGGATGTTTATCTGCTTGTCATACCAGGAACAATGTTTGATCACAATGAATTCGGTATTTTTGAAGTTGCTTTGTTCCTAGGATTTTTGGGGCTTTACCTCGACCGCACTCTGACCGCGTTGAGTAAAGCACCACTTATACCGAGAAACCACCCGATGTTGCAAGAATCGAAAGACCTCCACTACTAATAACGAGAATCCTCTAAGAAATGAAATTGCTCATTCTCCTTGTTGTTGTCCTGGGTCTGGTGGCTGCGGTGCAACTTTCGAAAGTTTATCAGCTTTCCATCGCTTTGCGAGGAAAGCGCGAAGAGGATATCTCAGAAGCGGATAACCGATTGAATGGCGGGGCATTCTTGGCATTTATGGTAGTCTTTTATGCATCATTCATTTATTTATTGATCTATTACGGCTCGTACGGCACCCCACCGGCTTCAGAGCATGGTTTGGCGGTTGACCAATTGATGGACTTCAATATGGCTATCATTTTTACGGTGTTCTTCATCGTAAATACATTGCTGTTTTGGTTCGCTGCCAAATATTATTACCGCTCAGACCGCAAGGCGCGATTCTATGCGCACGATAACCGTTTGGAATTGGTATGGACGGTTATTCCTTCCATTGTTTTGGCGGTCATCATTGCATTTGGTCTGCGCACGTGGAATGAAATGACTGGTGATGCTGCTGATGATGCGTTGCGCGTTGAGCTGTACTCAAAGCAGTTTGACTGGACAGCGCGCTACCCCGGAAACGACGGTGAATTCGGCATGGCCAATTACAACCTGATCACTCCGATGAACGCCCTGGGTATTGTCACTGTCGACGGTATTACTGAGGCATTGGATGAGATAGAAGAGAAAATTGCCAAAGTTGAATCAGAAATTTCTTTCGAGAAGGGACACCTATTGGCGGAGCGAGAAGCATTGATTGCTCAATTGATTGGTGACGACCATGGCCATGGTCATGGAAACCATGGTGGTCAGGATAGCCACGGCCACAATGACCATGATCATTCGGACCATGGGCATGATGATCACAGCGCTCACGATGACCACGGCCACGATGATCACAGCGCACACGATGACCACGATCATTCGGACCATGGGCACGATGACCACGGCGCTCATGAAGATCATGAGCATGACGATGGCGTTTTGAAAGCGGTGATTGAGGCGCGCATTCATGAAATCGATGAGATGCTCGCCTCCGAAAAAGTAAACATCCTAACGGATGCTGCTTACGAAGCCAAGGAAGACAAATTGTACCGGCTGCAGCGTCATCGTCAGCGTATTCGAGAAATCCGAGAGTTCGACTTTGACGAAAACTTAAGCGCATGGGAAGCAGGAATGGACGATCGAATTGTCAAGGGAGAGTTCCATTTGCCTGTAGGTAAAGAAGTGGAGTTCGTTTTCCGTTCGCGCGACGTAATTCACTCGGCATATATGCCGCAGTTCCGTGCGCAGATGAATACCGTACCTGGTGTGCCGACACGGTTCAAAATGACGCCAACGATCACAACCGATTCCATGCGAACGGTGCTGAACGATTCTGAATTCGATTACGTTCTCTTGTGTAACAAGGTTTGCGGAGCGGCTCATTTCAACATGCAGATGAAGGTTGTTGTCGAAACCGAAGAACAATACGCTGCTTGGCTTGCTGAGCAAGATGAATTTTTGGTCAAGGAAGGTTCGGATGAACCTGAAATGGAGCAAGCCGGAGCCGCTGACGAATCCACTAACGTAACTGCATCGCTGTAACTATGGGAGCACACGCACAACATCACGAAGAAAGCTTCATTTCGAAGTATGTCTTCACGCACGATCACAAGATGATCTCAAAGCAGTTCTTAGTGACCGCCATTGTGATGGGTGTCCTAGCGGTCACGCTTTCTGTTTTCTTCCGGTTGCAGTTGGGATGGCCAGGTGAAAGCTTCACGATCTTAGAAACTTTCTTGGGCAAATGGGCACCGGGAGGTGTTTTAGACCGTAATGCCTACCTGGCACTCGTAACCATACACGGAACCATCATGGTGTTCTTTGTCTTGACGGGAGGCCTTTCAGGTACGTTCTCGAATTTGCTTATTCCGTTGCAAATCGGTGCACGAGATATGGCTTCGGGCTTCCTCAATATGCTCAGCTACTGGTTCTTCCTCCTCTCAAGCGTCATCATGATACTTTCGCTGTTTGTAGAGGGAGGCGCAGCGTCGGGAGGCTGGACGGCTTATCCGCCACTTAGCGCTCTGCCTCAGGCCATGCCTGGCAGCGGAATGGGTATGACGCTTTGGTTGATATCCATGGTCCTTTTCGTTGTCAGTTCGCTATTGGGCGGTTTGAACTACGTTGTGACCATTATCAATCTCCGAACCAAGGGCATGTCAATGACGCGCTTGCCGTTGACCATTTGGGCCTTTATGGTGACAGCGATTCTCGGTGTATTGTCATTCCCCGTGCTGGTTTCTGCGGTGGTGCTCCTCTTGATGGACCGCACGATGGGTACGGCCTTTTACTTGTCTGATATTTTTATCGGAGGTGAAGCCCTTGACGTGACGGGAGGTTCGCCCATCCTATATCAGCACTTATTCTGGTTCTTGGGCCACCCTGAGGTGTACATCGTGTTGCTTCCTGCGTTGGGAATTAGTTCTGAGGTAATTGCCACCAATGCTCGAAAGCCGATTTTCGGTTACAAGGCTATGGTCGGATCTATTTTGGGCATCGGATTCTTGAGCTTCATCGTTTGGGGCCACCACATGTTCGTGACAGGCATGAACCCCTTCATCGGCTCGGTATTCGTATTCACGACGTTGCTGATCGCTATCCCTTCTGCGGTGAAGGCGTTTAACTACATCACCACGCTGTGGCAGGGTAACATCAGATTTACACCAGCCATGTTATTTAGCGTTGGTCTGGTGAGTACGTTCGTTACTGGAGGCTTGACAGGAATCATTTTAGCGGATTCGGCCCTCGACGTCAACGTGCACGACACCTACTTCGTTGTGGCGCACTTTCACATCGTGATGGGAATGTCGGCCATCTTTGGCATGCTCGCTGGGATTTATCACTGGTTCCCGAAGATGTTTGGGCGCATGATGAACACCAAATTGGGCTATGCACACTTCTGGGTTACATTGATTACCGGATATGGAGTATTCTTCCCGATGCACTTTGTAGGCATCGCCGGTGCACCCCGTCGCTACTACGAATACAGCAACTTTGACTTCTTGGACTCGGTTATGGACTTGCAACCCATCATCTCGACGTTCGCGATAGTGGGCGCAATCGGGCAATTATTCTTCTTGTTTAACTTCTTCTACAGCATTTTCTACGGCCAAGAAGCCGTTCAGAACCCATGGAAGTCGAATACATTGGAATGGACCACACCGGTTCAACACGTGCATGGGAATTGGGAGGGTCCGCTTCCAGAAGTGCACCGATGGGCATACGACTACTCGAATCCAGCCCATCAGAATGATTTTGTTCCGCAGACCACTCCGGCCTTAGCGGGGGAAGAAATCCATTGATTCGAAGAACTTCATGAAAAGCCTCATCGGGTCAACCGGTGGGGCTTTTTTTATGGGTAACCGGATTAACTTGCGAACATGACCGAGGATTTTGATTTGAGGAATGAAGCTGAGCAGTCATCCGACGGGGATATGGATCGCGTATTGCGACCCGCTAAGTTCGATGACTTCACGGGACAGCGCGCAGCACTTGAAAACCTCGGTGTTTTTGTTCAAGCGGCTTCGAACCGAGGAGAGGCACTGGACCATACCTTGTTGCATGGTCCCCCCGGTTTAGGCAAGACAACCCTAGCCAACATTATTGCGAATGAACTGGGTGTTTCCATCCGAACGACGTCCGGACCAGTGCTTGATAAGCCAGGGGACCTCGCAGGGTTGCTCACCAACCTCGAGACGAACGATGTGCTGTTCATTGATGAAATCCACAGGCTTTCTCCGGTGGTGGAGGAATACCTGTACAGTGCGATGGAGGACTACCGGATCGACTTGGTGATCGATGCCGGGCCGAATGCGCGTACGGTTCAAATTGAATTGAACCCCTTTACCTTGGTTGGAGCGACGACGCGTTCCGGGCTATTGACGGCTCCATTGCGCGCGCGCTTTGGTATCAACCTCCGGTTGCAGTACTACGACGCGAAGACGCTGACGGATATTGTTGAGCGCAGTGCGGGCATTTTGAACATGCCAATCGCGGATGCAGCGGCGTATGAGATTGCGTCTCGTTCACGGGGAACACCGCGGATAGCCAATGCTCTCTTGCGTCGTGTGAGGGACTTTGCCGAGATTAAAGGGGACGGCACGATCGACCAGAAGATCACGGAATTTGCACTTGACGCCCTGAATGTTGACCGCAAAGGACTCGACGAGATGGATAACCGTATCCTCACAGCGCTCATTGATAAGTTCAAAGGCGGTCCTGTTGGTGCATCTACGATTGCGACAGCAATTGGTGAGAATCCTGGCACTTTGGAGGAGGTGTACGAGCCGTATTTGATTCAACAGGGGTTGCTTGTGCGGACCCCGCGCGGTCGTCAGGCTACTGCCGCTGCCTATGCGCACCTTGGCCGCACCCCGCAGGGGCAGTCGGACACCTTGTTCGGGGGCTGACCATGGGTAAACGCGAGCACAGGGCACAAGACCGGAAACGCGCATTGGTTCGCGAGGCTAATGCATTGGGATTCGATGCCGTAGGCGTTTCACAGGCTGGTTTTTTGGAGGAGGAGGCTGACCGGCTTGAGGAGTGGTTGCGCCGGGATTATCACGGTGAAATGGGCTATTTGGCCCGCAACGTGGATAAGCGGCTGGACCCGCGAAAGTTGGTTCCGGGCGCAAAATCTGTTGTCTCCCTGCTGTATAATTACCACACCGATTCCGAGCCCGTCGATCCGAAGGCACCGCGCGTAGCGCGCTACGCTTACGGGCAAGACTACCACTATGTCATCAAGTGGAAACTGAAGGAATTGATGAAGTGGGCCCAGCAGGAGTGGGGTGAAGTAGACGGACGGGTATTTGTGGATTCAGCACCGGTGCACGAACGGGCGTGGGCGGCCAAAGGTGGTTTGGGGTGGGTTGGAAAAAATAGCCTCTTGCTCAATCAGCGCATGGGCAGTTATTTCTTCATCGCCGAACTGATCATCGACGTCGATTTAGAGCCCGATGTCCCGACCGGGGATCACTGCGGAACGTGCACGCGGTGTATCGATGCGTGCCCTACTGGTGCCATCATTCAATCAGGGGTAGTGAACGGTTCGAAGTGCATCAGTTATTTCACCATTGAATTGCGTGGAGCCATTCCCGAGCCAGTCCACCAGCATTTAGCTCCTTGGGTATTTGGGTGCGATGTGTGCCAAGAGGTCTGCCCGTGGAACCGCCACGCGAAGCCTCACAAAGAGCCTCAGTTCGCTCCGCATCCGGAATTGCTTGGGATGAAGCGTTCGGATTGGGAGGAAATGACCGAGGAGGTCTTTCATGGTGTTTTCAGAGGAACTGCGGTCAAGCGAACGGGCTACGAAGGCTTGATGCGAAACGTGCAGGCGGCATTCAAATTGCCGGGTACGGAAGGAAAGCCGACTCGATGACTTCGGCGTGTTGCCGGAAGCGTTCGGTGCACCAGATTTTCAAGTGACTGAGGTCATCACCGGTGAGGTGCTTGATGGATTTTCGGAGTTCTCGGGCGAAGAGTTTCTTGTTGGAGCTCACACGGAGAAGGACGTTCTTGCAAAGGCTAAGCATGCTCAGGTCAGTGTCGAGGTTGGTGGTTTCAGTTCCCTAATTAACGCTGCAATTGCCGATATCGTACCTTTATAAACGTTAAACAATCTGACCCTCCGCGCTGGAGAGGCACTGTGACTTGTAATCGCATGAAGCAACAATTGCGCAATTTGGTCGACCGGAAGGTGCTCTTGGAGCGCATGCAAACGAATGAGGATCGCCGAACAACGATTTCCTTTTATAAGTATGCGCCTATCCTAAACCCCGCCTTCTTTCGCGACTACTTATTCTACCACTGGAATCAATTCGGTGTAATGGGCCGCATCTATGTGGCGAACGAAGGCATCAATGCGCAAATTTCCATGCCCACAGACCGGCTTGAGGATTTTCAATCCCACCTGTACAGCATTTCATTTCTCGATGGTATCCGGCTCAATTATACCGTCGATGAAGGCAATTCCTTCTTCAAGTTGACCATCAAGGTGCGTGATAAAATTGTAGCGGACGGACTGAATGACGAGGCATTCGACGTCTGTGAAACAGGCGTACACTTAGACGCGGAATCGTTCAACGAGCTCACGGATAAAGAAGACACCATTCTTATCGACATGCGGAACCATTACGAAAGTGAGGTGGGTCAATTCAAAGGCGCTATCACGCCGGACGTGGACACCTTCCGCGAGGAGATTGAGCTGGTAGAGAACATGCTAGAAGGGCAAGAAGACAGAAACATCGTGATGTACTGCACCGGAGGCATCCGCTGCGAAAAGGCATCCGCGTGGCTGAAGCACAAAGGCTTCCCCAACGTACACCAGCTCAATGGCGGCATTATAGAATACACTCGTCAGGTTCGCGAGCAGGGGCTCGAAAACCGTTTTATTGGCAAAAATTTCGTGTTCGATGAACGTCTAGCCGAGCGCATTACAGATGATGTTATCGCCCAGTGCCACCAATGTGGCGCTTCGTGCGATGAGCATACCAATTGCTCGAATGTGGGCTGTAACCTCTTGTTCATTCAATGCCCATCGTGTGCAGAGAAGTACGAGGGTACCTGCAGCGAGCGGTGCCAAGAAATCAATCTCCTGCCCGAAGACGAGAAGCGGGAATTGAGAAAAGGGAAAAAAGACAGCGCACATATCTTCAACAAGGGACGCCTTGGAATTGGAGGGCACTCAAAAGATTCTGACGATTAAGGCGTGTGCTCGAAGGCGCCGTCGAGGATGTAATTCATCTGGTACACGTCGTCCGCATTCAAGCGGAATTTTCCGGCAAACGTCAGCCGTTCGTCGGTCTGGTATACCCGTGGTGATTTACCCTCGAAGCGCAGGTCAATGACCGATTCAGGTCCGGCCCCTCCGCAGAAGAAGCAATTGGCAAACGGATACCGGCTCAACACGTAAAAATCCTCATCTAAATCCACGGGAATCATGTATCCCGTGATGTGGACTTCTTTGCCTTCTAACCCGTTGACGGTGTCACCGAATTTGGGTTTCCAATAGTAGGCATCAAGCTCCTCGATATAGACATCCTTGAAGTCCACGTCCTCTAGTACGCGCCACGTCAATTCTGCGTAGTCTTCAGCTTCGCCAACACCAGAAGTTGCGATGCGGATATCGGGAATCATACCCGCTGCTTTGATTGCTGTGAAAGCACGATCGCCCTCCTCGGAAGGGTGGCAATAGGAGCTCAGGTCCAACGCGCTCAAGGCAACAACTCCCATGATTACCATCCACCAATTGGACTTGAACTGTGGCAATGAAATGCGAGCGGGTTTCGAGCTCATTGGGCTTCAGATAATGTGCGTGAAGTGTCAATGCGGACGGCGGAGATACCGGGAATGGAAGCCGCAATCAACCCGACAAAGATAGCCAATCCAATGAGGACCGTTTCTTCTGGCATCAAACTGATGTTGCTCCAATCGTAGCGGAATTTATCCTCCAGTAATTTCGCCAAGGCTACCAATCCGAGGCGGCTCAGAACCAATCCGAAAAGCGAGCCGCCGATACTTAGTAGACCGCCTTCGAGCAGAAGCAGTAAGAACAAACCTCCGCGTGATCCGCCCATCGTACGCATCAAAGCGAGTTCATACCTCCGCGCGAGTAAGTTGTCATATACCGAGATGAATATGCTCGCAAAGCTGATGAGCATGATGAGTAAGGCAATGGCTCGCAGTGTGTTCATGCCGATGCCGAAATTCTGCGTTAAGCGGTTGATCTCAATAGAGGGCAGAGCCACTTGCATGTTTGTATCTCGGATGGTATTTGGAATGGTCAAGACGGCGAGCGGATTGCGCTTCTTGAGCAACACTGCAGTGATTTCTCGGTCTTCAGCCGCGACAGCCTCACCGTGCCCTTCGTGCACTTCCCAGATTGTTGAGATGGTGCAGAGCAGCAGCTGGTCCAGTACGGTGCCACTGGGTTCCAAGCGACCGACCACGCGGAAAACTTTGTCGGCGTGTACGTCCGTTTCGTCTTGCAAGCCGTGTGCGCTGAAAAACTCGTCTCCGACCTTGAGACCTGTAGCTTCTGCCACCTTGTCGCCCACGAGAACTTCAAAACTTCCCTCGACTTCTCGGCCCTCTGCCACGGTTGCGCCGTAATGTCCGGTATACGCTTCTGTGCTGCCCACGATGCGGTATCCGCGGTAGTTGTCTCCGTAGGCCAAAGGGATGCCTTCGGCGATGTACGGGTGGCGCATGACCTTTTCGGCATCACTGAGCCGAATGTTGCCGGTCGGGGCGTCAACGTGGTACACGTTAGCCAATATCAATTGCAACGGACTGCCTTTCGCACCGAGCACCAAATCGATGTCTTCAATGTTGCGGTCAAACGTTTCGCTCAGTTGTTTTTCGCAAAGCATGAGCAAGCTGACAAGCCCCACGCCAAAAGCCAGGAGCACCAGGCTCAGGGTCGTTTGTAGTTTCTTAAGTCCCACGTTGCGCCACGCTATGTACAGCCAATTCAATTTCATACCGACGGGTATTGGGCGGTGAGAACAAGGCGGTTTTTAAAGCGGTCCTTGAGCCGCTGATCGTGGGTGACGATGACAAGCGTCGCTCCAGCTGCAGAGACCTGCGCTTCGAGGAGGCCAATGACCGCTTCTGTGCTGCCGTCGTCGAGGGCGCTGGTAGGTTCATCAGCTAACACGAGGGAAGGCCGGTGTATCAGAGCCCGGGCGATTCCGGCGCGTTGCTGTTCACCGGTGCTCAAATCGCGTGGACGGCTGTGGGCTTTGTGCGCAATGCCCAATTGCTCTAGCATGTGGATGCCTTCGTGCTTATCTAATGTCGCTCCATTCAGAAAGGCTGGCATTGCTAAATTTTCCAATACCGTCAGGCTTTGGAGGAAGTGCGATTTTTGAAATACGATTCCGACGTTTTGGCCGCGAAAAGCGTCACGTTCGGCCTCGTTCATCCGGTCCAACGCTTGGCCGTTGATTTGCACGGTGCCTTGCGCGGGCTGAAGCATGCCACAGAGAAGGTGCAGCAGGGTCGTTTTACCGCATCCCGACTCGCCCAAGAGAAGTAGCTGTCCAAGAGCGGGGCACTCGACATCTGGGAAGGTCAGCAGCGGACTGTCCTCCTCGTAACGGAATGCGAGGTTGGTGGTGCGGAGCATTTGCCCTAAAATTACAACGCAAGCAGCCTCGGTTGCGGCGTGTCGTACTTTTGGGTCGTGAATATTCGTCAACGATTCCTGCGCTATGGCATCGGTGTCATCATCGGCGTCATCTTAAGCGCGCTTTTTTTCAGTGGCCGCAGCTGCAATGACTGGCTACCCGGCAAGCGCATCAAAGCCCGTATGCAGCTAGAGGGGATTCAGCCCGATGCGTACCTGCAATGCCTTATGGATTGTGATGGCCTAACCCGGGCAGATGGACCCCAGTTGTTGCGATGGCTGCTCGCAGCCGATATCAATTGGTCAAAAAGCACCGCCCGAGGGGAACGTCCGTGTTATCTATTTGAGATGCAGGAAGCCTGTCCCTTCACATCGCTGACGGTGTGTTTTTCCGAACGCACTGCATCCGTGGGAATGGCTGTCGTGCGAGAGGCCGGAAACTGCCCTTGTGTTATGGGTGAATAACGCTCAACTTGCCGCGAATCGGTTCGGGATTTCCAGCACTCCAAGCTTCAATGATGAAAGTTCCCTCGGTCATGCCAGCAGTGTTCCAAGTATAAGGGGCTTCTACTCCCGCGAGCTCCACATCATGGACCAGCCTACCGCTTATATCCGTTATGCGCAAGTAGGTCAGGAAAGTGCTGGCACCCATGTCGAGGATGACATCGTTCCCGATCACAACCGGGTTTGGTGCAAACAGCAAAACTTCCGACAATTCTTCCCCGCTGGACTGGTCGGCCGGATCGTAAATTAATTTATAGATGTTCAGGCGCGTGCAGAGGTAGAGTTCTCCGCGGTTGTTTTCACTGAAGGCAAACCGCGTCTCGTCCCACGGAACGAAGCCATCCGGCACTTGAATGTCAAGTGGCGCATCCAACCACGTACCGTCTGCCTGTTCGGTCAGAGACCAGAATTTGACATCATTGAAACCGCACGCGTCGGTAAAAACATAGCTACCGTACAAGGTGGGGATTCCGCTGCCGCGGTAGCGATATCCGCCGATGACCGAGCACCAGCCGTTTTCGTGGGGGTAGGAGAAAATGGGCAATTCGAGTGTCCCGTCGGGGTCGCAATCCACCACAGGCTCATAGCACATGGGGCCTTCCATCAGCCGCCATCCGAAGTTCAGCCCACCGGCCGATTCGGCTGATTCCATGCTTATTTCTTCCCAATCGACCTCACCGACGTCGCCGATGAATTTGTCGCCGGTCAGGCGGTCGAAACTCCAACGCCACGGGTTCCGAAGTCCGTAGGCCCAAATTTCATCGAGTGCCTCCGGGTTGCCCACGAAGGGGTTGTCTTCGGGAATGGTGTAGGGGTCAAGGCCGTTCACATCAATGCGCAACAACTTACCTAGCAAGGTTTCTAGGTTTTGTCCGTTTCCGATGGGGCCGTGGTCGTCCCCGTCACTTCCGCCGCCTGCTTCACCTGTTCCTGTGCCGCCGCCATCACCTGTGCTGATGTAAAGATAGCCGTCGAGCGGGCCAAAATGGAGCTGACCGCCGTTGTGTCCGCGGGCCGGCTGCTCAAGCTCGAGTACTTCGGACCATGTGTCTGTATCGGCTGCGGTGCGGTCGGCGTTGGTGCCAAAGCACACGAGCCGTTCATCGATGAAGGTTCCTGTGCCGTCTGGCCGGTAGCCGTTGTAAATGACGTAAAACAAGCCGTTGTTTTCAAAGTCGGGGTCAAGGATGAGGTCATTCAACCCCTGTTCGCTCATGATGCCGTAATCGCATAGGTCCAATCCGGTCGAACTCAAATCCAAAAAGGGCTCCTCCCGGATTTCTCCTGTTTCCTCGTTGTACCAAATGACCAACCCACTATGGCAGATGATGAGGAGGTTGGCTTCATCCTCGGCATGCGAGGCAGGCCGTACAGCAACGGGCCACTCGGCGGGAATCAGCCGCTCGCCCACAATCGCTTCCGGAGCGGTGGACTGGCAGAAGCCCACACACGCAAAGAAAGTGGCAACAATGGAAATTAGCGCGGAACGTCCGTGGCGATGAAGGGTATAATGTGAAGGCATGAATCTACTTTGCAGGCTAACTTAGCAAAGATACCATCCACTCTTTATGCTTCACAGAACGTACATCGCCCCATTAGTGCCTCTGGTGGCCCTCGTTTTCGGGCAGCTGCTGACCGGTGCACAGGATCCGCACCATCGGTTTGATAAGGACGACGCCGAGTGGACGCGCTGGCGAATGGGGGAACTCTGCACAGAGGAAGGGGTGTATTTCACCGGTTCGGGCAACTGTGTCAATTGCCATGCCCCTGACCCCGATGGCCATGCGTTGGTGGACGAAAACGGCGCGACCGTGAGCCCGGTCACGGATTGGCAAGCGACCCTGATGG
>MDTC01213172.1_pt1 | contig 22078 bp, 20 predicted proteins | sample 811181 | NCBI WGS metagenome assembly MDTC01 (sample SAMN05326644, study PRJNA326480) | marine metagenome | isolation source: seawater | place: Pacific Ocean: North | collected 2011 | reverse complement strand
CACCACGTTGATAGGCTGGATGTGGAAGCGCAGTAATGTGTGCAGCTGACCAGTACTAATAGCTCAATTGGCTTGATTTATGCACTGAAAAAAATTTTTGGAAATAGACAAATATATAAATTAATTATTTAAAAGCTTTATAACTTTTCTTATAACCAAAGCTTGTTCAATTTTTGATAAACCATAAAAAACTGGAATACTCAATGCTTGATCGTAATATTTCATTGATTGAGGAAAATTTTTTGCATTGTAGTTATATTTTCTTTTATAATAAGGCTGTAAAAAAACAGGAATATATAATACCTGAGATCCGATCCCATTTTCTGCTAAAAGTTTCATAAAATTATTTTTGGTTGTTTTGATTTTTTTGAAATTAATGAGAATCGTATAAAGATGGTAAGCATGCACAACTTTTTTACTTTTGTATGGTGTTTTTATATATTCTAAATTTTTAAAACTTTTGTTATAAATACTAGCAATTTGGTTTCTTCTTTTTGTAAATAACTTAATTCTTTTTAATTGTGATTTACCCAAGGCTGCCTGCAAGTCGGTCATTCTATAATTAAAGCCCAAAACATCCATTTCATAGTACCATCTGTTTGGTTGATTATTTTTATCGAAAGCTAAACTTTTGTGTTTAAAAGCTTTTGGGTTTTTATGAATACCGTGAGTTCTGTAAAGAAGAAGTTTTTGATAAATTATTTTGTTATTAGTAGTAATCATTCCACCTTCAGCTGTAGTTATTGGTTTAACTGGGTGAAAACTAAAAGTTGATATGTCTGAATACTTGCAAGAACCAACTTTGAAATTGTTATATGTTCCACCGAGAGCATGACAAGAATCTTCAATTATGTGAAAGTTATACTTTTTTTTAAGCTTATGTATTTCAGCCATATCACTTGAATGACCACACATATGAACTGGAATTACTAAATCAATTTTACTTTTCTTTAATTTTTTTTCTAACTCACTAACACTGATACAATACGTTTTTTTATCTATGTCAACAAAATCAACTTTTGCTCCTAAAAACTCAGCACAGTTTGCCGAAGCAACAAATGTAACAGCTGAAGTTAAAATTTTAGATTTTTTATTGATTCCCAATGCTAGACAAGACAGATGCAACGCAGCTGTACCAGTCGCACAAGCTACAGCATATTTTGCTCCTACAAATTTAGCAAAATCTTTTTCAAAATCAACAATGTTTGGTCCTTGAGTTATAAAATCAGATTTTAAAACATCAACTATTTTTTTTATATCACTACTATCTATATTTTGCCTACTATAAGGTAAGTATCTTTTAGTCATATTATTTTAGACTCAGTAAATTATTATACTTTTTGTTATCTGGATTTTTTATTTTTTTAAGTTTAAACATATCCTTTATTTCTTTTAGTGCATTTTCAATAGTTTTTTTTGCGACAAAACCAGTTTTATTTTTTATTTTTTTTGAACTGACTTTATAATTTCTAGGATCTGTTGAAGTTTTGATAATATTAAGTTTTGCATTTTTAAAAGTTTTTTTTACCTTTTCAGCAATCTGTATAATTTCTAAATTTAACTTATCATTTGATAAATTAAAAATTTCATTTTCTACATTTTTTTTTTTTGTTTTTATTATTGATATTATTCCATCAGCTACATCATCGACATGTATATTTGGTCGTAATTGATTTCCTCCAAATACATCAATTTTGCCTTTAAAATATGCAAATTTTGACATTGTATTTACCACTAGATCAAACCTCATTCTTTTTGATGGACCAAATACGGTACCAAGCCTTATTATCGTTGGTTTAAAATAATTATTTGAGCTTGTAAGCAATGCTTTTTCAGACATAATTTTTATCCTTGCATAATGAGAAACTGGATTTAAATTTGACTTTTCATTTAAAAGATTATTATTTTTATCTAATCCATAAACACTACATGAGGATGTATATATAAATTTTTCAATAGCAAGGTATGAACAAAGATGTGCAAAACTCAACACTGATAGATAATTCGTTTTTAAAGCATCTTCTGGTTTAGCGCTGCAAGCAGGATCTCCGACTATCTCTGCTAAATACACAACAATATCAATTTCTTTTATCGCTTGAATTTGAGTATTTAAATCACAAACATCACCTAATATAAAATTTAAATTTTTTTTGTTCTTAAAATTTTCTTTTACTACTTTATTATCGTAAATTAATTTATCTAGTATTGTAACATGATAGTTTTTTTCTAAAAGTTTAGAAGCCAAAACAGTGCCTATAAAACCTGCTCCACCGACAATAAGAATTTTCGGTAATTTTTTTTTTTTTACATTTCTTTTTGAATTTTTATTTTCAAGGATAGTTAAAACTTTTTCTACTGGAATAATATTCTTAATTTTTTTATTTTTATCTATTACGGGTACATAAAAAGTTGTATCACCCAAACTATCGCTGCCAAAATTACTTTTTTTTAATTTTCTTTTATCTAATTCCTCTTTGTAAACAAAAGTAACGTTATTATTGTATATTTTTTTTATGTTATCATTAAGATTATGGCCAGCTAATATTGCTCTCCGTAGGTCGCCCATAGAAATTACCCCTAGTAGAGATTTTTTTTTGTTAATCACGGTTAATATTTTTCCGTGCTCTCCGCTGAGTTTTTGGAATGCTGATCGTATCGTATTTTTTTCAGTTATATTTGAAAATTTGAACATTTTAAGTTATCTAAATTTAATGTTCCAATCATACCAAAGATCACTTTTAAATCTGTAATCATCTTGAATAGTTTCTTTTAAAGAAAAAGTTGAAAAAACTAAAAGCTTTGAATTAACTTTTAAATTTTGTGTTCCGTGGGCATATCCACCTGGAATATGTAAAATTTTTGGTGAATTAGCATTAATAACAAATTCTGTTACAGGTAATTTTTTTGAAGGATTTTTCCAATTATCAGGTTTTACAGCACATATTTTAAATACACCTTTAAGGACTAATAAAAATTTCTCTTCTTTTTTATGACCATGCCAAGCTCTAACAAAATTAATATTGTTATTTGTAATTTGATAAAATCTTTTAATTTTTTTTTGAATAAAATTAAAATCATTACAATAAACTACATCTCCCCTATCATCATAAGATGTATTAACGTTGATAATTTTTATATTTTTAGATTTCATAAGAGGATTGTATTAACATTAACAAATTTATGTAATATATATATAAATAACTATTTATAACAATAATTTTAATTTACAAACTTATGAATAATTTAGAACCAACAAAACATAAGATAATTTCGTTTTTTATCAAAACTCAATTAAAAAGCTATAGATGAATATAGCCATAATACCTGCTAGGAAAAATAGTCAGAGAATAATTAATAAAAACATAAAAAAATTCAATGGCAAACCAATCATTTATTGGTCCATTAAAGCTGCAAAAAGGTCAAAATTGTTTAAAGAAGTTTTTGTATCAACTGATTCAAAAAAAATTGCTCAGCTTGCTATTAAATACGGAGCAAAAGTTTTGTACCCAAGACCTTCAAAATTATCAAATAATTATGCTACTATAATAGATGTAATAAAATTTGAAATTAAAAATTTAGAAAATAAAAAAATTAAATTTAATAATATTTGTTGCATTTTTCCTGCGGCACCATTTTTAAAAGCTAGATATTTATCTGATGGCTTTTCAATATTAAAAAGAATTAAATTTAATGGGTTTGTGTTTGCTGCAAATGAACTTCCAAAATCTAATCTAAGAAGTTTTTATTTTAAAAAAAATAATCTCAATTTAATTCGACCTAACTTTAGTAATACAAGGACTCAAGATCTACCAAAAACATTTATCGATGTTGGACAGTTTTATTGGGGAGCAAAAAAGTTATGGAAAAAAGAAAATAGTATTTTTATAAAAAGTTCAAATATATTATCATTGCCTCGTTCTAAGTCGTTTGATATAGATGATTTAGGCGACTGGAAAGAAGCCAAATTTCATGCCAAAAACAGGTAAAATAATACAAAATCTTTTTACTGATCAACTTATTTTTATAGGTGGTATAGTAAGAAGTGGAAAAAGTTTTTTATGTCCAATTATTTCCTCTTTTAAAAAAACTGAAATGTATATTATGAGCTCATCAGCTGAAAACATTTGTTATATGAACTATTTAAAAATAATGAATTTTAATGTTGCATCTTATTTTTTTAAACAAATATATAATGAAAAAATTTACAATTTAAATATTGGAAGAGATTTAAATAGGAGGAAATTCGATCATTCTTCTATAAATAAACATAAAAATTATAACATCTACCATCAAAGAGAAAAATCAAGAAACGAACATGATATAATAATTAAAAAAATAAAAAGTACTAATAATCATTATCCAATAATGTTTCATAATAGTTTAATCAACCCTAATTTTATATTTAATACTTTTCCAAAATCAAAAATGATCTTTATTGATAGAAACCCTGTCGACATAATTTATTCATGGAATAAAAAAAAATATCATGGTCAATTTTACTCTAATCCAAGAAACTCTACACTTTCTTTTGAGTTGAGAAAAAAGTTTTATCCTTTTTGGTGCAAAGGACATGAAAAAGAATTTGATAAACTAAATAATAAATTTGAAAAAATAATTTTTTTATTAGAGAAGCTATATATTATTCAAAAAAAAAATTATCTTAAATATAAAAAAAAATATAAAAAAAAAATCTTACTTTTAAAATATGAAAAACTGACACAAGACACCAACATTGAAATAAAAAAGATTGAAAAATTTTTAAATTTGAAAAAAAGTAAATTTACTGTCAAAGAAATAAGACGTCAAAGTGGCAATAGAGTTAACATAAATTCGCTCTATAAAAAAAGAAAAGAAACAATAGTCATTAATATTAGTGATAAATTTAAAAAAAAATTATTGAAATTGGAAAAATTATATTCAAGAGGTTGAAATTAATAATATGGTAATTTGGATTTTAGGATTATCGGGTTCTGGGAAAAGTTTTTTAAGTACAAAACTTAAAGACGAACTTAGAAATGATTATGGAAATTTTTTAATTTTAGATGGTGATGCAATTAGAGAAATTTTTGATAATGATCTTGGTTTTTCAATAAAAGATAGAATGACCAATGCTTTAAGAATTTCAAAATTAGCACACTTTTTTAGTCAAAATAAAATTAACGTAATTGTTTCAGTTTTGTCTTTATTCCCTAGTTGGCTTGAATGGAATCGCAAAAATATAAAAGAATATTATGAAATTTTTATTGATGTTCCAATACCCACATTAAGAGACAGAAATAATAAGAATATTTATTTTAAAGATGGCAAAGAAAATAAAAGTGTTGTTGGGGTTGATATTGAATTTACTAAACCAATAAATGCTGATTTAAAAATTAAAAATGATTTTGATGAAATCTCCTTAAAAAAAAATTTATTGTTAATTAAAAATTTAATAAAAAAGAATGATTAATTTTTTATATTTCATTTTTTTTATTTTATTCTTAGAAATATTTTTATATTTTTTTATTCACTACAATAAAAAAAATTTTCAATGGTTAATAACTGAGAATGAAGAGTTCCCTGATTTTAAAAAAAAGAATATAGATGGTTTTTTTAAATCTAGTTATGACAAAAATTTAGGTTGGTTAAAAAAAGCTAATGTTACAGATTTTCATGATAAAATTAAAAAAAAAACAAAATTCTCTATAGATAAATTTGGTGCAAGAAAATCTAAATATAGAAATTTAAAAAAAAAAATTGAGGCTTATGGTGACTCGTTTTGTTTTGGACGTTATGTAAAGGATGAACATGTATGGACAGAGTTTTTGTCAAAAAATTTGCGTTGCCATGTAATAAATTATGGAGTGGGTAATTATGGATTTGACCAAGCTCTTTTAAGACATGAAAGGAATAAAAATATTAATTCAATTTATACAATTATTGGTGTAGTTCCTGAAACAATTAATAGGATAAATTCTATTTGGAAACATTTTTTAGAATTTGGAAATATTTATGGATTTAAGCCCAGCTTTTTTTTAAATAAAAAGAAATTAGAATTAAGAAAAAATCCTATAAAAAATAAGAGAGATTTTGATAAGAAAAAAATAATCAAAATCATTAATCAAGTTTCCAAAAATGATATCTTTTATTATAACAAATTTAAAAAATTTCAGTTTCGAAGACCATATATTGTATCTTTTTTAAGAAATTTTAATTTCAATTGTAAATTATTCACAAAAATATTTTTTTTTTTATTTAGTAAAGAAAAAGACAAAAAAAAATATCTTTTTCCACTTTATTATTCAAACAATATAGAAGTTGCTAATAACCTTTACGTAGATCAAGAAAGTATAAAACTATTTAGATCATTAATTAAGAGATTTAAAAATAATACAAAAAAAAGAAATTCAATTCCTGTAATCATAATATTCCCACAAAAAAAAGATATTGAACTTTTTAGAAAAGGGCAAAACTATTATTGTAATTTTTTTAATTCAATCAAAGATTTAAAAATAATTGATTTAACAAAATTTTTATCAAAAAAAAATATAGAAAAAATTTACCTTGATGAAGAACATGGTGGCCATTTAACTGCTTATGGAAATAGAATTGTTACAAAAAAAATTCAACAAGAACTGAAGCATGCTAGACACTAAAGGAAATACGCTAAAAAATTTAGAGAATAAAATTAAAACTTTTTTAATACCAAAATCAATGATTTTTAGTGTTTCTGAATGGAGAAGCAAAAAAAAATATATTATTAGCAATATAAAAAAAAAATTTAAAAAAAAAATAATATTTAGATCATCAACTACTTTTGAAGATACAGAGAAGCTATCAGCCGCTGGAGCATTTGATTCTTTTTTAGATATTAATGCTCAAAACTCAAAAGAAATAATAAGATCAGTAGAGAGGATAATTAAAAGTTATAAAAAAAAAATAAAAAAAATTTCTAATCAACAAATTCTTGTTCAAGAAATGATTCAGAGAATTAAAATGAGTGGGGTAATTTTTACAGGTGACAATTATGGTTATGACAACTATTACACGATTAATTATGATGATATCACTGGTAGAACAGATGTAGTAACCTCAGGAAGCACTGCCTATTCAAATAAAACTCTCTATGTATATAAAAATAGGAAAAATTTTGTAAGAACATTAAGATTTAAAAAATTAATTAAAGCTACACAACAAGTTGAAAATTATTTTTCTACCTCTCTAGATATAGAATTTTGTATGACCAAAACAAATCAATTATATTTGTTTCAAGTAAGGCCTGTAGTATTAAAAAAAAAAATAGACAAAAAATTTTCTAAAAAAACTATCGATAAAAAACTAGATTTAGAATTTAACAATATTAAAGATTCTTTTAAAAAAAAAAATACATCTGAGTTAAATGGTAAAACAACACTTTTTAGCCAGATGTCAGATTGGAATCCTGCCGAGATGATTGGACAGTTTCCCTCAAGATTAAGTTTTAGCCTCTACTCTGAATTAATTACAAATCAAAGTTGGTTAAATGCAAGAAAAATAATGGGTTATAAATTTTTTAAAGACAGTTCTTTGATGAAAAGTATCGCCGGTAGACCTTATATTGATATTAGGAAAAGTTTGAATTCTTTACTACCAAGAAAATTAAAAAAAGATATTTCTAAAGAATTGGTAGATAAAAGCATTTCTAAACTAAGATATCATCCTGCTTCCCATGATAAAATCGAATTTGATCTTTTTCCAACATCTTTCTCTTTCCAAATTAAAAAGAAATTAAATGATTTAGGATATAAAAAAGATCATCAGGATATAGAATATAAATTACTTCAAATATTTAAAGAAAATTTAAAAAACAAAAGTCACGGAAGTATCAAATATAATTTAGATAGAATTGAAATTTTAAACAAAATACAAAATCAAACTATTTATAATAATAAGTTTAATGTTTTATTAATAAAAAAAATAATCAGTGATCTTAAAAAATACGGAATTATACCTTTTTCAATTTTAGCAAGACATGGTTTTATTGCTAAAGATTTATTAAATTCTTTGAGAGAAATTAATGTTTTAAGTGAAAAAGATATTGAAAATTTTATGAGATCATTTTCAACTGTGACTACTGTTTTTTTAAATAATCAAAATCTTTTAAAGAAAAAAAAATTATCATATAAAAATTTTGTTAATAAATATGGTCACTTACGTGCTGGAACTTATGATATTAAATCAAAGAATTATTCTAAAATGGATAAAAAATTATTGTTCAATGATGAAGGAAAATCTATTATTAAACATAAAAAATTTATTTTATCTTCTCAAAAAAAAAAAGATAATCCATAAATTAATTAAAAGAAAAAAAATTGATTTAAACGTAAACCAGTTATTTGAATATTTCGAAAATTCTATCAAATCTAGAGAGTACGCAAAATTTGTATTTTCAAAAAGTATAAATTCAATTCTTGAAAAAATCACAATTTTTGCTCAAAAGAAAAAAATTAAGATTAGTGAAATTGAAAATTTATCTATAAACGAAATATTGAATTTATCTAAACATTCAAAATCAATTATTAACAACAAGATAGATAGAAATAAAAAAATCTTGGATTTGAATAAAATGATAAAATTACCAGAAATTATTGTTGAAAAAGAAAATGCTTTTGTCGGCGCATCCGTAGTAAGTGTACCAAATTTTGTTACAGAAAAAAATATAGTTGCTAAAACATTATTTATTAAAAATAAAATTAAGAATAATTTAGATAATAAAATAATATTGTTAGAAAATGCAGATCCAGGCTTCGATTTTATTTTTAGTTTTAAAATAAGTGGTTTAATAACAAAATATGGCGGCGCAAACTCACATATGACTATAAGGTGTAATGAATTAAATATCCCTGCTGCGATTGGTTGTGGAGATACTCTTTTTGATAAAATTAAAGAATCCTTTAAAATAAATTTAAATTGTAAAAACTTATTAATTAAAGAACAATAAATTATGAAAAATAAATTTATATTGATATCAATGCGTCAGGACTATTTTTATAATAAAAAAGAATTAAGATTTGCTATAGACACAAAACTAATTGACTGGGTTTTAACTCTTGGTTTTAAACCTATTCTTGTTACAGATCTAGAAACCCTAAATTTTTTTTCAAAACAAGAATTATTGAAAATCCAAGGTATATTACTAAGTGGAGGGAATGATATTGAAAAAAAATCATTAAGATATAAAATTGAAAAAAGGCTTGCTGACATATCAAAAAAGAAAAAAATACCTCTTCTTGGACTATGTCATGGTTTACAATTTATAAATTTTTATGAGGGAGGATCTTTAAAAAAAATAAACAACCATGTGAGCGTCAATCATGTAATAAAAAGTGAAAATGATTATCCATCAAAAGTAAATAGCTTTCATGACTTTAGTATAAAAAAATTAGGAAAAAATTTAAGAGTAATTTCTACATCTCAGGATGGAGAAATAGAAGCAATTAGTCATAAAAAATATAACTGGCTTGGATGGATGTGGCACCCCGAAAGAGATAAAAAATTTGATAAAAAACTTATCAAAATTGCAAGAAAATTTTTTAGTGAAAGTAGAAATAAAAATTACAATTAAATCTATATTTTGAACACTAAATAAAATATAGAGATTATTAATGCTATAATATTATAAATTATGAAAAAAATTCTATTTTTAGGATATTCTCAAAAAGAAACAAAAATAATTGATAAAATTAAAGAAGATAAAACCTATCAAGTTTTTAATACAAAAAATAAAATTAAATTAAAAAATTTAGATAATATTAATTTAGTAATTAGCTTTGGATACAGACATATAATCAGCGAAGATATAATAAAGAAAAAGAAAAATATGATAAATCTTCATATTTCATATCTTCCTTATAATAAAGGAGCTCACCCTAACTTCTGGTCTTTTGCTGAAAATACACCATCAGGGGTAACAGTACATAAAATCGATAAAGGAATTGATACTGGTAATATTATTTATCAAAAACTTTTAGACTTTGAGCTAAATAAAAATAGGAGAAAACTAACTTTTAAAAAAACATATTCTAGGTTGATTTCAGAAATTGAAAATCTTTTTATTATGAATGTTAAGAACATTTTAAATAATGATTATGATGAATTTAAGCAAATTGGAAGTGGTAGTTACCATCATTCACAAGAATTACCTAGTGTTCTAAAATCATGGGATCAAAATATTTTCAATACAATCACCAAATATCAAATAGAAAAAAATAAAAATCTTAACAAAAAATTAGAACTTTTAAATGATATTGAAAAAACCAGAAAAAACAACAATGTGAATTGGATGAACATACTGAGACATTCAATAAAAAAATCTCCATTAGAAACTCTTAGAATTTTGAATTCAATCAATTCTGACGATGATATTATTTCAAAATTATTTAAAAAATTAAATGAAAAATAAAGTTTTTTTTATAGCAGAAATTTCAGCAAATCATTGTGGTAATTTTAATTTAGCAAAAAAATTAATTAGATGTGCTTATGTAAATGGTGCTGATGCTGTTAAGTTACAAACTTATACTCCTGATACTATGACAGTAAAATCAAATAAAAAGTATTTTAAAATCAAAGAAGGTTTGTGGAAAGGTTATAAGCTTTGGGATCTATATAATGAAGCTCAAACACCACTCAAATGGCATAAAGGACTTTTTAAATATGGAAAATCTTTAGGAATAAAAGTTTTTAGTACCCCATTTGATAATACTGCTGTTGATTTTTTAGAAAAGTTAGATTGTCCATTTTATAAAATTGCTTCATTTGAAATGACAGATTTAAACTTAGTTAAGAAAGTGTCTCAGACCAAAAAACCAATTATTATTTCAACAGGAATGGCAAATTTACAAGAAATTGAAACAACTATTAAAGTAGCAAAAAAAAATGGAGGAAAAGATATTACAATTTTATACTGTGTGAGTAATTATCCATCAAAAATTAGTGATTTTAATTTAAATAATATCAAGATATTAAAAGATAAATTTAATTGTAAAGTAGGAATTTCTGATCATTCAACAGATAATAGGGTTGCAATTGCGGCTGTAGTTAGTGGAGCAGAAGTTATTGAAAAACATATTGCCTTAGATGATCAAAAAGAAGGTTTTGATATTGATTTTTCCCTAAAAGGAAAAGAAATTAGAAAATTAAGAGATGATATTGATGTTGCTTTTAAGCTTTTAGGCAAGAAATCATTTTTTAGAAATAAAAGTGAAAATAAATCTAAAATTTTTAGAAGGTCAATTTTTTCAACTAAAGATATAAAAAAAGGTGATAAGTTTACTAAAGATAATATTAGAGTAATTAGACCTGGTTTTGGACTGGCACCAAAATATCTTAATAAAATTTTGAATAAAAAGTCTCCAATAAATATATCCAAACATGAACCACTTAAATCAATAATATTGAAAAATATAAATTAGAAAAATTAAATAATGAAATTAAGACGACACTCAAATGAAATTATTCCCATAATACTTGCTGCAGGTCGGGGCTCAAGAATGGGCAACCTTACAAAAAATAAACCAAAATCATTTGTTAAAATTTATAAAAAAATAAAACTTATTGATAGGATTATAAATAATTTTGAAAATTTTGGTTTCAAAAAAATAATTATTATAAATGGATATAAAAGCAACCAATTTAATATTTTTAAAAATGTTTATAAAATTAAAAACAAAAAGTGGAAAACCACAAATATTTTTGGCAGTTTAATTTGTGCTGATAAGATATTATCAAAATATAAATGTATTATTTCTTATGCAGATATTTTTTATGAAAAAAAGGCAATTGAAATATTAGAAAAATCAAGTACAAAAAAAGGTATAGTTATTTTAAGCTATAAATATTGGAAAGAATATTGGAAAAAAAGATTTAAAAATCCACTATCAGATTTAGAAACTTTCAAAATTAATACTAAAAAACAACTTTTAGAAATTGGAAATAAAACAAATTCTTATGAAAATATTAATGGTCAATATATGGGTGTTTTTAAAATTGACCCATACTCATGGAAAAGAATTAAAAAGTATCTTTTTAAAGATAAGAAGAATTTGAATAAAATTGATATAACATCATTATTTCAATTAATTATAAAAAAAAAAATTTGCAATATTTATGTTGAGAATTATAAAAATAAGTGGTTTGAGATAGACAATATAAAAGATTATAAAATTTTAAAAAAATTAATTAATTATTAAATAGAGATATTAAACATAAAAATATGACTTCCTGGGAACATGAAAATCAATTTTATCTTACTTCAGATAAAAAAAGGATACTTAAGCTTATAGATCATTATGAAATTTTTAAAAAAATTCTCAAAATTAAAGGAGATATAATTGAATGTGGAGTTTTTAAAGGTTCAAGTTTGATAAGGTTTCTTACTTTTCGAGATTTAATTGAAAAAAAAAGAAATACACGAAAAATCATAGGTTTTGATGCATTTGGAAAATTTCCTTATCAAGAAAACGATAAGGCAAGTATAAATTTTGCAAAAAAGCATGATGCTAATATAGGTATTGGAATTAATATAAATTCTTTAAAAAAGAGTTTGAGAAAAAAAAAAATTAAAAATTACAAACTTGTAAAAGGTGATGTTTTAGAAACTTTACCAATTTTTTTAAAAAATAATAAAAGATTAAAAATAGCACTTCTGCATTTAGATTTAGACTTATATGTACCAACAAAATTCGTATTAAATTACTTATATAAATATGTTTCAAAAAATGGAATTATTCTTATAGATGATTATAGCCACATAAAAGCCACAACTTTAGCTGTAAATGAATTTTTAAAAAATAAAAAAATTAAAATTCATAAAGTTTCAAAAAATGGAAGACCTTATTTTATTCAAAAAAAATAAACTCCAGAATTAAATGAATATATACTTAAATATTGAGGATTCAGTTAGAGAACTCGATAGCAAGCTTTTGTTAGCTGTATTAGCAGCATCCAGGAACCATGATGTCATCATTTCAGATCAAGAGTCTATAATTAAAGGTCTAGAAAGAAAATTACTCACACCTGGAATATTTCATACTAAATCACTTACGCCTGGAAAAATGAAAATTATTAAACATAGTAAAATAATTGATACTGGTTGTAAAATTACAAGCATAGATGAAGAGGGTGGTTTAGTAGATTATGGTTATGAAAGAATGATAAAACTAAGATATAGTGCAAAAACAATAAATCAAGCCTCAGCAGTCTTTGCTTGGGGACCAGAAGATTATAAAACCTTAAAAAAATTTTTTCCAAACTATTCCAAGAAGATACACATGACTGGTTCTCCCCGTGTTGATTTGTGGAGGCCAAATTTTTTTACTTATTGGAACAATAATTTTAAAAAGTTAAACAAGCCATTTCTTTTAATTCCATCTAATTTTGCCGCTGGTCTATCGATGATGCCATTTTATGATAGAATTGAAATGCGAAAAAAAAGAGGGTATTTTGAAAGACAGCCAGAATATTTACAAACATTAATTCAATGGGAGAGTGAACAATTTAAGTTGATATCACATTTTATAGAAGCAATAAAACATCTTGCACATAAAAATAAAAATTATAATATCATAGTACGACCACATCCTGGAGAAAATGTTGAGACATGGAAAATTCTTTTAGATAAAATTCCGAATGTAAAAGTTATTAGAGATGATGGTGCTTCTATGTGGATTAAAAATGCATTTGCGATATTACATAATGGATGCACAACTGCCATTGAAGCCAGTTTTTTTAAAAAACCAATAATTTCTTACATTCCATTTAAAGCTTATCACTCAAAAAAATTAGCAAATGATTTAGGGCAAAAAGTCACTTCACTTAATGAATTAAAAAAAGAAATTGATAATATTTTTTTTAATAATTTGGAAAAAAAAAAACAAAAAAAACTAAATCAGCCTTTCCCTAAAATAATTGTAAAAAAAATTTTTGTTGATCAAAAAGAAATTGCTGCAAAAAAAATGATTAATGTGTGGGAAAATATAAGTAATAACAGTCTTTCAAAATCTAATAATTGGTTCTTGTTTAAGTGTAATCTAAAAATTATGAAATTTAATGGTATTCTGGGTAGACTTTTAAAAAAGGATGGTAAAAATAACAATAATTTTAAATTTCCTTCATTTGAGAGGAAAAAAATCCTTTTTAAAATTGAAGAACTAAAAAAAATATTGGAAATTAAACAAAAATTAAATTGTGATTTTCTTTCAGATAGAACTCTTTTAATAAAAAGGAAGTAAATTTAAAAAACTTTAATTATTATTTAATGCAGACTCTTAAAAAACTTTTGTATTTACTTTCTGCTCGGGAACTTAAACGAGCAATTTTATTACTGGTGATGATAATTATAATGGCATTGCTGGACATGATGGGTATTGCATCAGTTATGCCTTTTATGGCAGTTATTTCAAATCCTGACATTGTTGAAACGAATAATATTTTAAATAAAATTTTTATATTTTCAAATAAATTTGGAATTGAAAATAAAGAACAGTTTATTTTTATTCTGGGTATATTTGTTTTTTTATTTTTAGTTATCTCACTATCTTTCAAAGCTCTTACAACTTATGCTCAAGTTAGATTTGTTGAAATGAGACAATACAGTATAAGCAAACGGATTTTAGAGAATTTTCTACGTCAACCTTATAGCTGGTTTTTAAGTCGAAATAGCGCTGATCTTGGAAAATCCATTTTATCAGAAGTCGCCACTATAGTTGGCAAAGGTTTAACACCATTATTTGATTTGATATCAAGAGGTCTAGTTGCAATTGCAATTATAGTGTTATTAATTTTAGTTGATCCAAAGATTGCACTTATTGTCGGAATTACAACAGCTGGTTTTTATGGATTTATTTTTTATTTTACAAATAATTATCTTTATCGAATTGGAAAAGAGCGATTTAAAAATAATAAGTTACGTTTTATAGCAATAAGCGAGGCCTTTGGAGCTGCAAAAGAAATTAAAGTTGGTGGATTAGAAAAAATTTTTATTGAGCGATTTTCAAATGCTTCTGAAATTTTTGCAAGAAAACAGGTATACGTTGGAATTTTAAGTCAAATACCTCGTTACTTCTTAGAAGCCATAGCATTTGGAGGAGTTATACTTTTGATACTTTATTTAATGATGGATAGAGGCAGTATAAACAGCGCCTTACCTGTATTAAGTTTGTATGTTTTTGCTGGTTATCGCTTAATGCCATCATTGCAGCAGATTTATGTATCTTTCAATAAAATGACTTACGTGTCTCCTTCACTTAACTCTTTATATTATGACTTAAAAAATTTAGAAAAAACTGATGAAAAAAAAGATGATAACAAAATCAAAATTAATAAAAAAATTACTTTAAATGATATTTGTTATAATTACCCTAATTCATCAAAAACAACTTTGAGAAATGTAAGCATCAACATTCCTGCTAGAACAACTGTTGGATTAATGGGCACAACTGGTAGCGGCAAAACAACAACAATTGATATTATTCTTGGCTTGCTTGAAGCTCAAGAAGGCACATTAGAGGTTGATGGCCAAGTAATAACAAAAAATAATTCTAGAGCTTGGCAGCGTTCAATTGGATATGTGCCGCAACATATTTATTTAGCAGACGACAGTGTTGCAGCAAACATTGCATTTGGAACTACTTCAAAAGAGATTAATTATGATGCTGTTGAAAAAGCTGCCAAGATTGCAAATTTACATGATTTTGTAATTAATGAACTACCAAAAAAATATGAAACCAAAGTTGGAGAGAGAGGTATTAGATTATCTGGAGGACAAAGACAGCGCATAGGAATAGCAAGAGCTCTTTACCATAATCCCAGTGTAATTATTTTAGATGAGGCAACAAGTTCACTTGATAACGATACCGAAAAATTAGTGATGAATGCTATTGAAAAACTTGGCCAAAATAAAACAATTATCTTAATTGCTCATCGTTTGAGCACATTAAAGAACTGTGATAAAATTTTCTTAATGGAAAAAGGCGAAATTAAAAAAGATATGACCTATGATGAATTAAGTAAAATTGGATTTAATTTTCAACAAAAGTTTAATGATAAATCTAAATTATAGTTTATCAGCTTAAAGATAATTTCAATAGGTGGTGAGTTTAGGTAAAAAAATATTATTTTAAAATGCATAGTAATCCGTCAGTTACAGTGATAATTCCATTCAAAGATAATTTAGAATTTTTATATTCAGCATTGAACTCTGTTTTTAAGCAGACATATAAAAACTATAAAATCTTAATAATCTATGACAATGAAAACAAAGTTAATTTAGGTGAAATTAAAAAATTTTTAAAATCAAAAATTAAAAAAAATTTTCCATTTGTTCAAATTAAAGTGAATAAAAAAAATTTAGGTGCAGGGTATTCAAGAAATGTAGGAATTAAAAAAAGTAATACAAAATATATAGCCTTTTTAGACTCAGATGATATTTGGGTTAAGAATAAACTTGAAGTCCAGCTCAAATTTATGGAAAAAAATAATCAAGTTCTTTCTCATACGTCATATTTTGTAATAAACAAAAAAAATAAGATAATTTCTTCAAGGAGTGCTAAAAAAATAATTACATTTGAAGATCTTTTAAAATCCTGTGATATTGGTCTTTCAACAGCAATAGTAAATACAAAATTTATAAAAAAAAAAAAAATACTATTTTCCTAAAATAAAAACAAAAGAAGATTTTGTACTTTGGTTAAAAATAGCAAAAGAAATCAAATCTATTGTAGGCATAGACAAAAAACTTACATATTATAGAAAAACTGAAAACTCATTATCATCGAACAAACTTATTGGTTTATTAAATGGATATAAAGTTTATAGAAATTACATGAATTATAGTCGATTAAAATCATTTTTTTATTTGATTATATTATCGATTAATTTTTTAAAAAAAAATTTATCAAGTAAAAAATATTTTTTATGATTTTAGTTTTACTTATAATATCTATTTTTAGTATTTATTTATTTGTAATTAATTATTTTCTAAAAAAATTTAATTTTAGTCTTGATATAGAAACAGTTGAAGAAAAACATAAATCTCTTTTAAGAAATAATAGCTCCACACCTTTGTCTGGAACATTATATTTTTTACCAGCAGTAGTTATTCTATTTTATGACTTTAATTATTCATTAATAATATGTTGCAGTTTATTATTCATGTTGGGTTTTTGTGCTGATTTAAAAATTATAACTTCTTATAAGAAAAGATTAATCGTTCAGTTTTTTTTAATCTCCTTACTATTTTTATTGAATAAAGACATCTTTATAAACACTAGATTAGATTTTATTGATAACTTGATGAATATTAATTTAATTAGAATCTTGTTATGTGCCTTCTTTTTTATGGTTTTAATAAATGGATATAATTTGATTGATGGAACAAATTGTCTATGCTCCTTAAATTTTTTAATTATAACAATATTTACGGTCTTATTAATTAATAATCTTAATATCAATTATGATTATAAAGAGCTCACAATATTAGTGATTATATTGTTTATTTTTTTAATTTTTAATTTTTTTGGAAAAAATTTTCTAGGGGATGGAGCTGTTTATGGGCTTAGTTTTTTTCTAGGTTACGTTTTATTAGAGATTTCTTTAATAAATAATTCAATTTCTCCATACTTTGTTGCTAATTTACTTTGGTATCCAGCATTTGAAAATTTATTTTCAATATTAAGGAGAAATTTTTCAAGAAAAAATAATTATTTGCCTGATAATGACCATTTGCATCATTTGATATTCAAATTTTATAAAAAAAAAGGAATTATTAAAAAAGATATTTTAATTAGTTCTCTAATCGGAATATTTATAAACTTTATACTGTTAATTAATTACTTAGTTGGATATAAATATTACAATCATACATGGATACAAATAATACTAATTTTAAGTGGCATCACTTTATATTTAATATCGTACTACGGTTTAAAGAAAAAACTCACTTAAACCACTTTAAAAAAATACCATTTATTTTTTTTTTTTAAATTGAAAGGTCAAATTTATGTTTGAATTGACAATTTTTCTATTATTTTTTTTTCTTTTACTTTTGTCTACGATAGGATTTGGATTTTTATTTCAAAACCTTTGTTTTGGATCAACTGAAAATTTGGAAGAGCAAAATATTATTTATATTGGTTTTTATGGATTGTTCTTTCTGACCTTAATTTCTTTAATAACTAGTTTATTATTTCCACATAATTTTATTCATAATACTATAATTCATTTTTTTGGAATACTTTTTTTTGGATTTTTTAAAATTAAAAATAAAAAAGAATATTTAAAAATAATTTTTTTAATTTCAATTTTTACAATTTCTGCTCTAATAATTTCTAAAACTCATGATGATTTTTCGTATTATCATTTACCCATCACAAGATATCTAACAGAGCACAAGATTATTTTTGGTACTGGAAATCTTACACATGGATATAAATTGCTATCTTCTTTATTCTTTTTAAACTCTATATTTTATTTACCATTTATAGAATATTATTCATTTCATTTTTCTTTATTATATTTTTTAATTTTTTTTAATTATTTTTTATTTAAAGAAATCTTCTCAAAAAAAAATGAAGAAATTATTAAGTATATTTATTTATTAGCTTTTATTTTTTTTAATTTATCTTTTAATAGATTGGCTGAATATGGAACAGATAAAGTAGGTCAACTATTAATAGTAGTTTTACTAATTAAAATTTTTAACCTTTCTTGCTTTGATAAAAGTCAGAATAATTTAAAAAATTTGCTACATCTAATACCATTAATGGCATTATGCATAACTCTTAAAACTTATTTTTTGACATACATATTAATAGTTTTGATGGTATTTATTCTTAATGAAAAATATTATAAGATCATAAAATATATTTTTTTTTCAAAATCTTTTTTATTTTTATTTTTATCAATATCTGCTTATTTCTTTCATCATTTTATTTCAACTGGCTGTATTATTTCACCCCTTAGTATAACTTGTTTTGGAGATAATTTAGAATGGGCAAGTAACAAATCTCATTACGAAAAATTATCAAATTGGTTAGAGCAATGGGCAAAAGCAGGAGCTGGCCCAAACTTTAGAGTTGAAAATCCAAATGAATATATCAAAAATTTTAATTGGTTTCCAAGATGGTTTGAATATTATTTTATGGGCAAAGTTAAAGATCAGTTATTAATTCTTATATCAACATTTTTTATAATTTTATTTTTATTTAAAAATCTTAAATTAAAAAATAACGAGATATTATGGAATAAGAAAATTTTATTTTTTTATTTTGTGATCTTAATAATTTTTTTCATATGGTTTACCAATCATCCTCAATTGAGATATGGAGGTTATTCAATTGTTTTTTTAACTTTATCAATACCACTAGCAATTTTGTTAAATAAATTTGAAAATAAAAAATTTTTTAAAAAAAAATTTAATCTAATAATAATAATGGTTATATTAATTTTTAATACGAAAAATTTTATTAGAATCTATGATGAATTTCAAAGAACAGATCACTATAAATTTAAAAACTTTCCATATTTTGCTATTCAAGAGAAAGATTATACCTTTGAAAAAACAAATTCAGATTTGAAAATATACCAAACAAATGGTCATTGTTGGAATGTACCTTCGCCATGTGTACAAAGTATGAATAAACTTGGTCTCAAAACTATCAAATTTAATGGATATTATTTCATTATGTATAAATAAGATAATTAGAATGTTTTACTCAAAGTTAATTATAAGTATTTTAAATTTGTTGGATTTTTTTCAAAAAAAACAAATTATCAATCTTTTTAAAAAAAAATTTAACAATCAAATAGTTGTATTTGATGTAGGTGCGCATTACGGTGAGACAATCAAATTATTTTTAGACAAATTAAATGTAAAAAAGATTTACTCATTTGAGGCTAGTCCACTAAATTTTAAAGTTCTTAAAAAAAATAGTTCAAAATATCAAAACGACAAAGTTGAAATTTTTAATTCAGGTTTAGGAGAAAAAATATCTACTGAGTTCATCAATCAAACACTAGAGTCCTCATCATCAACTATGAATGATTTGAATAAGAAATCAAAATATTTGAAAAAAAAATTAAAAATTTTGAAAATTAAAAATGATAATAAATTTTACCAAAAATTTCAGGTTAAAATATTTACTTTAGATTATTTTATTAAAAAGAATAAAATTGATTATATTGATTTGCTTAAAATTGATACTGAAGGTTATGAATTTAAGGTTTTAAAAGGACTTTCTGATTATAGTCATAAAGTAAAACTAGTATATTTTGAGCATCATTATGACGATATGATTATCAAGAATTATACATTTGGAGATATTCATGATTTGTTAAAAAAAAAGAATTTTAAGATGATCAAAAAAAGTAAAATGATGTTTAGAAAATCTTTTGAGTATGTTTATGAAAATCAAAAAAACAAAGCTGTAACTAGTTAAATACTATTTTTTTAATCTTAACTTATAATACGAATAAAAAACTATAAATAACATTCTCAGAGTATTCGAAATTAAAGATGTCATTTTAGTCTCGTTTTCTTTTCTTTCATAATAAGTGACAGGAACTTCAGTAATTTTTAAGTTGTTTTTGTAAGCCCCAATTAAAAGATCAAAGTCACCCCACAAATCTTTTACACCCCATTTTGAATTATCCTCTTTTATTTTTATCCAATCTTTCTTATAGAATATTTTTGTACCACATAAAGTGTCTGTTATTTTTTTTTTAAATAACAAACTAAATAAATTTGCAAAAATAGTATTTCCTATAAAATTTGCAAATTTCATTGCACCATCTTTTTGAGGATAAATCATTCTTGTACAATTAATAAAATCTACATTAGTATTTTTTAAAATATTTATTGAAAATTTTATATCTTCAAAACTTACTGTATGATCAGCATCATAAATTACAATTATTTCTCCATTTGATAGATCAATACCTTTATAAACATTTTCTGATTTACAAATACCAGGACCACTATATTTGATAATCTTTTTGTCAGTCAATTTTTTAATTAACTTATCAATTTCATGACTAGTTTCATCTGTTGAATTATCATCACCAAATAAATATTCATTTGATTCATCATTCTCCCTAATCTTTTGTTCAAATATTTTAATATTATCTTGTTCATTCTTGCAGGGAATTATAAATGAAATCTTGAAATCTTTATTATCATATGAATTTTTTGTTTTTTTTTTTAATATTGCAATATTTGACATACAAAAAATATTTAATAATGGTAATCTAAAAATTTTATTTAGGATTTCAGTAAAAAATGGAATATAAACTGGTAATGCAATAATTTTTTCTTCTCTAATTAATTCCAAATTACAACTTGAATATAAATTATCTAGATATGAAGATGGTAAAAAATTATTTTTTTTAGGGGAAAAATTAAAAAAAAATTTTAGTATTTTGATTAAGATCATCCATACCATATTTTTTGATAATAAAATTACTTTTGTATTATCATTTATAATTTTAGATAAGCACAATAAGTTTTTTGCTGGATTTAACTGATGTTCAATATCAGAGATAACTATTGTATCACAGTCTGCTATAATATTTTCAATATTTTTATTAACATAATGAATATTATCTTTGTGTTTAATTTGATATTGTTCATCAATTTCTTTTATATAAATTTTCTCCGAGTCTATATTTTGACCTAATATAGAATTACCAGCGCAAAAAATAAAAATATTTTTTGTATGATCTATACAGTTATTTAAAAAATTTGAAATTTCACTGAACAAAAAAAATTTTTTTTTTACAAATTTTAATCGTTTTTCAAAATTTGATTTAAAAAACATTATACTCGATTTGAGGTAGTATTTGTCTTCTGTAAAATTTGAGCTTTCCATCAACTAGATAATTTTATAATATTTTAATATAATTTATTAAAATATTATATATTTCTAATAACTGAGGAAAATCAACATTATTTGATAGTTTACAATTAATATTAAATGTTTATAAAACGTTTGCCGGTGATTATTGCGAAAGTGTTATACCCGATCCCATTCCGAACTCGGAAGTCAAGCCTTTCAGCGCCGATGGTACT
>MDTC01017722.1_pt1 | contig 22082 bp, 19 predicted proteins | sample 811181 | NCBI WGS metagenome assembly MDTC01 (sample SAMN05326644, study PRJNA326480) | marine metagenome | isolation source: seawater | place: Pacific Ocean: North | collected 2011 | reverse complement strand
GCATAGATAAGGTGTCCGGGGATCGTGTGGTGGCCGTTTATGATTTGGGAGGAGGCACCTTTGATATTTCAATTATAGAAATTGCAGATGTTGATGGCGAAAAGCAGTTCGAAGTGTTAGCGACAAACGGAGATACCTTCCTTGGTGGAGAAGATTTTGATTTAAGATTAATCGAATATTTGTCCCAAGAGTTTAAACATGACAGCGGGATGGATTTGCACGGAGATCCTCTCGCAATGCAGCGCCTTAAAGAGGCAGCAGAAAAGGCTAAAATTGAGCTTTCATCTAGTCAGCAAACAGAGGTTAACCTTCCTTACATTACAGCCGATGCAACAGGTCCGAAGCATTTAGTGGTTAAGTTAACACGTAGCAAGTTGGAAGCGCTGGTTGAGGAATTGGTCGAGAGGTCGTTGGAACCATTAAGAATCGCCTTGAAAGATGCAGATAAAAGTGCATCAGAAATAGAGGAAATCATTTTGGTAGGGGGACAAACTCGTATGCCGCTAGTGCAAGAGCGAGTATCAGCATTTTTTGGAAAAGAACCAAGAAAAGACGTGAATCCAGACGAAGCAGTTGCGGTTGGCGCTGCCTTGCAGGGGGCGGTTTTAGCGGGGGACGTGACGGATGTCCTTCTTTTAGACGTGACCCCCCTTAGCCTTGGTATAGAAACTATGGGTAGCGTTTCTACGCCCGTGATTGAAAAGAACACAACGATTCCTACAAAAAAGTCGCAAATTTTTTCTACGGCTGATGATAATCAGACAGCAGTTACGATACACGTTGTGCAAGGTGAGAGAAAGCAGGCGATCCAAAATAAGTCGTTGGGGAGATTTGATTTGGCTGACATCCCGCCAGCTCCGCGAGGAATGCCGCAAATCGAGGTCACTTTCGATATAGATGCGAATGGAATACTTAATGTTAGTGCCAAAGATAAAGCAACTGGAAAGGAGCAATCAATCGTTATAAAAGCGTCCTCGGGTCTTGCCGATGAAGAGATAGAGGCAATGGTTCGTGATGCGGAGGCAAATGCAGAAGAGGACAAGCGCTTTGCAGACTTAGTTCAAGCTAGAAATGCTGCCGACGGGATTGCCCATGCTGCAACTAAAACAATTCAGGAAGCAGGTGAAAAAATTGGTGACGCAGAGAAGAATTCGATTAAAGAGGCAATCAAAGCAGTTGAAGAGGCTGTTCAGGGTGACGACAAAGAAAAAATCGATTTAGCAGCTCAAACTTTATCAGAAATGTCTTCAGAGCTTGCACAGAAGCTGTACGCAAATCAAAATGGAGCCCAAGGCGCTGAGAATAAAACCGATGAAAATGTAAGCGGTGGTAACGATGATGTGATGGATGCAGAATTCGAAGAAGTAAAAGAGGAAACAAAGTAACGGCTCTAAGATTGAGTGCAATACTAAAAGAAGGTTTTGCTGGGCGCGAACATATCGTTCGCGCCTTTTTTTAGTAACCAAGTCAGTTGATGGATAGCGAGTGTATGGCAAAACGTGATTATTATGATGTTTTAGGAGTTAGTCGAGATGCGTCGGGCGGCGAGATTAAAAAAGCGTTCCGTCGCACGGCTATGAAATATCATCCAGATCGCAATCCGGATAATAAACAGGCCGAAGAAAAGTTTAAAGAGGCACAAGAAGCCTATGAAATTCTGAGTGATGAAGAAAAAAAAGTAAATTATGATCGTTTTGGACACAGTAATCCCGGAAATGCGCAAGGCGCGGGTGCTGGGTTCAGCGACATTTTTGGAGATGTTTTCGGAGATATTTTTGGAGGTTCTGGAACAAGCGCTAACCGTGGTGGCCCAGCGCGTGGATCAGATCTTCGCTATGATCTTCAACTGGAGTTAGAGGATGCAGTTCGCGGAAAGACGGTAGAAATCAATATTCCAACTAAGGATTCTTGCGCTGTTTGTAAGGGTTCAGGGGCACGGCCCGGTTCGACGCCTAGAACTTGTAATTCATGTCAAGGTGCGGGCCAAGTTAGAATGTCGCAAGGTTTTTTTTCAGTGCAGCAAACTTGCCCAAAATGCAGAGGGCATGGGCGAATGATTACTGACCCATGTGGTGAGTGTCATGGCCAGGGAGTTTTGGAAAAGAGCAAGACATTGTCGGTAAAAATTCCTCCAGGTGTTGACACGGGAGATAGAATCAGACTTTCAGGTAAGGGTGAAGCTGGTCCTCAAGGCGGAGCAAGCGGAGATCTGTATGTTCAAATGAATGTTGCTGAACATAACATTTTTGTTAGAGACGGAGCAAATTTACATTGCGAAGTTCCGATAAGTTTCAGCCAAGCTGCTCTAGGCGGAGACTTAGAAGTTCCCACTTTGTCTGGCAAAGTGAAGTTGAAAGTGCCCCCAGAGACGCAGACGGGTAAGCTATTTCGGTTGAGAGGGAAAGGCGTAACTCAGGTTCGGAGTGCGGGAGTCGGCGATCTTCTTTGCAGGGTGTCTGTTGAAACGCCGGTCAATTTGTCGTCGAAACAAATAAAGTTGCTCGAGACGTTTGAGAAGAGTCTTGGGGCGCGAAGCAGGCACTCTCCGCGGAGCGATAACTGGTTTGGAGGTGTGAAAACCTTTTTCGACAACCTCACTAAAGGTTAACTACTTTTACTCAATTTGAAATTGGGGCGTTAAAATATGTTAAGGATAGCTGTGTGTGGGGCTAGCGGTCGGATGGGAAGAGCGCTGACTGCCCTTTTGGCAGAAAGTACTGACGCACGATTGGTTGGTGCGACAGAAAATCCTAATAGTAATTACATTGGATTGGATGTCGGAGAAATATCTGGTGTCGGCAAGTTGGATGTAGATGTTGTGGGAACATTAGAAGCGGCATCGAACGGGCTTGATGTAGTTATTGATTTTTCCTCAGTGTCTTCGACGCTAGTGAACGCTGAATGGTGTGCAAACTTAGGCATACCCATAGTGATTGGGACTACCGGACTGAGCGAATCAGATTTGAAACGGATTGATTTAGTAAGCAATCAAATACCAATATGTATGGCAAGTAATTTTTCTATTGGCGTAAATCTTGTTTACAGGCTGGTTGAGATGGCTGCTGATTCTTTTAAGAATGATGATGTAGATATCGAAGTTTGTGAAGCACATCACAAAAGAAAACTAGATGCTCCATCAGGGACTGCGCTTTCTCTGGGGCAGGTTATCGCTGACTCGCGGGGGCAAAAATTGGATGAGTTAGCGGTGTTTGATCGTACCAGTCAATTCGGAAAGAGAACTCCTCAATCTATCGGTTTTACAAGTATTAGAGGGGGCGATATTGTTGGTGATCACACAGTTCTATTCGCAGGAGAAGGGGAGCTAGTTGAAATTACTCATCGCGCATCAAGTCGAATGGCATTCGCGAGGGGGGCGGTGCGGGCATCAAGGTGGTTGATACAACAGCCGCCCGGTATTTATGATATGCAGAATGTGCTCGGGTTCAGTTAAGTCTGTAGATAGATTTTTTTTGATTTAATAGCTAAGCAGTTGGACAATAATCAATACTTTTTATACACTATCCGTCTTTCAGTCATGAATGAATTCTAAATTCATTTGGAGCGTTGAAGTAGATTAGAAGCCTTGCAAACGAGATGAGACTCTGATTCTCATCTCGTTTTTTTATGTCTGGTGAGCGGGCCTCGGTTTGTGAAAGCGTAAATTTATTGTGGCGTGAACAAAATTGAAAGATTCTCATGGAGGAGAGCTTGTGTGTTCAAAGGTGAGCTCATATGCCGTGTTGGCTCTTGCTGATGGAAATGTTTTTATCGGTAAAGCAATAGGTGCGTCAGGTATTTCTGTTGGGGAAGTGGTGTTTAATACTGCTATGACGGGATACCAAGAAATTCTTACTGATGCAAGCTATGCTCGTCAAATTGTTACTCTTACGTATCCTCATATTGGTAATGTTGGCACGAATAATCAAGATGAGGAGTCGGATAATATTTGGGCATCGGGACTCGTGGTGAGAGACTTGCCACTGTTCGCCTCAAATTTTCGTAAGGAGCAATCCTTGGGAGCTTATCTATGCGACAGAGGTGTTGTGGCAATAAGTGACATTGACACCCGTAAACTTACCCGAATTCTCCGAAAAACTGGCTCGCAAAATGGCTGCATAATTGCAGGATCTAGAGATGCTGATAAAGCGGTAGCATGCGCTCGGGACTTTGCTGGATTAGAAGGAATGGATCTTGCGAAAGAGGTGTCAATTTTGAAACCGAAAGAGTGGTATCACCCTAGTTGGCGATTGGGAATGGAATCACCAACCTCTCAAGATGCAAGTTATAGGGTAGTTGCTTATGATTTTGGCGTTAAACACAGCATATTAAGAATGCTTGTTGATAGAGGCTGTTCAGTGACAATAGTTCCTGCTCAAACACCGGTGAGTAAAGTTTTAGCGATGAAACCGGATGGTGTATTTTTATCAAATGGACCGGGCGACCCAGAACCATGTAGTTATGCAATTGATGCTATAAAAATTCTCTTAGATAGAGATATTCCTATTTTTGGAATATGTCTAGGTCACCAGTTGCTCGCTTTAGCGTCTGGTGCCACTACAAAAAAAATGAAGTTTGGTCATCATGGCGCAAATCACCCTGTATACGACGTAAAAAATAATAGAGTTTTGATCACCAGTCAAAATCACGGATTTGCGGTTGATGAGGCATCTTTGCCGTCAAACCTCTTGGTTACGCATCGCTCTCTTTTTGACGGATCACTGCAAGGTGTTGAGAGGGTTGATAAGCTTGCATTCAGTTTTCAAGGACACCCAGAGGCAAGTCCGGGACCACATGATGCGGCATTACTCTTCGATCGCTTCACACACATGATGAAGTCTATTTAATAATTATTATAAGTATTCAATTGGGAATAGTTTCAGAACAAATTCGAGGTTAGGGGGAAGTACGGACACGAAACATGCCAAAGAGAAATGATTTAAATAGTGTTTTAATAATTGGTGCTGGTCCAATAGTGATTGGTCAAGCTTGCGAATTTGATTATTCAGGAGCCCAAGCTTGTAAAGCTCTTCGAGAGGAGGGCATTCGCGTTATCTTGGTAAATTCTAATCCTGCCACCATAATGACTGATCCGACGATGGCGGATGCCACCTACATTGAACCGGTAGAGTGGCACACCGTTTCTAAGATTATTGAGAAAGAACGTCCCGATGCTCTTCTACCCACAATGGGGGGGCAAACTGCTCTAAATTGTGCGTTAGATCTATCAAAGTATGGGGTATTAAATAAGTATAACGTAGAGATGATAGGCGCAAACGCCAATGCTATTGACAAGGCAGAAGATCGTGAAAAATTTGATATTGCTATGCGAAAGATAGGCCTGACAACACCTAATTCGGGGATGGCACACAGCTTGGAGGAGGCAAACCAAATTGCGGATCGATTCGGATTTCCATGCATAATCAGGCCGTCATTCACAATGGGAGGTTCTGGGGGCGGAATTGCATACAATCGAGAAGAATTCGTAGCAATATGCCGAAGAGGATTAGATCTGTCTCCCACTAACGAATTGTTAATTGATGAATCACTTATCGGTTGGAAAGAATTTGAAATGGAGGTTATGAGGGATTGTAATGATAACTGTATTATTGTGTGTTCGATTGAAAATTTTGATCCGATGGGTATTCACACGGGGGATTCAATTACTGTTGCACCGGCTCAGACGTTAACGGATAAGGAATATCAGCTAATGCGCAATGCATCAGTAAAAATTTTACGGGAAATTGGTATTGAAACAGGTGGGTCTAATGTGCAGTTTGCTGTGAATCCTGCGAAAGGAGACTTGGTAGTGATTGAGATGAACCCGCGAGTCTCTCGATCTTCGGCGTTAGCCTCAAAAGCTACCGGATTTCCAATTGCTAAAATAGCAGCGAAATTATCAATCGGTTATACCCTGAATGAGTTACGAAATGAAATTACTGGCGGTAGGACTCCTGCGTCTTTTGAACCCACGATAGACTACATTGTTACAAAAGTCCCTAGGTTCGCATTTGAAAAGTTCAACGAGGCAAGCACGGTTTTAACCACACAAATGAAATCAGTCGGAGAGGTTATGGCGATTGGTCGAACGTTTCAAGAATCACTTCAGAAGGCATTGCGGGGGCTAGAGATGGGTTTTTCAGGCTTGGATCCGCTATATAAAGCAGATGAAAATGATTTAAGCTACCTCAAGAATCAGCTTTCCGAGGCGACGCCAGAACGGATTTGGTTTATTGGCGATGCATTTCGTGTTGGTATGACCCGCCATGATGTGCATTCAATGACTAATATTGATTCTTGGTTCTTATCTCAAATAGAAGACTTAATTTCTGAGGAAAGAGCACTTGAAACTGCTTCTGAATTTACTAGGAGCACGATTTTTCGATTGAAACGTAAGGGATTTTCAGATCGCCGTCTAGCGGAACTCACCGGCACCGCTGAGCGAGCTATTAGAACATTTAGATGGGATCAAGAACTCTTTCCGGTTTATAAGCGTGTTGACACATGTGCAGCAGAATTTGCGACGGATACTGCATATATGTACTCCACATATGAGGAAGAATGCGAGTCACAAGCAACTGAAAACAAAAAGATTCTCATCTTGGGAGGAGGCCCAAATAGAATTGGTCAAGGTATTGAGTTTGATTATTGTTGTGTGCATGCGTCGTTAGCACTGCGTGAGGAAGGTTTCGAAACGATAATGGTGAATTGTAATCCAGAAACCGTATCTACAGATTTCGATATCTCAGATCGACTTTATTTCGAGCCTGTCACTCTTGAGGATGTGTTAGAAATTATTCGGGTGGAAAAGCCTTGTGGAGTTATAGTCCAATTTGGTGGACAAACCCCCTTGAGATTGGCGCGGTCATTGGAAAATGAGGGTGTTAATATTATTGGTACTTCGCCGGACGCCATCGATCGTGCTGAGGATCGTGAGCGCTTTCAGCATATGATTAAAAAATTAGCTCTATTGCAGCCGCACAACGCTACAGCACGCAGCATTGATGATGCGGTTAATTTGGCTCAAATGATTGGTTACCCACTGGTGGTTAGACCCTCTTATGTGCTTGGCGGGAGAGCAATGGAAATTGTTTATAAGAACGAGGAGCTTTTACGCTATATGGAAACAGCAGTTAGCGTGGGAAATGATGCGCCTGTGTTACTAGATTTATTTTTACCGGACGCAATTGAAGTCGATGTTGATGTGGTGAGCGATGGCGACAACATAGTTTTAGGCGCGATAATGCAGCACATAGAGCAAGCAGGCATTCATTCAGGCGATTCGGCTTGCTCGCTTCCCCCATACAGCTTGAGTGCAGATGTGCGAGATAAGATGCGACATATGTGTTTCACAATGGCTCGCGAACTGGGTGTGGTTGGATTAATGAATGTGCAACTTGCTATTCAGGATGGCGAAATTTATGTCATTGAAGTAAACCCTCGTGCTTCCCGAACCATACCGTTTGTTTCGAAATGTATAGGAATCTCTTTGGCGAAAATTGCCGCGAAATGTATGACTGGGACGTCACTGAAATCGTTGGGCTTTACTACCGAAATTGAACCGATTTTATATGGAGTCAAAGAATCTGTTTTCCCATTCAATAAATTTCCGGGTATCGACCCTATTTTAGGGCCGGAAATGAAATCAACTGGTGAGGTGATGGGAATCGGGGCTTCCTTTGCTGAAGCCTATGGTAAAGCTCAATTGGGATCGGGAGAAATATTGCCAAGTTCTGGAAATGTGTTCATTAGCGTCAGAGATAGAGATAAACAGTTAGTACCAGCCATGGCAATGGACCTTGTTAAATTAGGGTTTAATTTATTTGCCACCCGAGGTACCGCTGAGGTAATTAAATCTCATGGCATATCTGTATCTGTTGTCAACAAGGTCAAAGAGGGACGACCTCATATTGTAGATATGATAAAAAGTGATCAAATTGACTTAATAATAAATACAACTGAGGGAAGAAAAGCAATTTCCGATTCTTCTACAATTCGTTCCAAAGCAGAGCAACATAAAGTTTACTATACTACAACGATGGCAGGAGGAAGAGCAGTTTGTGAGGCGTTGAAGTTTTCTGAAAATTTGGAGAATATAACCGTTAGGAGTCTTCAATCCGTGCACAGAGAGGCGGGGATATGAAAAAAAATCCAATGACAGTAACAGGGGAAAGATCTTTAAGAGAAGAATTAGACAGGCTCAAAAAGGTACAGCGTCCCGCCATTATAAATGCGATAGCGTCTGCTCGGGAACATGGAGATTTGAAAGAGAACGCGGAGTACCATGCGGCCCGAGAACAACAGAGTTTCGTTGAGGGTCGGATACAAGATATAGAGGGCAAGCTATCGAATGCTCAAGTGATTGACATTACAAAAATTGCGCCAAGTGAACGAGTAATTTTCGGATGTAGCGTCACTATCACTGATTTAAAAACTGAGAAAACTGCCAATTACCAGATAGTTGGAGATGATGAGGCGGAAGTGAAGCAAGGAAAGATCTCCTATAAATCACCGATTGCGAGGGCGCTTATTGGTAAAGTCTCCGGTGATTGTGTCGTTGTCAAAGCACCGGCTGGAGACGTCGAGTATGAAATCGAGATTGTTGATTATGTCTGAGGTAAGCTAAAATTAGGTACCTGAAGCAAAAATAACATTAAGGCTTTTTGTGCGTGTAGGCGATTCTCTGCTTCGTCCCAAACAACTGAGATTGATTTATCCTCAAGAAGTTCTCCGGTTACCTCCTCATTTCGATGAGCCGGCAGGCAGTGCATAAAAAGAGCTCCCTCAGCGGCTAATGACATCAAATCATGATCTACTTTAAAGTCTGAAAATTGTGCGAGACGGCGTTGTTTTTGATCTTCTTGTCCCATAGATGCAAACACATCTGTAGTCACTAAATCAGCTCCACGAGCGGCTGCCTTAGGAGATCGAGAGACAGTGACACGATCTCTTGCTAAGTTAATAAGCTTTTTACTCGGTTCAAAGCCCTCTGGACATGCAATGTTGAGATCAAAGTCAAGCAGCATAGAAGCGTGGATCCATGATTGACACATGTTATTTCCATCGCCTATCCAAGCAACAGTTTTTCCTTCCAAAGTTCCTCGGAATTCCATAAAAGTTTGTATATCGGCGAGTAATTGGCAAGGGTGAAAATCGTCACTTAAGCCGTTAATTACGGGCACTGATGAGTATTCAGCAAATTCTTGAATATCTGTTTGTTCAAAAGTTCTCATCATCACAATGTCGACCATGCTTGAGATAACTCTGGCAGCGTCGCGAATAGGTTCGCCACGACCAAACTGTGTATCTTTTGTTGCCAAGAACAACGCAGATCCGCCCAACTGAGACATGCCGGCCTCGAAGCTGACTCGGGTTCGAGTGGAGGATTTCTCAAAAAACATTGCTAGGACTTTTCCATCAAGCACATGGCAGAGGTGATCTTCATGCCGATTTACTTTAATGAAATTTGCATTGCTAACTATTGTTAACAATTCATCTTTGTTTAAATCCAAAAGGGTGAGAAGATGTCGCGGCTTAGTTTTCATATCTAATCTTCAACAAAATCGAGAATAAGTGGTACCAGTGTATCTACCAATAGATTTATCTGATCATCACTGATTATAAGCGGCGGTAGTAGCCGAATAACCGAGTCAGCCGTCACATTTATGAGAAGGCCTTTCTCCAATGCTAAGTTAAATAATGATTTACATGGTCGGTCCAGCTGGACACCGATCATGCACCCTTTTCCTCGGATATCTGATACATTCGTTGCGCTTTTCAGTCGCAATTTGAGACCTTGCATTATTGATCTACCAATAGTTTCTGCTCGTTCAGAGAGATTTTCTTCACGGATATACTTCACCGAAGCCAAGGCTGCAGCGCATGAAAGCGGATTTCCTCCAAATGTTGATCCATGATTACCAGGTTTCATTAAGTCTGCTGCCCAACTGCTAGCTAGGCAAGCTCCAATTGGGACACCATTTCCAAGTCCTTTTGAAGTGGTCACAACGTCGGGTACAATGTTATTGTGTTGATAACAGAAATATTTTCCTGTACGACCGTTGCCTGTTTGTACTTCATCAATCATTAGTAGCCAGTTTTTTGTTTTACATAAACTTTGTAATTCATTAAGGTAATTTTTGCTGGGTATGTTAATCCCTCCTTCACCTTGAATGGGCTCCACAAATACTGCACATATGTTTGTATTGTTGGAGGCTATTTTCTCTACAGAGGGTATATCGTTAAAGGGTGCTCTTACAAAACCGCTGACGAGAGGCTCAAACCCAGCTTGAACTTTGCGACCACCCGATGCACTCAGCGTAGCCATAGTGCGCCCATGAAAGGCATTGTCCATTACTACAATAGTAGGTATTTTAAGACCACATTTATTGCCGTGAAGTCGAGCAATTTTGATCGCTGCCTCGTTCGCTTCAGCGCCAGAGTTGCTAAAAAACACTCTACGCATTTTAGAAATCTCACAGAGTTTTTCTGCTAATTGAACTTGTTTCGGTATGCTAAAGAAATTTGAACAGTGCACTAACTCCTTAGCTTGTTCGGCAACTGCATTCGCGACTGCCGGATGAGAGTGTCCTAACCCGCACACAGCAATTCCAGAAAGACCATCTAAATATTTCTTTCCATGTTCATCCCAAACCCAGCAACCTTCGCCTCGCACCAATGAGCACTGGCTGGGCCCATATGTATTCATTAAAGAATCACTTTGCATTATGAAATATATACCTTTAGATTAATTTTTTGTGAAAACAAAAAAAGGCGGCCTTGCCCCCCATTAAATATGATATCTTGGTTTAGTTGTTCTGGCAAATTTTTGCCCGCTCGATTTTAATAAAAGTTTGCATCGTCTATCTGAAGTTGACTTAAAACAGCCACTCCCTGCATTGAGAAATATACTGGCTCGTTAAAAATTTTTGTCCTAAATCCTATTTTTTGTAGCTACCGATTTTTTAGTTTAACGGTTATCATCTAACTCGTATTAATTAATAAGGACGACATCAATGAACGTTATGGAAAACATAGCAGAACAAGTGACAAATAATACCGTAATTATTTATATGAAAGGTTCTCCTACGCAGCCCCAATGTGGCTTTTCAGCTCGTACTGTACAGGCTCTGATGGACTGTGGGCATGAGTTCGCATATGTTGATGTGCTATCGAATCCGGAGATCAGAGCAAATCTACCCAAGTTTGGTAATTGGCCAACATTTCCGCAACTCTGGGTTCTGGGAGAGCTAATTGGAGGATGTGATATAGTTTCTGAAATGTATGAAAATGGAGAATTGCAAACTTTGATAGACGACGCAATTAAGGAGAGTGCCTCTGCAGATTAGAGAGTGGTCTTTTGTAAAATCGCACCTTTGATAGCCGGTTGAGTGAAGAAAAATAGCGCGCGGTGGAGCCGCAAAAAGATACTTTTGTCAATCGATCGCTTCATATACTCTAAAATTACGAGCACTCCGAGCACTTAGAAAACGTCTCAACGCCATAGTCATTACTGGAAATGCCAATCCCCCCCAAGGAATTGAACTTGCGTCCAACAGGTCTTCCTCCGATGATTCGGCGGTAGGCGAATAAGATGGGTCTGTAAATCGAGCTCGATAGAAAAGGTAAACTTGATTAATCCTTGGGATGTCAAAAATTGCAAAAAGCCTTACTTCCTTCAGCTTCGCCAAACATTCCTCATAACATTATCTTATATCTCCATCCTTGGTAGTTTCCCCATTTTTCATTAAACCCGCGGGCAGTGTCCAAAATTCAAATCTAGGGGCAATAGCTCTTTTACAAAGAAGAATACGATGATCATGTGTTGGCACAGTTCCAACGATTATTTGTGGGTTTTGATAGTGTATTTTTTTACACTTAACGCATACAAACCGGTGCCTATCGTCCCCCTCTGGGATCGCTTTCACAACCGTGCCACTTCAATGAGAACAGTATTTCATTAGTTTTCCCTTTTCTCTTAATTGATTATAATTGCGAAATGCAAGTAAAACTTATTCGAAGTTTAAAAAAAAATGGGTTAGTCAGGGTAAAAGCTCCATCCTTGGGCGACCCGCAACATGCTGCGGTACTCTTATTGTTATGTGGCAGCGGCAATAACTTCGAGATTTTGCTCACTAAACGATCTCAATCAGTCACTTATCATCGTGGAGAAGTAGCATTCCCCGGAGGGATGTGGGAGGGATCCGATTCGGATATGCTCGAGACCGCATTTAGAGAAACAGGTGAAGAAATTGGATTATCAAGAGATAACATTGAGCCACTAACCACATTACCGCCGATCACGCCGCAAAATCGACAGACTGTTGTGATCCCATTTGTGGGGTGCATGATAGGCAACCCAGTTCTCACGGCACAAACGTCGGAAACAGATTGTATATTTCGAGTTCCAGTAGATTACTTTTTGTGTCTGGATAATTATCAATCTCTTTTGATAAATTACAAAAAATTTAAAAAGAATGTGCCTATGGTTCAATTTCATGATTACAGGATATGGGGTATGACACTCCGAATTATCGTGGGTATGTTAAATTGTTTTGGTGACGCAAATATCAAATGCAATATCAACTGAGATACCATCATTGATCACCGGTATTAAAAGAGTATAAGATTTCGTTTAGCCTTTACGAGATCTTATTCTGAAGGATAAGTACGAAGGTTTATAGGCCGATGAGAAGTCAGTTTAGTTCAGAGAAATGATCACGAAATAAATACTTGTTTTTTAGGTGGTGCAATCATTCCTCCATTTAATCTTGCGCTTCTAGGGCCCGCACGAAAAGCTTTTTGATCATAACGCTGTTGAATTCTGCCGTCTCAAATCTGTAACGAGGCAGAGGAAAGCTAACGTTACCGTCCGGTATCCGTTGTAATTGCTCCAATGCCAAGCCATTTAGAGTTTTAGGACCGTCGGTAGGTAAACTCCAACCTGTTGACTTGTTAATTTCACGGATTGTGGCTGCTCCGTCTATTAAAAAGACATCTTTGTCATGTTTTATAATCTCATGCTCTTGATGCGGGGCATGGCTAGTGAAGTCGCCTACGATTTCTTCAAGAATATCCTCAAGTGTCACCAAACCTTGAACTTCTCCATACTCGTCAACGACGATTGCAAAGCGTTTGCGATGTTTCTGAAAGTTAAGGAGTTGTTTTGTTAAACTTGTACTCTCTGGAATAAAGTAAGGTTCTTCAGAGAATTTTATGACGGTATTGTAATTAACATGATCTGAGCTGAGGAGCTGATGTCCCTTTCGAACTTTAAACACGCCAACAATTTTATTTATATCACCTTCATAAAGAGGCAATCGGCTGTATTCAGAGTTAGATATTTGTTCTACTAAAGCACTTAAGGAATTTTCTAAATCGAGTCCAATTATCTCGCTGCGCGGAATCATAATATCCTCCACCGTAACATTTTCCAAATCCAAAATTCCAGTTAGCATTCTTTGGTGATTATCTGATATTTTGTGGGAGGAGCTATCAACAATTGATCGTAACTCCTCGGTGTTGAGACCATCATCACGATGCTTTTTGGGATCAAATCCTAGCTGAGCAATTAGGGTATTGGTTAATTGATTGACTACCCAGACTATAGGAGAAAATATTTGTAATAAAGGTTTTAATACATGACTCGCTCTGAAGGCAAACCACTCAGGGTTTTGCGCTGCGATACTCTTAGGAGTAACCTCAGAAAAAACAAGTACTAAAATGGTGAGAGTGGCGGTCGCAACCCATGGTGCTGCGGTTGGTCCCACATAGATTATTGCTAACATATTGGCGATAATGGCGGCCAATATGTTAACTGCATTGTTCCCTATTAATATCAATCCGATCAGTCGATCGGGCGTGGCCAGCAATTTAGCCGCTCGTCTCGCTCCCGCGCTAGTTTTTCGCTGATGGCGTAATCTGTATCGATTTAGCGACATCATGCCTGTCTCAGATCCTGAGAAGAAAGCCGAAATCAAGAGTAAGATTATCAGAATTGACCATAATACGAGTGAATTAGAAGAATCCAAAAATGGTAGGCCTCACTAATGTAGAAGGATTAATGTTGAATCAGTTCGCGTACTTTGGCAATAGACTTGTATGAATAAATATCAATGCCTATATTTTGAGTATGTACTCTAGGACAAATTTGGTTCCGACGAAGCCTAAAGCTAAACAAATAAAACTAATCCAAGTAAGTCTAATTGCAAGTGGACCCCGCCAGCCTTTAAATAATCGACCAGACAATAAAATTGCGAAACAAAGCCAAGCCATGCTACTGAACGCAACTTTATGCAGTAGTTTTTGTTCTTGTAAATTATCATAGAAGAAAAACCCGGACACGAGTGAGATGGAAAGCAAGACTTCACTCAAGAAAATAATTCTGAAAAGAAGCTTTTCCATAACTTCTAAAGATGGGAGAGTGCTGACTATCTTATTTTGGCTTTTGAATTTCAGTTGTCTGATTTGAAGTTCGATTAGGAGTGCTTGAAGTGAGGAGATAGTGATGAGACTATAAGCAAGCATTGAGGATACTACATGAGCTTGTAAAGCGGGTGATGCTGGCATAATGGGTTTGCTTCCTGCAGTTACTGCTGCGACAAGTAATAGTGTTCCTGAGACAGGAAATAATAGGACATATAAAGTATTTAAAATTGTATCTAACTGTTTTGTCATCACTAACGTGTTGACTATGAAAGCTGTGAGCACACAGACGTTAATCAAACTTAAATCTAAGCCATCAGGATGAGTTATGAGGGAGATTGTAGTGCCTCCATGCATTAACACGGCGATAGCAGTCAAATATTTTAATCTTAAGATATCGAAAGTAGGATTTCGTCGAGCTTGAGATGTTTGATAAACAAAGGCAGCTGAGTAGAGAGTCACAGTTATTAAGCTAAGTAACGAATTCGTCATAAATTGAAATTTCCCTCGAATTTGGATGAGTGTGTCATAAACCCTAAATCGGTAGAAGAGCGTGAGACAGATTTTTAACTAAATTTTTTAATCAAAAAGGTGATTTATTGTGGCCATCTTCGAAAATCTAAGCGGTCGGCTTACTTCTTCTCTAAAAAAGATTTCTGGTAGGGCAAGTCTGAGTGAAACTAATATTCGAGATACTTTGCGAGAGGTACGTACCGCCCTTATTGAGGCAGATGTGGCGCTCCCAGTAGTAAAAGAACTTATAGAACAGATTAGAAATCGAGCATTGGGCCAGGAGGTACAAAGTAGCCTCACACCGGCACAGCAATTCTTAAAAATTGTCGAAACAGAACTGACCTCACTCATGGGGAGTAAGAATGAGGCGCTTAATCTTTCTATTCAGCCACCCGCAGTGATTTTGATTGCTGGTCTGCAAGGCGCGGGGAAGACTACCACTGCCGCTAAATTAGCCAGATATCTGATAAACAGAGAAAAAAAGAAGGTTATGCTGGTTTCGGCCGATGTGTATCGTCCTGCAGCGATTCAACAATTAGAAGTTTTGAGTAGTGAGGTAGATGCGGAATTTTTTGATAGTGAGGACACCCAGAAACCGGAAAAAATTGTTCAGGCGGCTCTTCAGGCAGCTAAAAAACGTTTTGTTGATGTGCTCATAGTGGATACTGCCGGTAGACTTCATGTTGATTCAGAGCTGATGAGTGAACTTTCGCGCATTCATGCGAGTTGTAAGCCTATAGAGACGCTTTTCGTTCTTGACGCTATGACTGGACAAGATGCCGCCAACACAGCCGCCGAGTTTAATCGTGTGTTGCCGCTCACAGGAATTATTCTAACAAAAGTTGATGGTGATGCTCGAGGTGGCGCTGCATTGACTGCCAAGCGGATATCGGGGAAGCCAATAAAGTTCGTAGGTATTGGCGAAAAAATTGATGACCTTGAGCCGTTCCACCCTGAGCGGATTGCGTCCCGTATCTTAGGCATGGGAGATATGCTTACTCTTATAGAGCAAGCGGAACGAAAGATTGATAAGCAAAAAGCACAAAAACTTGCAAGTAAATTTGTTCGTGGCAAAGCTTTTGACCTTGAGGATTTACGTGATCAATTGCACCAGATGAAAGATATGGGGGGCATGTCGGGCATGATAGAAAAATTGCCTGGTATTGGAAATATCGCCAATATGGCGCATCAATCCAACGCAATAAATCAGTTTGCGCGCATGGAGGTGATAATTGACTCAATGACACCTGCAGAGCGCCGTAATCCTGAGATTTTAAATGGATCGCGAAAGCGACGAATCACGCAAGGTTCCGGTACAACGATCCAAGACTTGAATCGGTTGGTGAAACAATATAAGCAGATGGGAAAAATGATGAAACGCATGAAAGGGCAAGACCTCGGGAATATGATGCGCGGGCTGATGACCAAACGCACACCAATTAGTAGAAGATTTTAACAAAAGCCCATGGAGGTCTTCACTATGAAATCAATCAAATGTTCGTAACACATTCTTAATATGGAGATAAATTACTTTTTTTTCGTCTCGCTATGTCTTACACTTACGCGCTTTTTAACTACCAGCACAGTAAAAGGATTTTAGCTTTTTTAACAAACATACTTTTGCGAACAACATTTACTAACTACAGGAAAAAAAATGGTAACAATACGATTGGCGCGTGGGGGCGCGAAAAAGCGACCTTTCTACTATGTAACTGTATGTGACGCACGGAGGTCCAGAGATGGTCGTTACATAGAGCGGATAGGTTTTTTTAATCCGGTTGCAAGAGGCGCGGAGGAGCGTCTTCGCATAGATCTTAAACGAGCATCATATTGGTCTGACCAAGGTGCAAAAATTAGCGAGCGAGTGAATGCATTACTGAAAGAGGCTGGAAAAGAGATAGCTTGATTGTTTTTTATGAAATGTGTTTTGAGCAAAAACAATCTTGTGCTAGGCAGACTTTTATGCCCGTATGGTATATATGGTTGGGTTAAAATAAGGTCGTACACCGAAAAAATTGAAGGTTTAATGAGTTATCACCCATTATGGATAGATAAAGATGGGTTGAAGCCGCTTTTCTTAGATGATTGGCAAATGCATAGTGGTGGGTTGATCGCTCATATAGAGGGTGTTAACGATAGAGACAGAGCCAAGGCTTGGTGTGGGTGCAATATTCTTGTTGATAAGGATGTACTGCCAAGTCCTGATGTAAATGAATATTATTGGCATGAGTTAATCGGATTACGAATTAGGAATTTTTTTGCTGGCGAGGAGGACGACTTAGGGGTTGTTAGCTCCCTGCTCGCTACCGGATCAAATGATGTTTTGCTGGTTTCAGGCGACAAAGCCAGCATTGATTATCGCGAACGACTAATACCTTTTATTGAGGATTACGTTCTCAAGGTCAGTCGCACCCATGGATATATTCAAGTGAGCTGGGATCCAGACTTTTAACAAGGGTATGCCAACGGAACTCTAATTGATGAAAATTGCAGTCGTAAGTATCTTGCCTGAAATGTTTTCAATAATGTTCGACTATGGTGTAAGCAGCCGAGCCATAAAGCGTGGACTCGTCAAGCTAGCTGTTTTTAATCCTCGGGATTTTACGCGGGATTTGCACCGTACGGTGGACTCTCGCCCATATGGCGGTGGACCAGGGATGATAATGACGGTTGAACCGCTGAAAAAAGCTGTAGCCGCAGCTAGGAATTGGGTATCGGAAAGTGATACTTTGGTAGTATACTTAAGTCCTCAGGGGCACGTTTTGCGTCACTCTGAAATGAAAAAATCTGTCAAAAGACAGGGTTTGATAATGGTGGCGGGACGTTTCGAAGGTGTAGATGAGAGATTTATTCGCCTTGAGGTGGATGAAGAGTGGTCTATCGGAGATTATATTCTGAGTGGAGGAGAGTTGGCCGCGATGGTTGTTTCGGACGCAATAATTCGATTAATCCCGGGAGCCCTAGGCCACGAGGATGCGGCGGCGCAAGACTCTTTTTCCTCTGGGTTACTGGAGCATCCGCAATACGCAAGACCGACCGATGTAGAAGGCCTAAAGGTTCCTAAGGTCTTACTGTCAGGAGACCATGACAGAATAAGGAATTGGCGTTTAAGACAAGCACTAATTAGAACGCGTTCCAGAAGACCAGATATTTTTGCATCATTGAGTCTTAATGAGGAGCAGAGAGATCTTATTGGAATGGAAAATAATGATCGTTAAGATGCTGAGGGATATTGTTCCCTCGTAAAATAGATAGGTCAAATAGAACTAATTTTCTTGTAGATGAAAATGGAGAATGAACAAATGAGTGGTAAAACAACTATAATAGAAGAACTTGAAAAAGAGCAGATCACTAGAGAGATACCTCACTTTAGCCCTGGCGACACCGTAGTTGTTCAAGTAAAAGTGAAAGAAGGTTCTCGCGAGCGCTTACAGGCTTTTGAGGGAGTCGTACTTGGTAAAAAGAATCGAGGTTTGAATTCATCGTTTACGGTTCGAAAAATTTCTAGCGGCATTGGAGTCGAGCGGACCTTTCAGTTATACAGTCCTTTGGTTGACAGTGTCATGGTCAAACGCAAAGGAGCGGTTCGTCGTGCAAAGCTCTACTACTTGCGTGACCGTTCTGGAAGGTCTGCAAGAATTAAGGAAAAGTTGGGTTGAGCGAATTCTTAAGAGTTATTTCAACACAATTTAAAACGTTCAATTTCCGTCTTCACCCTTACTCAAAAATTTTTAAGAGAGGGTTTTCTTTCAGTAGTAGGCAAGCATTTTGCTAAGTTTGGATGCCTACCGTTCGTTAAGTTGTTCAAGAGGATTTGAATGAGAAAGAAAAAAGGTTTCAATCGTCATACAGAAATCCGAAAGCCAAAAAAATATCTATTAGAAATCCCCAATCGAAAGTCTATCCTCGACATCTTAGATAAATATGACTCTATCCTTTCACTCAAAGATATCTTAGATTACCTATCTCTCGGTACAGAACATGCGCAGCCACTATCCAGACGTCTAAACGCTATGGAGCGAGACGGACAGCTGATAACTAACTGCAAAAATGAATATAGTGTACTGGATGAGACAAGACTGTTCGAAGGAAGCGTCATTGGGCATCCAAGGGGCTTTGGGTTTCTCGATTGTTCTTGTGAAGATATGAGAGATATTTTCTTGCCTACCTGCGAAATGACTCAAGTTTTTGACGGGGACATTGCGATGGTTCGCGTTATCGGATTGGACCGAAAAGGTCGTCCTGAAGGTCGAGTGGCCAAAGTAGTTGAACGAAAAACACCTAAATTAGTTGGTCGATTTTTTCTTAAAGGGGGACATGCTTTTGTAAGACCAAATAATCCTCGTATCAGTCGAGATATATTGATCCAATGCAAAAAGATTGATCAGATTATCATTGGACAAATAGTAGTAGTAAAGGTGAACTATCCACCCTCTTTGAATTCTCAACCAACAGGGCGCATAGTCGAAATTCTTGGTGATATAAAAGATCCGGGAGTTGAGACTGCGATGGCGATAATAACTTATGCAATACCTCAGTCATGGAGTAAAGAGGTAAGGTCAGAGATAGAAGATATTAATGAAACTATTCAACACTCTCCGGAACGTGTTGATCTTAGGCAACTTCCTTTTGTAACTATTGATGGAGAGGACGCGAAAGATTTCGATGATGCCCTTTATTGTGAAGAGAAAGTCGATGGAGGTTGGAAATTAATCGTAGCGATTGCAGATGTATCTCACTATGTTCTGCCGGGTTCGGCAGTTGATGAGGAGGCATTAGAACGCGGAACATCAGTTTATTTTCCTGATGATGTTGTTCCTATGTTGCCAGAGAAATTGTCCAATGGATTGTGTTCTCTTCTGCCAAATGTTGATCGATTTTGTATCGCGTGCGAAATGTATATTGACGTCTCAGGCGAAGTACGAAAATTTCGTTTTTTTCAAAGTACCATTAACTCACACGCCAGGCTGACTTATACTCAAGTGGCAACAATTTTGAACAATTCAAGCCTTAAAAAGCGGTCGAAAAATAAACCATTCTTTGAATTCACACCACAAATTGTCGTGTTGAAACAGTTATATGATGCGTTGAAAAGGAAGCGAAGGTCGCGAGGCACTATTGATTTTGAAATGCAGGAAACGCGTCTGTTATTTGACGATCAGAGAAAAATTGAAAGTATATTACCCTTGGAGCGAACAGTTGCGCATAGGCTAGTGGAGGAGTGCATGCTATGTGCAAATGTGTGTGCCGCGAGGTTATTAAATGAAATTGGTTTTCCGACCCTTTATAGAGTGCATCAGGAGCCAGATCCAATGAAAGTAGTCAGTTTGCGCTCGTTTTTGCAAGAGATTGGCATAGAGCTCGGTGGAGGCAATGAGCCTTGTCCGCAGGATTACTCGGATGTCCTCCGCAAGATCAACAACAGAGAGGATAAATCGGTCGTCGAGGCTGTTATGTTACGCTCAATGAATCGTGCAGTTTATCAGACAAATAATATTGGTCATTTTGGGCTGTCATATGAGGTCTATACACACTTCACCTCTCCGATACGACGGTTTTCAGATTTGGTTGTTCACAGAATAATTCGAAATTCTTTTAAAAACGAGTTGGGTTCTCTTTTTTTTGACGATGAGACCAAAGGGTATAAAGTTGGAACAGAGGCAGTGAAAGTGCCGATGTATTCTTTGGAAGAATTGGATAAAGTCGGTTGTCGAGTATCTTTTTCGGAAAGAAGGGCCGATGATGCTACTCGCGATGTTATAAACGGACTAAAATGTGAGTTTTTGCTGGACAGGGTAGGCGAGCAATTCTTCGGAATGGTGACTCAAGTAACTGGCTTTGGTCTTTTCATCACTCTTGACGATTTGCATGTAGAGGGTCTTTTGCATGTGAGTAAACTATCCGGTGACTATTATGAATTTGACCCCATATTGCATCGTCTGACGGGAGAAAAACGAGGATGTGTTTTTCAATTGGGACAGAGATTGAAGGTATCGATAAGTCAGATTATTATTGAGGAAAAGAAAATTAATTTTGATTTAGTCATAGCAGGAAATTTGCCGAGGCTACAGCGCTAGTCACGATGCTGATTTGTAACCCATGCGTCAGAGTTAAGGAAGAGAGATACCATAGGATGAAGCTAATCAGCGTAAGCTGATATCTATTGACTTTGACACTCTTGATCATAAGACTTCTTAATAAGTAACTGGAGGATGTGATCAATAATAGACCCGAGATAGCTCAAAAATAAGGTACCTGTATCTGCAGTGTAAAAGTTTTTATCACGATTTCCGAGTGCGAGTACAGCGATCGGACTATCTTGGCCGATAACTACCGTCGCTACGGACCCAATTTTACTAGCGGCGCTTCCAAATAAAAATTGAGTGTCTCCCTCTCTCACAATTCCGCACAGAACTTTCGAGGATAAAATAGACGATATTTGTTTCTTTGCGGTACAGAGAGGAGCACTTTTTGCTTCTGGGTCTTTTAACCTGTTATCCCCTGTGAGTATAGTTAACGAGCAGAATTCTACGTCAAAGCTGTTATGCAGGTCTGTAAGCAGAATTTGTGTCAATCTATTAATGGTTGGAGCATTTAGCATCGCAAGTATTAAATTCTGCGTTTTTACCAACCTTTCTTCATTTTTTATTGCTTGGCTACTTAGTAACTCCAATTTAATCCGCAAATCTTTGTTGCGTTCTCTCAGAATAGCTACTTGTCTCTCCACTAATGAGATTGCTGAACCAGTTGAATGCGGTAAATAGAGATTCTCAAGAATTTCTACATGGTCATAAAGATACGTAGGATTCTCTTTTAAAAACTCGCTCACGGTCTGTTCCATATTTATTGTTTGATTATTCTTCATAATTCAATATACCGTCAAAGACATGCTCTACAGGCCCTGTTACCTTTACTGGATTATTCGCACCAGACCACTCTACTTCCAGTGTTCCACCAGGTGATGAAACTTCAACTCTTGAGTCTATCACCTGTTGCCGAACTCCTGCTACTACTGCAGCACATGACCCGGTACCACATGCTGGCGTTTCTCCTACTCCTCGTTCAAAAACACGTAACTTAATTTTTTTTCGGTTCACCAATTGCATGAAATTCACATTTACTCTATCTGGGAAACGCGGATGTTTTTG
>MDTC01253323.1_pt1 | contig 22084 bp, 17 predicted proteins | sample 811181 | NCBI WGS metagenome assembly MDTC01 (sample SAMN05326644, study PRJNA326480) | marine metagenome | isolation source: seawater | place: Pacific Ocean: North | collected 2011 | reverse complement strand
CAGCTGGACGGAGCCAGGCCGACCTCGGCCGCAAGCTCCTTGTTGCTCACCCTCCCGTCACTCTGGAGACGCACAATCAGGCGAGCATCGATGTCATCAAGGGGTCGGGCCATGTGCCCTCCGAATACAATTCGATGGATCCCCCCAACAAGCTGACGATAGTCGAGAAGTGACCAGAGCGCCGAACGCAGCAGGAGCATACATGACGCGCGGAGCGCCGTTGACGGTGACATCGACCACCCGCCAAGACGACAGGGAGACCCTGCTTCGTGAGGTGGCCCGTTCTCTGCACGCCGCAGGGGCGCCGGCCCACCGACTGGAGCAGACGGTGGATGCCCTGGCTCGCCGCCTGGGTCTGCCGGCGCGGATCTTCTCCACACCTACCGCGATCTACGCCGGTTTTGGCCCGGAGGACGAGGCGCGGACCGTGCTGCTGCGGGTGCAGCGCGCCAGCCTGGATCTGGGCCGCCTGGCCGACGTGGACGCACTGACTCGCCGGATCCTCGCGGGAGAGCTCGCTGCTGACCGTGCGGTGGAACAGCTGCACGCACTCTCGCAGCAGCAGCCCCGGTTCGGTCCGGCGTGGCAGGTGCCGGGCTACGGCGTGTCGGCCGCCGCGGCGACCGTGCTGCTGGGCGGTGGCCTCGCCGAGGTGCTCGCCTCGGCCATGGTCGGCGTGATCGTCGGCCTCTTCGTCATCGCCGCCGCCGATCGCCCCCAGCTGTCCGCCCTCATCGAGCTCGGCGCCGGCCTGCTCGCCGCGATCGCCGCCGGAGCGTGGGCCCGGGGGGTCATGCCCATCGACGCGGGCATCGTCACCATCGCCGCCCTCATCGTGCTGGTGCCCGGCCTGACGCTGACGACCGCGTTGACCGAGCTCGCCACCCACCACCTCGTGTCCGGCACCGCCCGCCTCGCCGGCGCCGGCGTCACCTTCGCCAGCCTCGGCCTGGGCGCCATGGCCGGTGCGGCGATCATGCAGCTCCTCCCGGACGTCCAGGCGACCCCGATCCCCGTCCCCGAGTGGGGTCACGCCATCGCCTGGGCCGCCGCCGTGCTCGCCTTCACCCCACTCATGCAGACCCGGCTCGTCGACGTGCCGCTCTTCGCCGTGTCCACCGCGGTCGGCATGCTCGCCCTGCGGGTCGGCGGCGACGTGCTGCCCCCGGCCCTCGCTGCGGCGGTCGGCGCGCTGTGCGTGGCGCTCGTCAGCAACCTGCTCGCCCGGGTCACCGATCGCCCCGCCGCGGTCGCCCTCGTGCCGGGCCTCTTCCTGCTGGTCCCCGGAAGCGTGGGCTTCCGGGGACTGGTGGAGCTGCTCGACAGCAACCTGGACTCCGGCCTGCACCACCTCGTCGGCGCGGTCCTCACCGCCGCCGCGCTGGCCGCAGGCGTCATCATCGCCCAGGCCATGGCTCCGCCGAGACGGGCGTTGTAGGCCCTACTTCGCCGCTCCGGAAGCCAGCTCCTCGCCCATCGGCTCCGCCGGGACCGCCTCCTCGCGGGACCGCCGGAACCAGCCGCTGACCGTGCGGCTCGCCGACTCCACCAGGTAGAAGGCGACCGGTACGACCACGAGCGTCAGCACCATCGAGGACAGCAGGCCGCCGATGACCGCGAGGCCCATGGGCGCGCGGACCTCGCCGCCGTCGCCGTGACCGAGCGCGACCGGGAGCATGCCGAACACCATGGCCGCGGTGGTCATCAGGATGGGCATGAGCCGGGTGACGCCCGCGGTCTCGAGCGCCTCCTCCAGGCTCGCCCCCTCCTTGATGCCCTGGATGGCGAAGTCGACCAGCAGGATGGCGTTCTTCGTGACCAGGCCGACCAGCATGATGAGGCCGATCATGCCGAAGATGCTCATCGGCATCTGGAACACGACCAGGGCCCCGAACGCGCCGATGAAGGCGAAGGGCACGGACATCATGATGGTGAAGGGGTGGATGAAGCTCTCGAACTGGGACGCGAGGATCATGTAGACCAGGGCGAGCGCCAGGCCCAAGGAGACCAGCATGGCGACGCCGGTCTCGGCGAGGCGCTCGGCGTTGCCGCCCATGGCGATGGTCACGTCCGGGCCGGCCGCCTCCTGGGCGACGCGGAGCGCCTCCTGGGCACCCTCGCCCAGGGTGCGACCCTCGAGGTTGGCGTAGATCTTCACCTGGCGACCGCGGTTGGCGTGGTCGATCTGGCTGGGGCCGCGGACGCGCTCGACGGTGGCGACGTCGCCGACCCGGACCAGGGTTCCCGCCGCGGTGCGGACCTGGGCCCGCTCGATGATCTCGGTAGAGACACGATCATCGGGTGGGATCTGCAGGCGCACGTCGGTGCGCTCGCCGTCCTGCTCCAGCTCGGTCACGACGTTGCCGGCGACGAGTCCACGCACGGTCATCGCCACCTGGGCGCCCATGACGCCGGCATCCGCGGCACGCTGGGGGTCGATCCGCACGTCCAGCTCGGGCTTGCCGAGGCGGACCGAGCTGTCGACGTCGACGAAGCCGTCCAGCTTGGAGAGGGCCTCGGTCACGCGCTGGCCGGCGGCGGTCAGGGCGTCGAGGTCGCGACCGGACAGGTCCAGCTGCACGTCCGCCCTGCGCCCGCTGCCCACGCTGGCGATGGCGAGGGGGGCGACGTTGACGATCGCGTTGGGCTCGTCGGACAGCAGCTCGCGGGTCACGGCGATGGCCTCGTCCTGGCCGAAGCCGCGCTCGTTCTTGTGGGGCAGGTTCACCAGGATGGTCGCGGTGTTGACCTTCTCCTGCACGCCGCCACCGACCGTGGTCAGGGTGCTCTGCACGCCGCCCATCGTGCGGATCCGCTCCGCCATCCCGAGCGTACGAAGCTGGGTCTCGGCCAGGCTGGTCTCCGGCGGCAGCTCGACCGTCACCTCGTACTGGGCGACGTCCTGGTCGGGCACGAACTCGAAGCCCAGCAAGCCGCCGAGCACCACCGTGATGACCAGCGAGACCACCGCGAGCCCGACCGTGACCTGGCGGTAGCGCAGGGCGGCGCGGATGATGACCCGGTACACGCCCTGGATGCGGTTCAGCACGCCCTGGATGAGGCCGCTGACGCCCTTCGGCTCCTCGTGCAGATCGTGGGCCCGCAGGAAGCGCGCCGACAGCATCGGGGTCAGGGTGAAGGACACGAAGAGCGAGAGCAGCACGGCAAAGGCGACGGTCAGACCGAACTGGAAGAAGAACTGACCGATCATGCCGTCCATGAAGGCGACGGGCACGAACACGGCGACGATGGACAGGGTGGTCGCGAGCACCGCGAGCATGATCTCGTTGGTGCCGTTCGCCGCCGCGGTCATCGGGTCCTCGCCCAGCACCGTGCGGCGGCGGACGATGTTCTCGATGACGACGATGGCGTCGTCGATGAGGATGCCGATCGACAGGGACAGGGCCAGGGTCGTCATCATGTTCAGGGTGAAGCCCATCACCGATACGAAGGCGAACGTGCCGATGACCGAGACCGGCAGGGCCAGGGCGCTGATGAGGGTCGCGCGCCAGTCCCGCAGGAAGAGCAGGATGATGGCGACGGCGAGCACGCCACCGAGCACGATGTCGAGCTGCACGGTCTCGATCGAGGCGTTGATGAGCGTCGAGTTGTCGACCATGACCTCGATGCGGGTGCCGGGGGGCGCGGCCGCACGCAGCTCGGGGAGGATCTCCTTCACCTCCTCGGCGACCCGGACGGTGTTGCCGTCGGACTGCTTGCGAAGGAGGAGGGCGACCGCCGCATTCCCATCGAGGAACGCCGCGGATCGCGCTTCTTCCAGCCCATCCTCGATGACCGCCACGTCGCCGAGGCGCACGATGGAGTCGCCCATGGTGGCGAGGGTGATGCTGGCCAGCTCGTCGGCGGTGGCGGCCTGGGCGCTCGCCTTGATCGACAGCTCCGCCTCGCCGTCGTCGATCCGGCCGCCGGGGATCTGGATGTTCTGGGCGCCGATCGCCTGGGCCACGTCGGTGGCAGTCAGGCCGAACGACTCGAGGCGGGGCAGGTCCAGCCAGACGTGCACCTCGCGCTCGCGACCGCCGACGATGTCGATGCTGCCGACGCCGTCGACCTGCTCCAGCGCGGGCTCGAGCTCGTCCTCGACGTAGCGCACCAGCTCCTGGACCCCGCTGTCGCCGGTGACGGCGAGCTGCAGGACCGGAGCGGCGCCGAGGTCGACCTTGCGGATCATCGGCTCCTCGACCTGGTCGGGGAGGTCGACCGCGGACAGGGCGTCGCGGATGTCCTGGGCGGCGACGTTGATGTCGGTGCCCAGATCGAAGGAGACGACCACCTGACTGACGCTCGACAGGCTCGACGACTCCAGGGTGTCGAGGCCGGCGAGGCTGTTGAGCTGCTCCTCGATGGGGGTCGTGACCTGGTTCTCGATGGTCTCGGGATCCGCGCCCGGCCAGATGGAGACGACGGTGACGACCGGAAGGTCGACCTCGGGGAACTGGTCGACGTTGAGGCTGCGGTAGAAGAACAGGCCGAACAGGGCGATGGCGAACATCACCATCGTCGTGAAGACGGGTCGGCTGATCGCGAGCTTGGGCAGGTTCACTCTGCACCTCCGGCCCGGGCGAGCTCGCCGGCGACGCGGACCGGACCGGGGCGCACGGCCTGGGTGCGGGACGCGACGAGGACCTCGCCGTCAGCGACCCCGGCGAGCAGCTCCACCCGGCCGTCGGGCAGGTCGCGGGCCTCGACCGGCACCCGCTGGGCGGCCCCGCCGGCGACCCGCCACACGAAGCGCTGGTCCCCTTCCCCACCCACGGCCGAGGCGGGCACGACGAGGGCGTCCCTACCGAGATCGGAGCGGATCGTGGCCCGGGCGAACGCACCAGCGGGGATGGCGCCGTCGGCGTTGTCGATGCGGACCATGACCTTGGCCGTGCGGGTGCGGGCGTCGATCTCCCGCCCCACCCAGGCGACCTCGCCAGTGGCGGACAGGCCGAGGTTGTCGAGCGCCACGTCGACCGGGGCACCCGCGCGGACCCGGGGCAGGTCGCGCTCGTGGACCGGCAGCTCCAGCTCGAGGGTGGACAGATCGACGACCCGCGCGACCGGACGCCCGGTGGACATCTCGCCGACCTGGGCGCTGACCGAGGTGACGACCCCGTCGAAGGGCGCGCGCACGGTGAGGTCCGCCGCGCTGGACTGGGCGGAGCGGGCGGCGTTTCGCGCGGCGGTGGCCTGGGCACGGGCGGCGCGGGCCTGGGCCTGCAGGGTGTCCAGCTGGCTCTGGGGGATGGTGCCGCGCTGGGCCAGGGGGCGCAGCCGGGCGAGCTCGGACTCGGCGTGCTCGGCCTGGGCCTCGGCAGCTGCGGCTCCGGCGGCGGCCTGCTGGCTGCCGAAGGACACCCGGCCGTTGGTCGCGCGCACCAGGATCTGGCCCTCGCGCACGGGGTCGCCGGGGTCCACCAGGATCTCGGTCGGGGTCGCGCCCTGCACCGTGTAGAGGTCTGCGGCGTCGATGCCCAGCGCGGTGCCGGACGCCTCGACGATGCCGACCAGCGGGCCCCGCGTGACGGTCAGGGTGGCGACCTCGGGCACATACGCGCTGGACTCGGCGGAGGGATGTTCGCCCTCACCGCCCAGGTGGCAGCCGGCGAGCGCCAGGGCGGAGAACAGGAAGACTGGGGAGAAGACTCGGTTCATCGGGCACCTTCCACGGGCTCGTCGACCAGGGTTCCCAGCGCGCTGTCGAGCTGGACCTCGGCCACGACGAGATCGACGCGGGCGTTGAGCAGGGTGTGGCGCGCACGGCGCGCGGTGGACTCGGCGGTGAGCACGTCGGCCGGCGTGGTGTTGCCGGCGGCGAGCAGATCGGACTGGGCGGCGAAGGCGGCGTCGGCGGAGCGCACCTGCTCGCCGGCGGCCTCGACCGTGCGCTGGGCGGCAGCGACCCGGGCCAGCGCCTGGGCGACCTCGACCCGCACGCCGCGGACCAGCCGCTCGCGATCCGCGCGGGCCCTGGTCTCTTCGGTGCGGGCCTTGGCCGCCGCATTCAGGCGCTTCGCCGTCTCGCCCGGCGACCAGGTGAGCGCGACCGTGGCGTCCCAGACGGTGAAGAACTCGGCCGTCGGGGGCACGACCCGCTGGGTCGGGTTGGCGTAGGCCAGGTTGCCGACCACGGCGAGGTGGGGGAGTGCCGCGCCCCGCTGGGCGACCATGCTGTGGTGGTGCACGTCGATCAGGCGGTCGAGCATGACCACCTCGGGTCGCTGGGCGAGCGCCTGCTCGACGAGGGCGTCCAGGGAGTCATCCGGCAGGTCGGTGGGCAGGGCGGGATCCGCGTCGACCGCGAGGGGTCCGTCGACGTCGAGCAGCATGGCCAGGTGGGCCTCGGCCACGTCGGCGAGACCGACCAGCTCCGCGTGCTGGGCGCGGGCATCGGCCAGCTGGGCGCGGGTGGCCAGCACGTCCGCGTTCGTCACCAGGCCAGCGGCGAAGAGATCGTCGAGCCGGACCGCGTGGGCCTCCAGCACCGCGACCCCGTCGGCTGCAACCCCGATGCCGGCGCGGACGCGGACCAGCTGATAGTACGCCTCCAACGCCTCACGTGCGACGGTGTTGCGCTCGGATAACAGGGCAGCCTCCTGCACTCGCCAGGCGTCGCGCTGGGCGCGGTAGCCAGGGGCGATGGACAGGAAGAGGTCCGACACCGGCCAGGTGACCTGGGCCTTCAGCGCGTAGTTGTCGAGGATCGGCTTGAACGGGCTGTCGATGACCATGCCCCCGAGCTCGAACGGCGGCATGTCGAGGTCGGACAGCCGGGTGTAGGTGGCGGAGATGTCGAGGGTCGGCACGAAGTCGACCGTCGCGACGTCCCGATCCCGCCGCGCCTGGGCGGTCGACGCCTCCTGGGCATCCAGGCTCGGCGCCGCGGCGATCGCCAGGCGCACCGCCTCGTCCGGGGCGATCGTCGCCCCGTCTGTCCGACCGGCCAGCGCCGTCGTGGACAGCGCCAGGGTCAGCATCAACAACCAGGTTCGCCTCATGTCGACCCCTCTGGGTGGAAAGTTCTCACGGACCAGGTCATAGGCATTTACCTACCAGTCGGCAAGTATTTCGCATGACGTTAAACTGGCCCCAGGGAGGCCCCATGGGTCGACGGACACGAGAGGAGGCTGAGGCCCTCCGCGAGCAGATCATCGACGAGACCCTGCGCCAGTTCGCGGACCGCGGGGCCGCGGCGACGTCCATGGGAGATCTCGCCAAGGCGGTCGGGCTGTCGAAGCAGGGCGTCATGCACTACTTCCCGACGAAGCAGCACCTGCACGACGCCATCCGCGACCGGCTCAAGGAGGTGCTGGACGAGGCCCTGCCCAGCATGGTCGCGGCGTTCACCGCCCACGATGCCGAGCTGGACTCGGTCCTCGAGGAGTTCATCACCCTGATGGAGCGGCACCGGAACCTGTCCCGCTACCTCCTGCGCAAGGTCGCCTTCAGCGATGACGAGGTGGAGTTCTCCCGGTCCGGCGAGGCGATCGGCAGCCTGCTGGTCGACTACATCCGTCGAGGCCAGGAAGAGGGCGCGCTGCGGCAGGACTTCGACCCGGAGTCCGCCCTGTTCCACCTGGGGCTGCTCCTGCTCATGGGCACCGCGACCGGCGGCAAGCGCAGCGCGACGACCTCCCCCGAGGTCAGCGCCGAGCAGCTCCGCCTGCGCCGCCACCGCGAGCTGGTGCGGATCACCCGCGCGGCCCTGCTCCCGCCGGGCACCGACGTCACGACCCTCAAGGGACGCAAGCCGACGGTCTGACCGGACCCCGCGCGCCGGCTGCGATCACCCCGCGTGCCGGGCGTCTCCCCGCGCCTCGGGGGGCTGCTCGACGACCTCGACCCGTCGGAAGAAGCGCGGGCGGCGGCGCCTCGGACCCGGCCGCTCCAGGGCGAGCGCGAGCCCGATGGACGCGAGCAGGCCGAGCACGACCAGGGCCGCCTCCACCAGGCGCTCCCGCGGTCCGGACGGCACGCGATCCGACAGGATGAACGGGAACAAGGCGCTGATCGCCGCCAGCAGGAAGCCCAGTCCGTCCAGCCCCGGTCGACCCACACCCCGCCGCGCCCCGCGGTTCCAGCCGAACGCGGCGATGGCCAGGGCCACGAGCACCGCCCCGGCGACAAAGGCGGTGGGCTCGCCCCGGGACAGCACCAGGGCGCCCCCGCACGCGGCCAGGGTCACCACACCCAGATCGCGCCAGCCGGCGGCCAGCGCCTGCCCGAAGGCGACGGTGACGGCGACCACTGCGGCGATCTCTGCGGGGGTCCATACGCTCATGCCTGCATGGTAGCGCCCCACGAGCCTCGCGGGCTACGCAAGGCAGCCCCACTCACGAGAGGTCAGGCCATGGGTACCGAAGTCAAGCAGCAGCTGGTGGAGTCGTTCGAGACGCACCCGGACGCCTACCGCCACTGGAGCCTGTCCTTCGATGGCCCCGTCGCGCGCCTCGCCCTGAACATCGACGAGAACAACGGCCTGCGCCCCGACGACTACCTGCTCAAGCTCAACAGCTACGACCTCGGCGTCGACCTGGAGCTGCACGACGCCGTCGAGCGCCTCCGCTTCGAGCATCCCGAGGTGCGCGCGGTCGTCGTGACCTCCGACATGCCCCGCATCTTCTGTGCCGGCGCCAACATCCGCATGCTCGCCAGCTCGACCCACGGCTTCAAGGTCAACTTCTGCAAGTACACCAACGAGACGCGGGTGGGGCTCGAGGAGGCGACCAGCCAGTCCGGCCAGACCTACATCGCCGCCCTCAACGGCACCGCCTCGGGGGGCGGCTACGAGCTCGCCCTGGCCTGCAAGGAGATCTACCTGATCGACGATGGCACCGCCGCGGTCAGCCTCCCCGAGGTCCCGCTGCTGGGCGTGCTCCCGGGCACCGGCGGCCTGACCCGCCTGGTCGACAAGCGCATGGTCCGCCGTGACCTCGCCGACCTCTTCTGCACCAAGGCCGAGGGCTTCCGCACCCGCGACGCCGTCAAGTACGACATCGTCGACGGGGGCTTCCCCCGCTCCCAGTGGGACGACGGCGTGGCGGAGGTGGCCGCCGCCGCCGCTGCCCGCAACCCCGCTCGGGACGAGCAGGGCGTGGTGCTGCCCCCGCTGGTCTGCCAGGTCGACGAGAGCGGCAACCGCACCTACCAGCACGTCACCCTGGAGCTGGACCCCGACGGCCGCACCGCGACCATCACGGTGAAGGCCCCGACCGCGCCCGCCCCGACCGACGCCGCTGCCCTGCGCGCGGAGGGCGCGAACACCTGGGGCTTCAAGGCCTTCCGCGAGCTCGAGGACGCGCTGCTCCACCTGCGCTTCAACCACCCCACCCTGGGCCTGCTGCTCTTCCGCACCAGCGGTGACCGCTACGCCGTCATGAACCACGACGCCGTGCTCCACGACGCCAAGGGCGACTGGTTCGCCGACGAGCTGCGCTGGTACCGCGGCCGGGTGCTGCGCCGGATCGACAACACCAGCCGGTCCATGTTCGCGCTGATCGAGGAAGGAAGCTGCTTTGTGGGGACGCTGTTCGAGATCGCCCAGGCCTGCGACCGCCAGTACATGCTGGAGGACGAGGACGGCGAGAACCTGGTGCAGCTCAACGCCGCCAACGCCGGGCTGTACCCGATGGCCACCGGCTACACCCGCCTGCAGACCCGCTTCATCGGCGACGAGGACGCACTGGCCAGGGCGCTGGCCGCGGACGGCTTCATCGACGCCCCCACCGCGGACGAGCTGGGCCTGGTGACGATGGCGCTCGACGACATCGACTACGAGGACGAGGTCCGCATCGCCATCGAGGAGCGCGCGAGCCTGTCGCCCGACGCGCTGACCGGCATGGAGCAGAACCTGCGCTTCGTCGGCCGCGAGACCTGCGAGACCAAGATCTACGGCCGCCTGTCTGCCTGGCAGAACTGGATCTTCCAGCGCCCCAACGCGGTCGGCGACGAGGGCGCCCTGACCCTGTTCGGCCACCCGGAGCGTCCGACCTTCGACTGGAAGCGGACCTGATCGGCCGAAGCTGGCCGCTACCCCCGTGAACCACCGTCCGGCGTAGTCTGGTGCCGAGCCCGACGTCCATCGACTGGCGCGCCCTGCGCGCGCGGCCAGCCGGCGAGGCAGGCCTAGTCGAACAAGTCGCAGTCGCCGGCGTTCCAGTCCGAGAGCTCGTCGCAGGTGAGGCTGCGGATCTCACGCACGCAGGCGCCCGCCCCGGCGCTGTTGTACTCGGCACCGAGGATCGCGGCGCCGTCGATGACGAAGTCGACGGACGCGGACACGGCGGCCTGGCACTCGTCCCGGTCCTGACCGTCGGGCAGCTCCCCGCACTTGTCGGCGCGCTTGCACCACGCCTCGGCGGCCTCGTCGGGGAAGTCCTCCTGGGCGATGCCGCAGCCGATGAGCAGGCACAGGAGCAGGGTGTGGCGCATGGGAGCTCTCCTCGATCCGTGGGCGATGCAGGACGGCCGCATGCTATTCGACACCTCCCGTCCCGTCTCGCGCCCACCCCTGACACCCGCCCACATCTCCCGACGGTTTGCGGTGATGGATGGCGCGTCCTCGTGCGACCCATCGTCCGACAGGCAGTCCCCGGAAACGACCCGCCCCAAGCGCCGGACCCGCACGCCCGAGGTGCACGTGTTCGCCCTCCTCGCCCTCGCCGCCACCGCCTTCGCCGCCGATGCCCCCGAGCCTCCGCCCCCGCCCGCCCCCAGCGCCGAGGTCCGGCCCGCCGCGGGCTACCAGCTCTCCCGGGTCCGCAAGCAGCGCACCGTCGGCACTGCGATGGTGCTGATCGGCCCTCCGGCCGCGGTGATCGGCATCATCATCGCCGACGACATGATGGACCGGGAGTCCCTGCCCGGGGCAGCGGTCGGCGGCGTGCTCGCGCTCACCGGCGCCGTGTCGGTGCTGGTCGGCCCACCCCTGATCCTCGCCAGCGGGTTCGGCGGTCGCCGGCTCGCGCGGACCGCGTGGGGACGCGCGCCGAGCCCCGCCCTGGGCCTGATCTCGGTGGGCTGCTTCCTGGGGGCGGTCGGCTACGAGGTCGCGCTCTCGGTGAGTCCCGACGGCAAGCTCCCGGGAGGCCCCAACGCCGTGCTCTACGGGGCCGGAGCGATCACCGGCATCGTGTTTGCCAACCGCATGATCCGACTCGCGGACGGCAAGCCCCTGCGCATCGCTCCCGGCGACTTCGGCGCCCCCACCGCCGGAGCCCCCCATGCGTGGGGCGTTGTCGTGACTGGTCGGTTCTAGCTCCAGTTTCCGGGGATCCTCGACCATGCGTCGACCGGAATCCCCCCGCCACGATTTGCGTCAACTCCATTCCTGGGCGAGCGAACTCGGCTACGATGGACAGGTCGCGGGAAGACCCCGTCCTTGCGACAGCCGCCGCCGGGTGATCCGTCGGCGGACGCTTCCTCCCCCGGCCATCCCCGACGCGTGAGTCGGTACGGCCCTTCCCGAACGTCGCCCCGGGGCGCGACGCCGGAGGTCAGACATGTCTCGCATCGACTACGAGCAGCGCATCCCCAACAACGTCGGTCTGTCCGACGATCGCCGCCTGCAGCGGGCCCTCGAGAAGTGGCAGCCCGCGTTCCTGGACTGGTGGACCGACATGGGTCCGGAGGGCTTCCAAGCCCGCGACGTGTACCTGCGTACCGCCGTCTCCGCCGAGCCCGGCGGCTGGGCCGTCTTCGACTACGTGAAGATGCCCGACTACCGCTGGGGCATCTTCCTCGCCGACCAGCAGGAGGATCGCCGCATCCACTTCGGCGACCACATCGGCGAGCCCGTGTGGCAGGAGGTCCCCGGCGAGTACCGGAACATCCTGCGCCGGATCATCGTCACCCAGGCGGACACCGAGCCCGCCTCGGTCGAGCAGCAGCGCTACCTCGCCGCGACGGCACCCTCGCTCTACGACATGCGCAACCTGTTCCAGGTCAATGTCGAGGAAGGACGCCACCTGTGGGCCATGGTCTACCTCCTGCACAAGCACTTCGGTCGCGACGGTCGCGACGAGGCCGAGGAGCTCCTGGCGCGCCGCGCCGGCGACGCGGACAAGCCGCGGATGCTGGATGCGTTCAACCAGGAGTGCAAGGACTGGATGACGTTCTTCTGCTTCACCATGTTCACCGACCGGGACGGCAAGTACCAGCTGGCCTCTCTCGCCGAGTCCGGCTTCGACCCGCTCTCCCGCACCTGCAAGTTCATGCTCACCGAGGAGGCCCACCACCTGGCCGTCGGTGAGACCGGCATGCAGCGGATCATCGAGCGCGCCGCCGAGCTGGCCATGGAAGACCCCAACGGCGACGCCCGCGCCCAGGGCGGCATCGACATCCCGACCATCCAGAAGTGGGTCAACTACTGGTTCAGCTACTCGATCGACCTGTTCGGCAGCGAGGTCAGCAGCAACGCGGCGGACTTCTTCGGTGCCGGCATCAAGGGCCGCTACCGCGAGGACCAGTACGAGGAGCACACCGCGCTGGACCAGTTCATCCACCTGCCGGTGGTGCGCGACGGCCGGGTCGTCACCGAGGAGGTCCCGCTCCGCAACGCCATGAACGAGGTGCTGCGCAGCGAGTACATCACCGACGCCGAGCGGGTGGTGAAGCGCTGGAACAAGGCGCTGGACAAGATGGGCAGTCCCTTCCGCATGTCCCTGCCCGACCGCAAGTTCCACCGCCGCCAGGGCATCTACGCGGGCGCGTACTTCACCCCCAATGGCGACCCGATCAGCGAGGATCAGTGGGAGGCCCGGCGCAAGGACTGGCTGCCCACCGACGAGGACCGCGAGTACGTGCGCAGCCTCATGAAGCCGGTCTACGAGCCGGGCAAGATGGCCAACTGGATCAAGGCCCCGAGCCGCGGCCTGAACCGCCAGCCCCTCGACTTCGAGTACGTGCGCGTCTGATCGCGTGCACCCGGGATGCCGGGTAGCCCCGACGTTGCAGCCATGTGGAGCTTGCAGGTCGGGGCCGCCCGCCCCGTGACAGCCGCGCGACCCTTCCCGTGCGTGCGCCCCCCTGCATCGCTTGCAGAGGTACAAGTGGCCCATCGCAGGGAGTCGCATGCCGTCCCGCACCCGCATCGTCGGTCACCGCGGCGCCAAGGCGCTGGTCGACCACGAGAACACGCTGCACGCCTTCGCCAGGACGGCGGAGGTCGGGGCGCGCTGGGTGGAGCTGGACGTGCGCCGCCTGGGGGACGGGGAGCTGGTCGTCTTCCACGATCCGGTCCTGGACGGAAAGCCCTTGTACGCGATGGGGCTGGACGAGCTGCGCGGTCGGTCCCGGGACCGTGGCTACCGGGTGCCGACCCTCGACGAGGCGCTCCGCTTCTGCGCCGGCAGGCTCCGGGTCGACATCGAGCTGAAGGAGCTGCACACCGAGGCGTGCGTGGTCGCCGCCGCCAAGCGCCACCTGCAGGTCGGCGACTACGTCTACACGTCGTTTCACGATCGCGTGATCGCAGGCTTGAAGCTCCTGGATCCCGCAGCGCCCGCCGGCCTGCTCCTCGGTCGCCCCGACCCCCGCGCCCCGCTCTTGACCCGCCTGACCGAGCTCTTCCCCGTGCACCGCCTGCAGGCCTGCGGCGCCGACTTCGTCGGTCCCTACTTCCGCCTGCTCCGCCTCGGCTTCCTCCAGCGCGTGCAAGCGGCCGGCTACCCGGTGTGGGTCTGGACCGTGAACGACGAGGCGTGCATGCGGCGCCTGCTCGATGCCGGTGTGGACGCGATCATCACGGATCGGCCGGACCTCGGGGTGAGGCTTCGAGAGGAGAAGCAGCCCGAGGCGCTACCGGCGGAGGCCTTCGAGCCATTCGATGACGAGTTGGTGGAGCAGCTGGCGGTCTGACACGCCGGCCTGATTGGGCGCGGCAGCCGATGAGGTTCGACCATCGGTCTCCACCACGGAGGAGCGGTGGACCGGAGGTCTGACGGAGAGGCACGTGGCGGGCGACCCCCTCCGTCAGACCTCCGGGGCTCCGCTTCTCCGTGGTGGAAGACACTGCTCGGACGACCGACTCCGCTGGCGGCGAAGCCCCACCCGTAGCCAATCCATGCGCCGGGCCGCCCAGCCGAGCCCCGCGGAGATCTCACGATCTCCCTCAGTCGACCTCGTCCGCCAGCTCCCCGCCGTGCGCCGCGGTCGCCCCGCGATCCCCCATGTCCAGGCGATCATGGGCGACCTCCCGCAGGTAGGACTCGGTCCAGGCGTCGAGCTCCCGGGCGTTCTCCATCTCCTCGATGACCGACGACAGGTGCTGGTCGGCCTCGGCGCGGGCCAGGTCGAGGCGGGCCTCGGTCCAGGCGTCGTGGGCCTCGATGGCGGCGCGGGCGTGCGCTTCGCTGGGGTCGTGCCGGAACTGCTCGAGTCCGGCGAGCATGGCGGCTTCCGCGCGGGCGACCGCAGCCTCGGCCTCGAGCACCAGGATGCGGGTCGCGACCTCGATGTCCATGTCGGCCAGGTTCATGGCGCCTCCACAGCGCCACCTCTATGCCCGCGTGCTGCCCCGGCAAGCTCGGTTCCGGTCGGGTACACACACCGGGAGCGGGAGGCGTGGTGGGTCGGGACGACTACGAGCACATCGAGATCAGATCCAGGTTCGAGCTGCGCTCCTGGCTGGAGCAGCACCACGGGCGCGACGAGGGGGTGTGGCTGCGCAAGTACAAGAAGCACCACGAGCACTACGTTCCCTGGGAGCACGTCGTGCAGGAGCTGCTGTGCTGGGGCTGGATCGACAGCATGACCCGCAAGCTGGACGCCGATCGCTCCATGCTGCTGATCACCCCACGGAAGCCGGGGAGCATGTGGTCGCGGATCAACAAGGAGCACGTCGAGGTCATCGAAGCGGCCGGGCTGATGCAGCCCGCCGGCCGCGCGCGGATCGAGGCGGCGAAGTCCGATGGCTCCTGGGAGATGCTCGACGACATCGACGCGCTCATCGAGCCTGACGATCTCGCCACCGCGCTGGACGCCGAGCCCGCCGCCCGCGCTGCCTGGGACGAATTCTCCGCGTCGGCCAAGAAGCTCATCCTGTGGTGGGTGAAGTCGGCGAAGCGGGAGGCGACGCGCTCGAAGCGGATCTCCGAGACCGCACGACTGGCCGCACTGGGGCTGCGCGCCCAGCACCCCGAGGCGAAGGGCCGTTAGCCGAGATCCTGCCATCGACGCGCTCCTTCGAGCGGCCGGCGCGGCGGCGCTGCGGGCGTGTGGTCGCGATCCGGCCGCGGAGGGCTGGCCCATCGCCGATCCCGAGCTGGTCGCGTCCCTGACGCCCTCGGACGACCCTGCCTCGTGGCTCGGTGCCGTGCACGAGCAGGCCACCGCCGACGTGCAGCGCGAGCGCCGCGGGGCCCACTACACCCCGGCCGAGCTGGTCGCTGAAGTGGTCGATCCCGTCCTGGACGTGCTCCTGGCCGATGGCGTGCCCGACGATCTGGTCGTGGTCGACCCCGCCTGCGGTGCGGGCGCGTTCCTGCTGCACACCCACGCCCGAATCGCCGCTCGCCTCGCCGCTGCACGCGTCCCCGAGCCCGACCTGCGCGCCCTGGACCACGTCATCGGCGCGGACCGCGACCCCTGGGCCGCCCGACTCGCCCGCCTGGCCCTGGCCCTGCGCGCCGACGCCCCGCTGCATCGCCCGCGGATCCTGCTCGGCGACGCCCTGCTCGGTCCGACCACTCCCCGTCCCGGCCCGGCCGTGCCCGGCGCCATCGACTGGTCCGCCGAGCTCCCCGCGGGTGCGACCGCGGTCGTCGGAAACCCCCCGTTCCTCGGGGGCAAGCGTCTGCTGACCGTCCTGGGCGCGGACGCCGCCGAGGCCCTGCGCGCCCGCCGCGAGCTGTCCGGCAACGTCGACCTGGCCGTGCACTTCCTGCACCTCGCCGCCGAGCTGGTCCGCCCCGGTGGCCACGTCGCCCTCGTGCTCACCGACACCATCGCCCAGGGGGAGAACCACCGCTTCGGTCTCGCCGCGCTCACGCCCGAGCCCCTGACCCTGCTCCGCGCCCGGACCACCCGCCCCTGGCCCGGCGACGCTCACGTCAACGTCGCCCTCGTGCACGCCGTCCGCGGCCCCAGCCAGGCCCCCCGGGAGCTCGACGGTCGCCCGGTGTCCCGGATCTCCTCCCGCCTGCGCGCCGATCGCCTCGACCGGGTGCCGCCTCCCCGCCCCGAGCCCCGCCCCGACGCCTTCATCGGCTGCGACATCAAGGGCACGGGCTTCCTCTTCGGCGCGCCCCACGGCCACGATCCCGCGCTCCTCGACGCCCTCGCCGCTGACGATCCCCACCTGCACGAGGTCATCCGCCCCTACGTCACCGGCCGCACCCTCTCCCGCGTGCCCGGAGCCGTTCCCCAGCGTCAGGTCGCCGATCTCACCGGCCTCGACCTCGACGCCGCCCAGGCCCGCCACCCCGGTCTGCTGAAGCTGCTCGCGGAGGCCGTCCGCGCCGATCGCCTCACCCGCAGCCCCGAGGTTGCCCGAGCCCCGTGGTGGCAGTTCTGGCGCACCCGCCCCGCCCTGCGCGCGGCCATCGCTCCCCTCCCCCGCTGCCTCGTCGCCCCGGTCGTCGCCCGCGACCTCACCTTCTCCTGGCAGCCCACCGACCGGGTCTTCAGCCACAAGGTCCTGGTGGTCGCCACCGCCGATGATCACGTCCTGGGCGCGCTCCAGTGCAGCCTGCACCGCCACTGGGCGACCGCCTTGTCCTCCACGCTGGGCGCCGGCCTGAACTACGCCCCGAGCCGCTGCTATCGGACCTACCCCATGCCCCCGCGCGACCGCGCGATCGCCGCCGCCGCCCACCGCTTCGACCAGGTCCGGTCCGCGTCGTCCTCCGCCTCGAACCTGGCACTTGGACCGCTACACGCCGCGGTCCGCACCGGCGATCGCCGCCCGGAGGTGCAGGCCGTGCGCGACGCCCTGCGCGACCTCGACGCCGCCGTGCTCGCCGCGTGGGGCTGGACCGATCTGGACCCCGACGACGCCAGCGCGGTCGTCGATCGCCTGCTGGACGCCCCGAGCGGCTGATCGCTACTTGGGCAGGTGCGCGCAGCCGACCTCGCCGCCCGCGGGACGGGCCTGGCTGTCGGTGAGCACGAGCTCGTGGGGGAAGAGGAAGGCGAACGTGTCGCAGAAGCGCTCGACCGCCTCCGGAGGACAGTGCGGGGTCTCCTTCGACATCTTCTCGTGGAAGCCGCCGCTGGCCTCGAGATCGGCGAGCACCTCCTGCCAGTGCCGCTCGATCGCGTTGGCGCAGGGCTCGTCCCCCTCGCGCTGCACGTCGAACTCCTCGGGCACGTGGAAGCCGATGACCAGCTGGCGATCGTAGTGGGGCTTGCTCGCGTCGACCGCCTCGGCCGTGATCCCGCCGGTGGTGCCCTGTACGACCTGGATGCGCCCCGTCCGCCTGGCGCCCGGCGCGTAGGTGACCACGTGGGGCCAGACCACGCCGACGACCTCGCCCTTGACCCGGGTCTCGACCAGCACCGGCCCCTCCCAGGCGCAGTCCACCTCGAGATCGCCGGTATCCGGCCGGATCCGCAGGTCGTAGCTACCCTTGTCGTTGGGACGGGTCAGCACGATGCGGTCGCGCCACTTCCCGCAGCGCCGGCTGTCCGCGCCCTGGATGGTCGCCTCGGGCTCGAACGCCTTGCGCACATTCTCCTGGGTCATGGTCTGCACGCCGCCGTCCTTGGCCTTGGGCAGCTCGGAGTGCACCTCGACCTCGGGCTTCTCCTCGATCTTCGGCTTGTCCGGCGGGGGGGCCTGGCCGGTGCACGCGGTGAGCGCGAGAGCAAGAACAGCCAGGTTCGAACGAACAAATCCGTCGGTCAACGCGTCCTCCTTCGAAGGAGCAGCAGGCCCAGCAGCATCATCCATGCGGCGCTCGCGGGCCCGAGCGTGGTGGTCTGGCAGCCACAGCCCACGTCGGGCAGCTGCCAGCTGTCGACCGCACCCACGGGTCCATCCGGGGTCGGGTCGACGGGATCGGGGGGATCGACCGGGGGCCGGTCGGGGCAGGACGTTGCGATGAGCGCCCCGTTGTCACCCTCGACGACCTGCTCGTACCAGACGCCGTCCGCGCGCACCAGCACCGCGTAGCCGTAGGTGGTGCAGGGCTCGGTCTCGGCGTCCATCGCCAGGGCGGCGGTGCCGGGCTCGGGTGCCTGGTCGAGGTGCACCCACAGGCCGTCCGTGCGGGAGGTGGGCAGTCCACCGCGGGTCCGCACCAGCACGACCTCGTCGAGGGGGGCGATCCAGGGCTGGGTCCAGGAGGCGGTGACGACGTCGGCATCGTCGATGGACAGCTCCAGGTCGCGGATCCGGTGGTGGCCGGGCAAATCGTCGAGGCGGTAGACGCAGATGTCGTCGAGGGCCCAGCCTCCGAACTCGAGGCCGGCGTCGGAGCGCAGGGTCCAGGTGAGGCGGACCTCGCTGCCCTGCAGATCGTCAGCGTCCAGCTCGAACAGGGTCCAGCCGGAGTCCAGGGTGTGCTGGCCGCCGCTGGCGGTGCGGGGCTGCTCCCAGATCCGCTCGTCATCCAGGTAGATCCTGGCCTTGTCGTACTCGGCATCCTCGACGGTGAGCCAGCGGGAGAACGCCAGGAGGGGCATGCGCCCCTCGGCGGGGATCGGGATCGGCGGGCTGCGCAGGTACTGCACGTTGCGGTTGAGGTAGTTGCCGGCGAGGTTGGTCGCGACGATGCGCTCACCGCTGGCAGCTCCATCGGGGTTCCACAGCGCCTCCTCCGGCGTGCCGACCGCCCACTGGCTCTCCCAGCTGTCCCGCGGCTCCTCCCAGGGCGTGCCCGCACTCGCCTCCCAGCCCCCGTCGACGCCGGGCTCGTCCGTGTCGTCGGTGCCGTCGGCCGGCGCGTTGGGGTCGAAGAGGGTGTCGACGTCCTCGAAGTCCTCGCACCAGACCGCCTCGAGGTCGCCGACCCGGAAGCGGTACACCCGGTCGAGCACGCCCTCGTGGGTGGTGACGCGCTCGGTGCCGTCGAGGCTGCGGGCCTCGATGAAGTAGCTGACCCGGGTCGTCGCCAGCTGTCGGGGGATGGCCCCGTCGTAGGCGGATCCATCGACGGTCAGGTCCAGGCGGTGCCAGGTGGCGCCGCCGGCCGAGGTGTACTCGGGTCCCGCCGCGGGCACGTCGCCCTCCTCGCCCGGGGTCGAAAACGCATCCTCGGCGTCCTCCGCCGTGATCTCGTCGGCGGTCCACCACAGCGCGACCGTGTCCCCGTCCAGGCCGCTGCAGTCGGGCATGGCGTCATAGAGGGCGAAGTCGACCGGGTAGGACGGGTCGTAGGAGCCGGCGCGCACGATGGGATCGTGGTCGATGCGGATGACGCCGATCGGGCCGGGTCCGAGGCCGTGCTGGTCGAGCAGCTCCTGCAGCTCGCAGGCGTGGGGGGTGCCGTTGGACAGGTCCCCGTCGTCGTCGTCGGCCAGGATCACCGCGTCGCCGACCGTGGTCAGGGACGGGCCCTGGGACATGGCGCGCAGCATGAGCTCGTCGACCCTCGTCGCGCCCAGCTCCTCGCCGTAGGTCTGCTGCCAGGCCTCGCGGAGGTTCCATAGGAAGGAACCCCAGATCCGGCCGTCGTTGTGCACCTGGCCGTTCGAGTTGTCGGGGTAGATCCGGTCGATGCTGATGTCGCGCAGGAAGCGGGAGTCGCTGAAGAAGCCGACGCCGACCTGCGGATCATCGAGGATGCTCGCCGAGATGTAGTCGGCGGTGCCCTCGGAGAGATCGCCTGCGAAGCCGCCCGCGAGCAGGCCGTAGTGGTGCACCCCGTGGCCGTACTCGTGGTAGATGACGTCGCCGAGCCGGCCGGTGTTCGCGCACGAGCCGTAGCGCGCGGCGAAGTTGATGGTCCCGCCGGTGTAGTAGGCGTTGCAGCGGAAGTCGGTGCGGTTGACGTTCGCCTCGACCTGGATGTCGAGCAGGGCGTGGTCGGGCTCGCGCGCCTCCAGCCAGGCCTCGACCACCTTGGTGTGCTTCCAGGTGTCCGCCGCGGCCCAGGTCAGGTCGCCGTCCGCGGTGAGGAGCACGTCGCCCTCGAGGTCCTCGAAGACCGGCGTGGTGCGCCCCCGGGCGAAGTCGACCATGCGCAGGCGCTCGCCGGCGAGCGTCAGGGTGTAGGGGTCGGTCCCGCTGTGCACGCCGGCCGCGTCGGTGTAGGACACGCCGCTCGCATCCTCGATCTTCCCGTCCGCGAGCGCACTCTCGACGACCGCGTCCCCGGGCTTGCGCTCGTCGTGCTCGAGCTCGACCGTGGCGTGGTGGCGCGTGGTCCAGCGATGGAGCACGTCCCCGGTGCCGACCTCGCGGATGGTGACGATGTCGTCGGCCTCGGAGCGGGTCGCGGGCCACCAGGTGAGCTTGCCTCCGTCGCGCTCGGGCCACCACAGCTCGGTGCCGGGCGGGGCCGAGGCGGAGGGTGGATCGAAGAGCGCGGTCCGCACGCCGTGGATGCGACCAGACTGGGCGAACAACGCCAGCTCCGTGCCAAACATGAGCACGCCGTCGTGGGTCTGCGCAAACGTCATGGCCCAGCGCTCACCGACCTGCCGCTCGGCCACGGGCTCGAGCACGAGGGCATGCGGCCCGACCGCGAGGGTGCGCGCGAGGTCCGCGGCCAGATCCTCGGCGTCGGAGAAGGAGATCCCCGGCAGTGCGGCGCTGTGGGGGCGCCCGGTGTCCTCGTCGAAGCGCCACGCCCAGGACCCACCCCAGCGCTCGGCGAGGGCGCGCAGGCGGGGGTTGTTGGAGAGGGCCAGCTGGCGGGACGGGGTGCGGCGGAGCGGGTGCACGGGCGGGCCGACGGGCAGGGCGGCGTGCGGATCGTGGGCACCGTCCGGCGGGCTGACCGCGGTCGCCGTCCCCGACGAGGCGAGGACGGAAAGGGCGACAGCGCTGGCGAGCGGCAGGATGCGGCGCATGGGCTCTCCGGATGCGCATCGTAGCGGAAACGTCGGCCGCTCGGGCTGACCGGAATTTGCCACGAAGCGCAGGGTGGTGTAGGAACGCCGCCAACAGGGAGATCCTCATGCGCGCACCCCTCATGCTGACGTCCCTCTTCCTGCTGGTCGGCTGCGCCCGCACGTCGCCTGCCGCCGATGCCGAGCTGGCCGATGCGATGCCGTGGCTGTTCGCCAACTTCGAGGGCGACGCCGACGAGGTCGCAGAGGTCCTGCGGGCCATCGAGACCAAGACCTACGTGACGCTCGAGATGGGCAGCGGGGACGAGCTGAAGCGCTCCCTGGAGCAGAACCCGCTGACCGAGGAGCAGCTGGCGGACATCGAGCACCCGGACGCCGGCCTCGACGGCATCGTCAGCATGACGGTCGCCCACCTGTCCCCCTACCAGGGCCAGCCCCACGCCGAGATCGTCATGCTCGACAGCCAGGTGCCGGTGGAGCCCTACAGCCCCGACAAGTACGACCGCGCCTTCCTCTCCGGGGACGACTGCTGGCTCGACCGCGGCTGCGAGACCATCTACACCGAGAACGACCTCATCAAGAAGAACTTCCTGATGGAGGTCCCCTACCTGTTCTACAAGGACTTCCGGTGGATCGACATCAGCGAGGACGACGAGCCGCGCTGGGCCGTCATCGCCCGCTCCTACATGAAGGAGTCGGCCACCGGCGACGGCGGCAACGCCACGATCGTGCAGTCCTACTCGATCGAGTACACCATCGAGCGCGACGGCCGCGGCTTCCTGGCTGCTGACGCTCCCGAAGGCGTCGTGGTCGAGACGGACAGCCAGGGCGAGGGCACGCTGCGCATGCAGGCCCTGTGGACGGAGACCACGTTCGAGAACATCAACGTGGGCGAGGACATGGTGAAGGGCACGGTCCGCGGCGGGATCGCCAAGAACTACGAGAGTGCGGACGAGTACCTGGAAGAGAAGGGCGAGGAGTAGGGCAGTGTCGTTCCTCTCTCGGGGAGTCGCGTTGCTGCCAGCGCGGGAGTGGAGAGCGGAACCGCTCGCGAGGGTCGCGTTGCTGCCAGCGCGGGAGTGGTGGGGCCCACCCGCGGGGAGTCGCGTTGCTGCGAGCGAGT
>MDTC01235156.1_pt1 | contig 22094 bp, 22 predicted proteins | sample 811181 | NCBI WGS metagenome assembly MDTC01 (sample SAMN05326644, study PRJNA326480) | marine metagenome | isolation source: seawater | place: Pacific Ocean: North | collected 2011 | reverse complement strand
CGATCTGGATTCATCCACCTTATTGAGGCTTGGGGTATTGAATCATCGGGCTGAAGATACGCTAGATGCATTCAAGCGTACTTCAAGATCGCCCAAGTGGAATGCGTTGAAGAAAGTTTGGGGTGGCTATTCACATCAAGGTAAAATTCGTAATCAGTTGAATGATCTGTGCAAAAAAGTACATGACTGTCAGCGCTTATCAATTGAGACTGCTTTTCGAGACAAGCTCGATGCGGCGCAAGACGAGCTTTCAGAGGGGTTATCTTGGCTCAAGCATGATTATGGCTTGGATCGGTGTACGGATGAACGTCATTTGGATGCATTCTTGCATCATCTTGAGGCGATTGATGGATCTCTATCAATCAATGAGATGAAAGCGTACTGTCGTGGTTATGACTTGTTGCTTGCGGATCAAAAAGGTGCTAAGCCATCATAGTCAGGCTACTACGCCTCAAGAAATTACAAACGCATGTTCGCTTTTGTATCGTTTGCGGTTTAAAGATTCTTTCCTTGGAGCATTGGTTATCAGTATGGGTCTAGTAGTTCATTTTTAATCGTGCTAGCATAGGATGACTCAATACTTAAGGATTCATTATGCAGTTGATGCGGTTTCTTGTTTTGTTATGTCTGTTCTCAGTTTCTGCCATGGCAGATTCGCCAAGATATATCATGCTGATTGGGGCGCCTGGAACTGGTAAAGGTACTTTGGGTGATAAATTATCAAAGACAGAGGGGTTGCCGTTGATCACGACGAGCGCAGTACTTAAAAATTTGCCTGATAGTGATCCTTTGAAAGCTGAAATCGTGGATAAGATGCAGTCAGGTGAGCTGGTGCCTGATGCATTGATTTACAAGGCCATGGCAGCAGAGCTCGCAAAGCCAAAATATTCCAAGGGTGCGATATTCGATGGTTTCCCCAGAACGCAAAAACAGATTGAGTTTCTAAATGATCGCAAGATGCAAATTGAGTTTGTGGTTGTGTTATATGCTGATGATGAAATTTTGGTCAAACGATTGGCTGGTAGACGTATTCATGAGCCGTCTGGTCGCGTATATCATGTGGATAGCATGCCGCCAAAAAATCCCGGTGAAGATGATGTGACCGGCGAGCCGTTGGTTCAGCGTAAAGATGACAATGAGTGGACGATTCGCAAACGACTGTTAGACTACCGAGATCAAACCCAGCCCGTAGCCGTGTGGGCTATCTTTAATCAGGCGGCTACAGATGGTGTGGTCAAACGGGTTGTTCTGGTTAATGCTAGTGGTTCCTTTGAAGATACTTGGTCAATGATGTGCTCGAAGTTAGCATTAGAATCAGTCAAGCTCAAAGGGTGTCGTTGATTCTCCTCCCATTGACGTTCAGCTGATGAAGCCATTCTAATGCGATTTGCTCAGTTGTTTTCGGGTGGGCGTGGCGTTAATTTGCCTGTATTTTTTTGTTAGCTCGTGTGTATTGGCGATATGGTATGTTGTGTATCAAGTGAGTTTTTGTTATGATTCAGCAATATTAGAACGAAAACACAATATGAAAAAAATGAAATACTCTCTTGTGGCCTCTGGCCTATTGTTGCTTACTGGCTGTGCATCTGTTATCTCTGGAACCTCTCAAGAAGTCCAAGTTAAAGTGGTTGATGCTGATAACACGATAGTTAAGCATGCTACTTGTATGGTTACCAATGGGTCATCTGATTATGAGTTTGATGTGAACCCTGCCTCTATTATGGTTAATAAAAATGCGCCATTGGTTATTAAATGTCGAGCCAAGGGCTACAAGCAAAAAGGTGCCAGCTTTGGTAAAAACTTTGATACCACAACGCTCGCCAACGTGCTTTTTTGGCCAGGTTTTTTGATTGATGGCATGAGTGGGTCCATGCATAAGTATCCATCGCATATCATCGTAGAGATGCAGAAATCCTAAACTTATGGTCTCAGTTCTGATTTCATGTTAATGCGCAATTGACACAAATAATCAATATATCTTCGTGTTTATTCTCTCGTCGTTATGATGGTTACGCAAGCGGTTGTCGTTGTTGGGTGGGTATTCAATGATGTTGGCTCTGGGCTTTATGACCGTATGGTCGTCATGCTTATTTACCCGATGTTAATACACGTCACATCCCTCATTGTTTTGTGGTTTGATTATGGTGGCTGATTGTGAATCTGCGCATATGTTTCATCTCAGGGTCTGCATCCTTATCCATTTGCCATATGCATTCATGATGTCTTGCGTCGTAAGCACCTAAATAATCTTTGCTAAAACCATACTCGTGTTGACATGTGATGAAAAGTAGCGTTATGATGACAATAAGTGGAGATTAGTGGTAATTAGTGGTATGAGTTTCAGAGGGGTGAATAGCTGCAACGTGGACGTTAAGGGCCGCTTCGCCATTCCAACAAAATACCGTGAAACTTTTGCCGAGATCGCTGATAGTAAATGTGTGATCACGATTGATACTGAGGATGACTGTCTGCTGCTCTATCCATTACCGATTTGGGAAGAGATAGAAAAAAAGCTTCAGGCTTTACCGAGTTTGAACAGAAAGGTCCGTCGGATTCAGCGGTTATTGATTGGTCATGCCAGTGAGATTGATATCGACTCCCAAGGAAGGATACTGCTTCCACCAATATTGCGACAATTTGCTAAGGTTGAGAAAAAGCTCATGATTGTGGGCCAAGGCAACAAGTTTGAACTCTGGAGTGACCATAATTGGACTGAAAACTGTCAAGAATGGTTACAACAGGGTAAAGACATGCAGAAAGAAGGGGAGGAGGTGCCAGATGAACTATCCAGCATATCAGTATGATGAGGGAGTACACCAAGGACGCAAGATGGATGAGGAGCAAGATTTTGCAACACATTTGCCAGTGATGCTTAAAGAGTCTATTCGTGGGCTCAAGATACAGCCTTCAGGTTGTTATCTCGATGCGACTTTTGGTCGTGGTGGCCACAGTCGTGCAATTCTTTCGAGTCTTGGTTCTTCCGGGCGGTTGGTGGTGCTTGATCGCGATCCAGAGGCCATTGAGAGTGCCGAGTCTTTGGCGGCTGATGATCAACGTGTGACGGTTTGTCACGGCACTTTTTCAGAGCTTCTGGATATAATCGGTGCACCGATTCAGTTTGATGGAGTGTTGTTTGATCTTGGTGTTTCAAGTCCACAAATTGACCAAGCCTACCGAGGATTTAGTTTTCAAAATGATGGTCCACTTGATATGCGTATGAATCGTTCGCAAGGTCTGAGTGCGGCTGACTGGTTAGCAAGAGCTGATAAAGATGAGATCGTGTGGGTTTTTGAGACTTACGGTGAGCAGGCTCATGCTGATATTTTAGCTGAGAAGATTATTGAGAGACGCCAAGAAAAGCCTATTCTTACCACCAAAGATTTAGTTGATGTGGTGTTGTCAGCTTTGCCAAGATTATTGAAAAATAAACATCCTGCGACCCTCATTTTCCAGGCGATTCGCATGCATATCAATGCAGAGCTGGATGAAATCCACTATGGTATTCCCCAGATTGTACAGCGCATTCGGCCTGGTGGGCGATTGGTTGTCATCAGTTATCATTCTATTGAGCACAAGCAGGTCAGCGATGGTCTAAAGCAAATGCATGCTCAATTTGAACTTTCAGATTCCACCTCAGACTTACTTAAACTGAAAAAAGTTGGGCACGCTTTACGCGCAAGTAGGGATGAGTTATTCAATAATCGACGTGCCCGATCGGCTTTATTAAGAACATGGGAGGTTAAGAAATGAATCATGCAGTTGCACATGTAAGTACTGGAGAGGCGTGCTGGGATGATGACCGCGTGCTAGGATTAGATTGGTTATGGCGTTGTGTCTGGTTGCTATTAATCATATCTTTGTTCGCTTTGGTTTATTTGAATTTTTCTATTCGTGTGGGTACCGCTCGGCTTAATGCGCTCATGGGTGAAAGTTCTCGTTTGATGATGGTCAAAGATTCTATTCTTCTTGAGAAAGAGCGGTTACAGATGCACCACACGACAGAAAAAAATGCCAAAGATGTTTTGAACTATCGTCTTGCAAAAAAAAATCAAGTTGTTAATATCACAGTCTAGCTAATCGATAGTCATTGGGGTACGTGTGCAACTGGGAAAAAGAATCAGATTTTGGTTTCTCGGGTTGTTATGGGTGGCGGTAATCATCGCAATGTCAGTTAGACTGGTTTATTTAGCTGCGTATCAGCGAACATTCCTGCTTGGTCAAAGTAAGGCCCGTGTTGAACGGCGCATGTCGCTAACAGCAAAACGTGGGCGCATTCTGGATCGTAACGGAAGAGTTCTGGCTATGAGTAAGCCTGTGAATGATGTTTGGACTTCGCCTCGATTGTTGTTGTCAGATGACCGTGCAATCGGCTCAGTTGCTAAAGTATTGAATGTTTCTTCCGATGCTCTGCGTAAACGGTTACATGAAAACCAGCACAGGGATTTTTATTATTTATCTCGTAATATTGATGATGACGTCGGAGCATGTATTCGTGATCTCAAGCTGCCCTATGTCAATTTGACACAATCTTTTGCGCGTTTTTATCCAGGTGGAAAGGCCTGTGCGCAAACTGTTGGGATTGTTAATATTGACGGTGATGGTTTAGAGGGTCTTGAATATTTGTATGATAAGACGTTGTCGGGCGAGTCTGGATTCGCGCGCTATTTGATCAACCCTTTTGGGGAAACCATTGAGTCCATTCAACGTAAGGAGCCGGTTGCTGGTGAGGATATTCAACTTTCGATTGATCGATCGATACAATACATCGCTTATGAAGCATTGAAAGACGGTGTCAAGGCCACAGGGGCAAAAAGTGCACTCGCCCTGGTTTTAGATGTTCGTGATGGTGGTATTATTGCTGCGACTGGCTATCCATCGTATAATCCAGAGGTTAAATTAGCAGGATCAAATACCCGCCCGTTAAGGCATAAGGTATTTACTGATCTCTATGAGCCTGGCTCTACATTTAAGCCAATCGCATTGGCATATATTTTGGAGAATAGTCGCTTTTCAAAGCAATCAAAAATACAGACACACCCTGGTGAGCTTAAAATTGGCACTAATATTGTTAAGGATGTAAGAAATTATGGCCTCATTTCCCTAGATGATGTGATTGTTCGATCCAGTAACGTGGCGATGTCAAAGTTGATGTTGGCCTCCTCTCGCGACTTTATTGCCTGGTTGAAGCAGCGATTTCTAATTGGGCAAAAAGACGTTCGAGTCTTTCCGGGTGAGCCAATGAGTGCAATTGTTGATAAGCCCAATGTTTCTGACTTTGAGCTAGCAACACTTTCTTTTGGTTATGGATTGAGTATGACGCCTTTAAAACTTGGGTCGCTTTATTTAACGTTGGCAAATGATGGTCTTTATATGCCTACTTATCTTGTGAAATCAATGCGTCAGTCAAATGGTCAACAGCGCGTCATGCGCGCTAGCACAGCTCGGGAGATTAATCAGATGTTGCATAAAACGACGATTGGGTACGGTACTGCGCGACGAGCCCGGGTCAGTGGAATCAATGTTGCTGGTAAGACAGGAACAACCCATGTTCTTGAGAATGGGGCCTATCAGGAGGATCGCTATGTTGCCTCTTTTGCAGGGTTTTTCCCTTATGAAAGCCCAAAATACGTTGTTGTTGTTATTGTTGAAGAGCCTGATAAATCCTTTCATTTCGGTGGCCAGGCTGCTGCCCCGATATTCTCAAAAATTGTGTTTAACAGCCAATTCATCTCTTAGTCGTATGGATTGGCATACAGCTAAAAAAATAGATTCTTATAATCAGTAGTATAGTTTTTCAATCTGTGTGATCGATTGCTTGATGTGAAATTTTTGTTATAATCTTAGAATCGCCATCACACGTTGTTATGGAAAAAATTATTGAAGACGTTGACTTCGATCAAAGCATAAGTCCTTACCTGGACTTATCAGAATTGTTGTCTCCGTTGTTGGCACTACCTAGAAATTTAAACCGACAGATCACCGGATTGTCAGTGAATAGTCGAAGGATTAAGCCTGGTTATGTTTTTTTTGCATTGCCAGGATTCGGTTCTATTGACGGCAGGGATTTTATTCAAGATGCTGTTGTGTCTGGTGCGGCTGCCATTGTATCCGATATTGCTGCGAATGATAGTGTGAAAACCAGTTTGATCATGCCGCCAGGTGAGGCTAAAACTGTTGTGCCGCATATTCAAGTACCAAATCTTCGTGCTAAGCTGGGTAGTGTCGCAGCGATCTATTATGGTTATCCGACTCGGCAAATGCAGGTGGTCGGCGTAACCGGGACTAATGGTAAAACCACTGTTACAACTATATTGGCGAAAGCGTTGGATCGTCTGAAGACAAAGGTCGGCTTTATTGGAACACATGGTGTGGGCTCTGATCTTGATCGACTTACAAAAACTCAGATGACTACGCCAGAGCCTTTTGAATTGCAGTCATACATGCAAAAACTCCTACACCAAAATTGTGAAGGCGTTATGATGGAGGTCTCTTCTCATGCCATTGCGCAGCATCGCGTTGTTGGCGTAGAGTTTGATACGGTTGTTCTCACTAATGTTAGTCGAGATCATTTGGATTATCATCGTGATCTTGATGATTATATTCAGACCAAAGAGCGGTTGTTTCAATCTTACCAAGCCAATCATATTGTTTTAAATCTAGATGACCAAATTGGAATTAAACTCGCGGCTCAGCTCACCAAGAAGCGCAAGGTCATTGGCTATAGCACCCGTGGATTGAAGTTAGACGACTGTCATGTGATCCGTGGTTGTCAAATTCGTGCAACGCCCACTGATTTATCAATGGTTGTGGTTTATGGAAAGCACAAGCGCGCATTGCAGACGAACATGATAGGTGATTTCAATGTGAGCAATCTACTTGCTGTCATTGCGACATTGGTTTCGCTAGGCTATGACTTTCAAGACGCTGTTGATTCTTTGCAGAATATCTCAGCTGTCGGTGGTCGAATGGAGATGATCACTGCGGGTAGCAAGCGGCCTGTTGTTGTGATTGATTATGCTCACAGCCCGAGTGCACTTGAGGCGGTATTGGTTAATTTAAGACAATCTTGTCGTCGGCGTCTCATTTGTGTTTTTGGCTGTGGCGGTAATCGAGATCAAGGAAAGCGAAAGCTCATGGGTAAGATTGCTGAAACGCATGCTGATTGTGTGATTCTAACAGATGATAACCCTCGCGGTGAGTCCCCGAAAAAGATTATTACGGATATCCTCAAAGGATTCCTTTGCCCCTGGGCCGTCGAAGTTGTGCATGACCGTACCGATGCCATCATGAAGGCCATCAATGATGCCATGCCAGGCGATATCATTCTTATTGCTGGGAAGGGGAATGAGTCTTATCAGATCGTTGGTGATCAGAAAACCATTTTCAGTGACAGAGAAAAAGCTGAGTTTCTGCTTAATCTTAAAGATGAGTCATAATCATGCAATCACTGGATGCTTTTGCGCAGTTATATGCCAAAGAGACCCACGGTGATCTCACGAATCTAACTTTTTGTGGCGGTGAATTCGACTCGCGTCGAATTGTTGCGGGACAAATCTTTTTTGCTTTTTTAGGTGAACACGTTGATGGGCATGATTTTCTTCAACAAGCACGAAACAATGGTGCTGTTGCCGCTGTTGTATCTAGAGCTTGTGCTGTGGACATCCCACAGCTCGTTGTCGAAGATGTTCAGTCTTGTTTTATCGACTCAGCCTCTCGTATTCGATCAACTTGGCAACAGAAAACTGTTATTTCGATTACGGGTAGTATGGGGAAGACATCGTCAAAAGATTTGCTCGCCAACGTCTGTGGTGCGCACCAAGAAACTTTTTCAACACCTGGAAATTATAACAATCTTTTGGGATTATCGTGGTGTATACACAACACGCCCATGTCGGCTCGGTATGTTATTCTTGAGCTTGGAATCAGTGAAGTTGGCGAGATGCAGCGACTTGCAGCGTTGGCGCAACCTGATATCGCATGGGTGACAACCATTGCGCCATGTCATCTAGATGGCTTGACCAGTTGTGAGATCATTGCGCGTGAGAAGTCACAAATATATCGATCTCTTGGTTCTAATGGTCTTGCTGTGATCAACGATCGAGACGATTTTGTTGAGACTTTTCTTCAACATAGCCAACATTGTCGTCAATTGCATCTGTATGCGGGCATGTCTTCTCTGGATGATGCTTCGATACGCTATGATGCACTTGCTCGATGTCGCTTTTCAGCTCAAATTGGAGATGAATCGCTCTCCTTGCAGCTTGGTCTGGTTGGAAAGCATCAAGTTTACAATGCTTATGCTGTCGGTGTGATCGCGCATGCAATGGGTATACCCATGACGCTCATCAAGGATGGCCTCGAAACTCAAAAGACCACATCGGGCCGTGCTAAAGCTTATGTTTTGCCTATGGTAAAATCTCTTTTGATCGATGACAGTTATAATGCTAATCCAAAGGCGATGCTTTCAGCAATTGAGTCGTTATCGTCGGTAGATAAACCGGTTAAATGTCTTGTTTTTGGAGATATGTCTGAATTAGGATCTGTGTCTGATAAGTGGCATCGTCGGGTGGGTGATTGGGCCTCGGAATATGGAATTGATCATTTACTTACTTATGGTGTGCATGCGCAACTTGCGTTGCAATCTTTCTGCGGAGACGGTATGGCCTTCTCTGATCAGGATGCTTTGATTGATCATCTTCGTGTGATTATGTCCGAAGATATGGTTGTTTTAGTTAAGGGATCTCGTGGTTGCTCTTTGGATTTAACAATACGATCGCTGTTAGGTACAGCTATGAATGAGGGATAAGGTACGGAGATGATGCAGGGCCAATACTATTTGATACTTTTATTGTCATTGTTACTAACTTTGGGTGCTTTTCCATACGTTATTACCATCTTACGTCGATACAAGATAGGGCAGTATATACAGGATGATGGTCCAAAACATGCTGATAAGTCTCAAACACCAACCTGCGCGGGTGTTGTAGTGATATTTTTGCTCAATGTTTTGTTATGTATTTGTGGCGCGTTTCGATCGTGGGAGTTGGTGGTTGTTGATTTAGTATTTATCGGTTTTATGTCAGTTGGCTTAATAGATGATCTTGCCAAATTATTCTATCAAGATAATAACAAGGGATTATCACCGCGCATGAAAATGGTCCTGCAGACTTGTTTGTCTGTCATTGCTTTGGTTGGGATTCGTGCTTTGCAGCTGCCACAATTGACTGAATTACACTTTCCTATGGGTAGCGGTACGTATTGGATTTTTGATTTGGGTTGGTTGTACTATCCGTTTGCGGTTTTTGCTATTCTTGGCTCAACGAATGCCTACAACCTTACGGATGGTCTTGATGGGCTTGCGGGTGGGTTGAGTGTATTCATTGCTTGTGGTCTATTGGTTTTGCTGTCACTCGGTCAAACGGTCTCATTATCCAGTGTTGTTCAGGAAGATTTTATGACATTATTGGTGATTATTATTGGGGTTTTGGTTGGTTTTTTGTGTTTTAATAGTTATCCGGCCTCAATATTTTTGGGCGACTCTGGATCATTGAGTTTAGGTGCTGGTTTTGTCTGTGTCGCTATTATGGCCAAGGCAGAAGTCATCTTTGCTTTGATGTCTGGTGTGTTTATTATCGAGACCTTATCTGTTATCGCTCAAGTTGTTTATTTCAAACGTACCGGCGGTCAGCGGCTATTTAAGATGGCGCCATTGCATCATCACTTTGAGTTATCCGGATATAAAGAGCCTAAAATTGTATTCAGTTTTTGGATACTTGGCTTGATTTTTTTATTGATGAGTATATGCTTGCTTGTATAGTAAGTAGAAAGGGGGGGGCACATTGAAACACTATGATGTCGTTGTACTTGGTCTTGGTGTCACGGGTTATGCTGCTCTTGAATATTGTCTGCATACCGGAAGGTCAGTTGCGATAACTGATGATCGTGAGCGTCCGCCTTTAATAGATCGACTTAAAAAAGGCTTGCCCCATGTTCCTGCTTCGATTGGCGCATTTGACTATGACTTGCTTGCAAAAGCTGAAAAGGTCCTGGTAAGCCCTGGTATTCGCCCCGATTCTGATGTTATTTTGTGGCTTAAACGTCATAACAAACCTATAATCAGTGATATTGATCTTTTCCTTGAAGCGTATCAAGGTAAAATTCTTGCTGTGACCGGTTCTAATGGTAAAAGTACAACCGTTAAAATGTTGCATGACTTAATCAAGGTAAGCGGCCATAACGCAGCCATGGTTGGTAATATTGGTAAGCCCGTTTTGTCATTATTGACAGAGGGCGCCTTGCATGAAATTGATTGGGTCGTGCTTGAAATATCCAGTTTTCAGTTATTCTGGAGTCAAAATATTCATTTTGATATTGGCGTACTGTTGAATATTTATCCAAATCACCTTGATTGGCATTCTAGTTACCGAGAGTATCGACAAACGAAGATGAAATTATTGGAGCACTCTGATGTCGTTGTCATGCCCAAAGTGCTTGAACCATTAGCAAAACAACATGGTATTTTTGAGAAGGTTCGTGCATGGATACCATCTTATTCATGTTTGAATGAGAGTTCACTCGACATTGATAATACCATCATTGAAGCGTTGCCATATGCACTGCACAAAAGTGCGATTGCATCTTGGATTACTAGTGATGTAATGCAGATAGAAAAATACCATCGCGCACGTGCACTGGAAGAGTTCAAGCCATGGCCGTTCCGATGTCAGCATGAAACAAATGATTATGGGAATTGGTATAATGATGCTAAGTCCAGTAACTTAGCTGCTGCGCGATATGCTATTGAAAGTGTCAGCCGTAAATACGGCTGTAAAGTGATTTGGATTGCTGGTGGGGTGACTAAAAATGAAGAGTTTGCTCTCATGTCTCGGTGGGTAAGTAAGTTTGTAAGCCTGGCAGTTATCTATGGTCAAGATCGGCAATGCTTCCTTGACGCGTTAATTGGTGTTTGTCCAGTGTCGCCTGTGGAAACGCTCGATGATGCCATTCGCTTGGTCGTGAAAACAATGCGGAAATCTGATGTTGTTGTGTTCTCGCCAGCTGCTGCTAGTTTTGATCAATTTGAAAATTTCCAACACCGTGGACAATTTTTTAGTGAGCAACTGGTCAACATTTTACCTGTGGCCTGATCACTATGCGCAGTGTTTCCTATAAACAGTCAACGGACACACTTTTAGTTGTGTTGATGGTTGCCTTAACAGTTGTTAGTGCTGTTATCATTAGTTCAGTCACAATTTTTATTGCCGAAAGAAGTTACCATAATCCTTTCTATTTTTTTAATCGACATATGGCCCATATTGCGCTTTCAGGTTTGAGTTTTTTTGTGGGTTATTATGTGCGCCCTGAACTGTGGATGCGCTATCGAGTTTTATTGTTGGCTGCCGCTTTTTTTCTCCTGCTAATTGTTTTGGTCCCTGGTATTGGGTTATCGATCAATGGTGCGAGACGATGGATTCGCTTCCCAATGGTAACGCTTCAAACTTCAGATCCTGCAAAGCTACTGTTTATTTTGTTTACATCAGCGTATGCTGCGAATAAAACTGGATCGATGCTTACATTTGCAGAGAAATGGCTACCTATTCTGGTGTTGTTATGTGGTTTCGACGTCCTGTTATTATTGCAGCCTGATTTTGGTACATCCATTGTCATTAGTGGCGTGATATTACAGGTCTTGTTTATTGCAGGTATGCCGATACTGTCGTTTTTGATGATTTTGTCTGCAGCTTCGTTGCAAGCTATTTTGCTCGCTGTTTTGACGCCATATCGATTTGCTCGTATTGTCAGTTTTCTTAATCCATGGCTATTTCCGTTTAGTAGTGGTTATCAATTAACTCAATCGCTGATGGCAATTGGTCGCGGTGGTGTATGGGGTGTTGGTCTTGGTAGCAGTCTTCAGAAAATCTTTTATTTGCCCGAAGCCCATACTGATTTTATTTTTGCTATTTTCTGCGAGGAGATGGGGGCGCTTGGTGGTCTGACTGTATTACTTGTTTTTTTGATTTTGGTGTTGAGATTGCTTTATTGGTCGTATCGATTCTATCAGGAGCAGCAATTCTTTTTTAGTTATTACTTTGTTGGTCTATCTTGTTGGTTAGCATTGCAGACTGTGGTGTCATCTGGTGTGAATATGGGGCTTCTTCCGACCAAAGGAATCAGTATGCCTTTTTTAAGTTATGGCGGTACGCATATGCTGACAACAATGTTTGCATTTGGGATTGCGTTTAGAATGATATCTGATCGAACCAAGGGAGGCTTAGCTCTATGACGAAGCAGACTGTGTTTATTGCCGCTGGAGGAACTGGCGGACATATGTACCCAGCAGTGGCACTCGCGCATCAGCTAACCGAACAAAAAAAGAAAGTAGTTTGGATTGGTTCAGGATCAAAGCTTGAGCAAAAAGTTCTGGCGCCTTATGCGTGGACATACAAAGTTGTGCGCGCAAAGCCTTATCGTGGTACAGGTATCAAAGCAAAATTATTATTGCCATTCCATCTTCTCTTGGGTGTAGCAACTGCATGGCGGCTACTGCGCCGCCATAAACCGATTTATCTTATCACTACGGGCGGGTACGTTTCAGTCGCAAGCACCATCGCTGCGTGTTTAGCTGGCGTTCCAGTTTTTTTATGTGAGCAAAACGCTCGGCCTGGTTTAGCAAATCGATATTTGAGTCGCTACGTCAGAGCGATTTTTACCGCTTATCCTAAAGTGTTTTCGGAAACGATTAAGCAGCAATACTTACAGATGGGTAATCCGTTACGACGTCAAATGATTGAGCATAGTATGCTCGAGCGGTCACAGGCCAACCAGAAATTACGACTATTGATTCTCGGTGGTAGTCAAGGGGCTGCAGTATTTAATGAGCAGGTCCCTAAGTTGTTAAGCCAACTTCGTGATAAGGACCGTATAGCCATTACGCACATCGCAGGACCTTCAGCCGATAAGCAGGCCATTACTGATGCTTATTCAACATCGGGCTATGTCGCTACAGTCCATAATTATGTTCAAGATATGGCTTCATTGTACCTGGAATCTGATTTGGTGCTCGCTCGCTCTGGGGCGCTAACTTTGGCTGAACTGATGCAATTTTCCCTACCGGCTCTTCTTGTGCCACTGCCAAACTCTGCTGATAATCATCAATATTATAATGCACTGTATCATCACCGCTTAGGAGCTTGCCGCTTAATTGAGCAACCGCAGTTGTTGCAGCCTTTTTATTTAGCGAATACTTTACAGGCTTTTATTTCTGATTCTAGCCTTAGCCAGCGCATGCGTAAGGCAGCAAAATCCTTGCAAAAACCCGCGGCTGCAGAATCTATCATAGCGCATTGTGATGCATTGATATAATTTCATCTTCACATTTCTCGGCCCATTTGTAATTCAGGTGACTGGTAGACACATTGGATAATTACTGTTATGTTAGAATCATAATCAAATCGGGATTTCTGTGATGTTAATAATCTATGTTTTTGCCTTAATTTTTGGTCCTTTCTGTTATGCAGACGCTGATTATCAGTATTTTCAATATAAATATGACATTAAGCCTGTTGAATCAAGTCGAATGTCTGCTGATGAATGTGAGGCGCTGCTTGAGGGGGCTATTTTCTACAATATTGTTGGTGGAAAGTCTATTTATCGTGAAAATAAGAAGTCAAATTTTAAAATATTATCGTATAAGCGTTTGTCCTCCATGGCGTTGAATGCCAATCAGGTATTTTATACTGGTGAAGCGCGCATTCAATTTAAGCACAATGGACAGCTAGTTGATGAAAAAGAGTTGTTGTCTTTCGTGCTTGATCGTCAACAGAAAATGATTCGTGGACGCACGCTTATCCCTAATTATTGTCAAACGGCAATGATTGGCGTTGATACATCCTCTTTGCCTTTGGCTTAAACCAGCAATTAATGACGACGGTTATTTCACCAAGAACACCAATTGTTCTACACTATGTCTCGGCGTTAAGATGGTTTGATCCTTTTTCGCCGATTTCTCTTATCATCGGACAACGATTTGGCATTCCTTATTACGAGATGTTTCTTCTACAAGCAGTCTGTTCTATGACTATTTTGTTGAGTGAGCTTCCTGCAGGAATTCTTGCTGATCGTTTTGGCTGTCGTTATGTGATGATTTTGAGCGCCTTTTTTTTATCGGTTGCGTACATACTTTTCATGTTATTTCCGAGTTTTTTGACCTGGGTGATTGCCGAGTTATTTGCCGGCTTAGGGATTGCTTTTTATAGTGGTGCAGATACCGCATTACTGTATGCGTCTTGTCATGGGGCAAGTAAACGCGCACATTATCAGAAGCAAGAGGGATTGATGCAATCGCTTGCGCGATGGTCAGAAGGCATGTCATCAGGTCTTGGGTTTGTTGCTGTTCTTAATGCTCGCTTGCCGATTATCTTAGCATTGATAGCAAAACTTACCATGCTTTTTTTGTGCGCTACTGCTTTACCTAGACAGAGCGGACGTCCTGTGAAATCGGTTGGTACTGTGCTCGAAAATAAACAAGTTGGCCCATTAGAAATCTTTCGGTTAATGCGCTTGGATAAGCAGCAAAGACCGATTCAGCACAAAATTCTTGTATCATTATTTTTTTATGCAGCCTTGCAAAGTATTGTGCTGATTAATATTTTCTGGATGATTCAACTTACAGGTGATACGTTGTCTTTATCGTTGTCATTAATGTCTATACTTTGGGTTTTATATTTTGGACTATGTGCGATCGTATCCTATTTTTTAGCTAATAGGCTTTTACAGTATCGGCATAGTCAAATCATTCTCTTGCCATTAATCAGTTGCTTACTTCTGTTGTTATCCGCCTTCATGCCTATTGATTTGCGCATGATTCCTCTCGTATTATTCTCTGTAGTCTATGGTCTGTTGATGCCGCTGATTAATTCTTTAATCAATGACTACGCTACCAAGGAAAGGCGAGTTATGATGCATAGTTGTTGTGCTACATTGACTCGATTGTTATTTGTTTTAGTTGCTCCAATAACAGGTTATCTGGCTCAATATGTTTCTTCTGAGGCAGCTTTCCTATTTCTTTTTGTACCATCGGTGCTCGGTTCGTTATTGAGTTTTAGGGTGTTCTTGATGGTAAGTGGCTGATTAATTATTTTTATTATTTGTCAATATTTTTGTCTTAGCAATCATATAATTTCTACTATGCTATTGAATTATTGTTACTGAAATGATATAATTAAAAGAATATTATGTCATGGGGTCTGTCATATTATGCGACCAAGTTTAATTAGTAGAAAAGATTGTCATCAGAAAAAATTACGGGCCTGGATTAATGGCGTTGAAAAGACTGGTTACTTGAGGACAAGTGCCATTCCTAGTGGGGATTCCATAGCTAGTTACGTTACTGAGGCCCATATTGTCATTGAGGCCATCGATTTTAATCAGCATATTTGTCCTCTACACTTTCGTAAACTAGTTGATGCCAACCTATTTATTCTTGGCGATACGATTGACGTACTCGATTTTGGTTTCCAGCGAGTGGACAGTCGTTTATTAGACGTCATGCTGGCCTGGTTGAATACGCATAAAGTTGTGATTAAGCAGCTCAATCTAGCAAATCTCTCACTGTGTGATACTGCTTGGAAGCAGTTATTAACTTGGTTGCGAACATCAGTCTGCCAAGTTAAGAGTATCGATCTTGGTAAGATGAAGTTGTGTATTCACAAAGCAAAGGATCTAGCATCTATCTTTACGCAGTCAGGCTGCGCTGTGAGTCGTTTGGATCTTGGGTATAGTGTCTGGACGTTCCAGGCGATGAAGGCATTTCTTTGGTCCGGTGGCGTGTCTAGTAAGAGTGCTCTTGCTCGCTTGGCATTGGGTGATGCACATTTTTGTTGTAACAGTTTGCGTCTTTTGATCTCATATGTGTCACCTAAGTCGAATGGTGTTCAGGTCTTTAGTAGCGGTGTTGTTGACCTTCCTGATAGTGATCTGCATGCGCTATTAACCAGTGTACAATCTCCTGAATCATCGATTCAATCATTGGTGCTTTCTCATCAATCATTTTCTCAAGAGACGACCAAGATGCTCGGTTCGTTGATGCAAAGCTCTGCATCTGTGAGTCACCTGGCGCTTATTAATTGTTGGCTTGATTTGGGTGCCTTAGCTGAAAGCTTTACTCATGGTAGCATCAATCATCTGCATATTGAAGCGATCACAGCTGGTCAAATTCAACAGTATGTCGATCTTTTCCAGGCTAAAGGTTATCGTGTGGCAAGGGAAGTATCAAGGCATAGAATTCGCATGCAACGCGATATATAACTGATTTATGACTTTTTGACGTCGTCAATCATTATTTATTACACAAAATTGCTGTTTTTATTTTTCGCTTTACTTGTCAGCGTTTGTTATCAGCCGCGATAAATGACGCTTTGTTATTGTGCTCATATTAAATACGCGTTAATATGTATGAACTTTATTGTCTAGGAGGTTTTTTATGCGTCAAAAGCCGATGGTGTTTACTGAAAGGATGTCGGCAAACGTGTCTTTAATTGGCCATTTGTTTTCGTCTACCTCTTTGGCTTTATCTTTACCAAACTTGTACACCACAGTTAGTCTGACAACGCATAAAGGAACAAAAGACACTTGGAAGATCAGTAGTACTGAGCGTCTTTCGTATCAGTCTATCGATTGTTATTTGAAGCATTTGTCCTATGTAAAATCGTCGATGGGTTTTGATGGTGGATTTTTTGTCCAATCAAACAACTCCTTCCCAATGGGTATTGGCTTGTCGAGTTCGTCATCGAGTTACAGTGCTTTGACTGCTTGTGCTGTGAGAGCGATACACTCGATTAGAGGGGAGCGTTTACTCACCTCGCATGATGAACTGGCGATGTTGAGTGCTGAGGGTAAATACTCATCTCGACACTCATTTTATAGTCCGTGGTCAATTACCCAGGATAAAAGTGCTACAGGTGCTTCCTTCGGTGCGTATGATGATTTATCTCATGTTGCCTTGGTTGTATGTTCTTCCAAAAAGCGCATTAGTATCGATCAGATCATTAAACTCGTTGATAATAACCCAATGTCTTCTCAATACCATGATAACGTTAGAAAACGTGTTCTTTCAGCGCAAAACCATATACAGAATAAGGATTGGAAGGGGCTTTTTGAGTGTGTATGGGATGACTTTTCAGAGCTGCATGCGCTTTTTCATTCGTCCAAACCTAGTTTTTCTTTTCAAAGTGACGCCACTCGACATGTGCTACAGCAGGTCAAGCGTTGGTGGGATATTTATAACGATGGTCCGATATTGGTGATGGGGCTCGGTTATGTCATTCATTTATTGTTTAGGCCTGATCAACAAACCATGAAGGATAGGATGCTTGAAACACTTGAATATTTTCACTGTATTCACGGTACTGAAGCAAAGTCTGAAGTGGCTAGTCATACTTGATGCCTGGGCCGCATTGATAAGTAGTACAATGTCGTCATTGTTGCATTGGCCTTTTGTGTTTCTATGCACATCGTGTCGGTGAGCTTGTTTTTTTGGTTGCTCGTGTTATGAGTCTTGAAGTATTGATGAAGCTTGCTCAATCACTTCTTTGCTTTGTTTGCTAAGCGTGTTCAGGTGTTTGTCAATTTTTTCTATGCTGTCTTTGCTTAATACTTCTTGATCGACATTGTAGAGAAGTTGATTCAGTTCCGAGACAGTTTGATTCAAGAGTGGGGTGCTGCTGTAACATGATGCACCTTTTAGGGCATGAATTGCTTCGTGCAGTTGTATCCAGGATTTTGATTGGCGAAGATTGTGGATGTCATCGACATAGACTGGTAATTTGTCAATAAACATGGCTAGTATTTTTCGCGCTGCTTTAGTATCGCCAAGGATGTGAGTCCCGTGCTTTAAATCAATTTGTTTATTCAAGCTGTGTGTCTTTTAACTAGTTGGTTATTATTTCATATTTACGATTTCTTAACAATACTGCTTTTAAGGTTGTGGCTATAAAAACGGTACTGTTAATTTTTCGTAGATCATCTATAATTTGATGCTCTAATACGCATAGGATATTAATTGATGCCTTGTCTTGATGGAAGAACTTTTAGAAAACGATTATTGTCAGGTTTACAATTCTATGAATCTCAGATTGCTAATAGTGGTCGTGTTTTGCATGCTAAGCGTCGAGATGATATTCAGTATATGACTAGGATTATTCATACAACCATTGATGATGGTCTACTTGAATATGAGCTTAGACGTTATCTTGATAATCTCCAAACAGGTAGCAGCTTTTTTCGATTTTTCTATCACAAAGCAGTGGTGAGTTATCTTCGCGAATTACTATTAGAGATTCTCCACGATGAAAACAGAAAGTATAATCTATATGTCTTGTGGATGACAACTGATCATAAGCAAGAGCCAATGTCGGAACCCTCAAGAGATGATCGTTCTATTATGCCATATTAATGAAGGTGAGGTTGGCAAATTTCATTTAACGGGTGCTGGCAATGTCTGCAGCGCTAATGGCTTGGCTTGTTCATAAGTACATGAGTGTCTGGGCGCGGAACTTTGTTGGAGATTTGCCACATGATCACTCCTGGCGACCCGTTGAGGCAGTGTCCTTTTAACGCTTTATATTCTATTTTAAGTTGTCCACTGGTATTACCTCTAATTTCTCCGAATGGTAGAAGGTTGCAAGCATGTTGGAATGATGTCAGTTTAAACTTTTCATTTCCACAAACAAAGGTCATTTCAACACCATTTTTGTGAAAGAATAGGTTCACGCCTTGGTCAGATACCCAGAACGAACGTTCGGATTGGTTGGCAAGTATTGACGGTGGTGCGTTTCTTGTAATTGTGACGCCATTTAGATCAATATCAGCAAGTGTGCACAGCTGTCCGGATAGATTTGCAACAGAGATGATTGTATGATTTGAGAAATCCACTCTGGTGTCTGTGATTGCAAGTGCGCGATGTGACGACAACATGAGTAATAATGTTGCGATGATGTGATGGTGCCTTTTCATGCATATCTCTTTTTGTATGATGGTAGCACTACTTTAAGCTAGATACAACACTGCAGTATATTTTCTGTCGCAGATGTTAATAATTGGGGTTCAGATCTGTGCTCTATGATTTAGTTATGATAGCGGTTTGACGATTTATGTGGGCTTCGTTGTTGTCTTTGATGTGGTGATGGTTGTCGATCTGATATTACAACTGTTCTATTGTTTGGCCATTGGTGAGTTTTAAGCGTTTTGGTGTCACTTTGTGCGATGGCTAATGAGGACTCAGGATTAAAGCCGATGGATGCATATATTTTAGAACGGATTACCTCTGCAAATACGGCAAAGCCAGATGTTGAGGCGATGTAATTGATCGGTAATTCGCTCGTTGTTACTGCAAGTAATTTTGGTATGAATGGCATTAATTGGCTTGAGATCATGGTAGGTAATGCTCCCATGCAGATGCTTAGTGCAGTACTTAATATGGTGGCCCATGCGCCGAATGACAAGCTGTGCGAGCAGCCGATGATGACGGAGCTGAAATAATTTCCATCTGGACTGATAGCTTGTTTATTCGTACTGTAGGCAATAATATCAAGGCAGTAGAATACCGATAGTCCAATAAATGGTATTGCGTAACATAGCGATAGTATCGCGTGCTCGTAGAGGATGGTTATCAGGCAAAATGAAAATGCAATCAGGTAGCTGATATCGGGTCTTGTTAATGTTCTTGAGAAAAAGTTTAATTCACCGCTTTCAAGTTGTTGACGAGAAAAAGTCAATGCGAACATATAGCCTGAACGATACAGGTCATTAATTAGAATGCTATAGTACTGCGCTACAACCGGCATCATGTGAACAGATAAAATCCCTGTGTTGAGCAGTGTTTGCCCGAATAAGCAGCTTAGGGTGAAGCTTGATGCGACAAACTGAAGGAGCGCTAGGCAAGTGTCTATGATGCCTTCTCTTAGATTTCTTGTTTCACTACTAACCCAATGTATTTGAATGCTACTAATAAGACTATGACCGTCAATTATAAGATATAGTGCGTGTGTGAGGAATAACGTAAAAAAGATTATTGCTTGAATTGGGCTGGTGAAAGCAGGGAGTACATGAAAACATAATAGTGTTGCTGCAAATCTGAGTTGTGTATCCTGTTTTTTGAGATTGTTGAATAAGACTTTAGCCATGATCAAGCGTTTTCCTGCATAAGATATCATTCATACTAGATTAATTGAGTGCCTTGTGCAAGTACTGTGTGCGCTGAATTAATCTGAAATTGATAAATTTTTCAAGGCTAAATATCGATGCGAAGATCGACAAAAACACCCTATTTTTCTGAATGTTTATTAATTATTATTTCCGGTTTGCCGAAGTAAGTTCGATTGACTTTTGTGTTAATGCTGTGGTTGATAATCTTAATTGATATCAAACGATTGATTGACTATGGCCAGGGGTATAACTTCGCATGTTCACGTATGTCTGAATGGAGATAGAAAACTTAGATTTAAACTTCTTGAAGGTAAGGAATCAGGGGTGCTTGATCGTGAGCTTTGCGGATGATTCAAAGACAAGTCAGCGGTTTCATCCATTGATTGATACAGGATGTCTGCTGTGCTATCTAAAGATATATCACTGATGTGCTCGCTGTCTATTCTCCCATACAGATTGTAATCTGGTAGCTTCCCATGTTCCAATGTGATGAGTTGATCAAGTTGATGGTTCTGACTGTCGTGATCACTATTGGGGTTATGATTATCTGGTTTACTGAGAAGGTGACATGCTATGAGCGTTTCTTCCATATCGAGTATATCTTTTGACGGTGACGCTTTTTCTTTTTCAGATTTGATTATTTCAAGAACCTCCTCGCGTCGATATTGATGCACCAAACAACCTATCAGTGCAGGTGTATGCTTGACTAAACCAAATTCATAGACAACGGTTCGGTAATACTTCTCCGCCACTTTAAAATCTTTATCAGTGCCAATACCATTATAATAGCAGTTTGCCAGCTCGATTGTGGCTTGGCGATGATTTTGCTCAGCTGCACTAGAAAACCAATCAAAAGCATACTTTTGATTGGCAGATGATTCGGATTGTAGATGTTGATGTCGGTAATAGAATCCGAGTGCGTACATCGATTCAGTATCACCATGACTAGCTTTTGTTTGCATAACTCCTACCAGTCGTTCAATGAGGCTATTATATCGACGAAGGCGATCTCGTTGGGATAGTAGTCCGTTAAGATAACACTGTTTGTAACAGTGTATAGCGCTAGTTATGCATGTTTTCGTTCCAATGCCACGTTCATAGCAGTCTGCAAGTTCATACATTGATTCATTGATTTCTTGACTATTTGATCCATGATGCAAGCATGCAAGTTCTGATAATAGCTTGAATGCGTTTTTGACGTCGCGTGGTAATCCAAATCGGCCATATTTGTATCCTATGGCTTTCTCAATGGGGCTGAGGTGACTCGGGAATGGTTGTAGTCGACGTTTTGGTTTGATGACATGGCTCGATGATGACCAACTGGATAGTAGGAAATATGACGCAATGGGAAGACTTGCCAAGATAATTGCCCATCTGAGACTTAGCCCAAAAAAATAGCACGCTACTCCAATTAAAATGCTGATGCTCACGGATAGGATTTGTTTCACAAGTGGTGTCATCATTACTTTGGTCTCAGATATAGATCATATGGTAGGCAAAAAAAATACGGTTTGCAACTCTGCATTTTCAGTGTTATTAAAGCCCTACAGATGCCTCTAGATCGCACGATTATTCAACTGGTGATAAGACAAGGAAGCCTGGCTTATTCTGCCTTATAACCTCGACTAATGTCGGTTCAGTCGGTGTGATAGATTTTAAGTCATTCAAAGATTCAATTTTTTTATCGCCAATTTGAGTGATTAAATCGTTGGGTATTAATCCAGCAAGCCATCCCGGACTACCAGGTTCTACTTCAATTACGCCAATACCTGTGATGGTTTTGCCAGAAGCATTAATCCCTTTAAACTCTGTGAGTGATAAGCCATTTAATACTCTGGATGAGTGTTCTTTTTTTTCATCAGGAGCAAATAGTGTTGTTGACAGAGTGATCG
>MDTC01249413.1_pt1 | contig 22100 bp, 26 predicted proteins | sample 811181 | NCBI WGS metagenome assembly MDTC01 (sample SAMN05326644, study PRJNA326480) | marine metagenome | isolation source: seawater | place: Pacific Ocean: North | collected 2011 | reverse complement strand
TATAGGTATTTCAAGTTCAACTAATTTTTAGATAGGAGAAAAATGTTAAATAAGATTATAGGTTTTTTATCAGCTGATATGGCAATAGATCTGGGTACTGCAAACACATTAGTTTATGTTAAAGATCAGGGTATAGTATTAAATGAACCTTCTGTGGTAGCAGTAATTAATAATACAGGTCATAGAAAACAGGTAATTGCAGTAGGCAATGAAGCAAGGGAGATGTTAGGGAGAACACCTGGAAATATTGAAGCAATAAGACCTTTAAGAGATGGAGTTATAGCTGACTTTGAAGTTGCTGAAGAGATGATTAAGCATTTTATAAGAAAAGTACATAACAGACGAGCATTTGTTTCTCCACAAATTGTAATTTGTGTTCCTCATGGATCAACTGCTGTGGAAAGAAGAGCAATACAAGAGTCTGCAGAAAGCGCAGGTGCAAGAAAAGTTTTCCTAATAGAAGAACCAATGGCAGCTGCAATTGGTGCTGGTTTGCCTGTTACTGAACCTACAGGATCAATGATTGTAGATATAGGTGGAGGTACTACTGAGGTAGCTGTTCTTTCTTTAGGCGGTATTGTATATGCTAGGTCAGTTCGTGTAGGTGGAGACCATATGGATGATGCACTAATTGGATATATGAGAAGACACCACAACCTATTAATAGGTGAGGCTAGTGCGGAGAAACTTAAGAGAGAAATAGGTACCGCTTGTCCACCTGAGAGTGGAGATGGAAAGTCAATGGAAATAAAAGGAAGAGATTTAATTAATGGAGTTCCCAAAGAAGTAATATTAACTGAAAGACAAGTAGCAGAGAGTTTATCAGAACCCGTAGGAGGAATTATTGATGCAGTTAAAACAGCATTAGAAAATACAGCACCAGAATTAGCAGCAGATATAGTTGATAAAGGTATAGTACTTACTGGTGGAGGAGCTTTACTAAATGGAATGGACACTGTTTTGAGACAATCAACAGGACTTCCAGTTTCTATAGCTGAAGATCCACTTTTATCAGTTGCTTTAGGAACGGGTACTGCTCTTGAAAATATGAAAAATTTAGGGCAAGTTTTAGACACAGCATACTAATTATTTTATGCCAAGGTCTATAAATAAATCATATCTTTTAAAATTAACAACTTATGCTAAAGAGAAAGCTCATGGAATAGGAACTACTATTTTAATAATTTTTTCATTATTGTTATTATTAATAGGTAAAGTAAATGAAAAAAGTTTAAGTCTTTTTAAGTCTTTTTTTCTTGATGCAACTTCAGGATTTTTGACAATATTAGGAAAGCCTGTAAATTCTGTTTCCGAGGGTTTTTACAAGATAAATGATTTAGTATTCTTATATTCTGAAAATAAGGATTTAAAGATAGAAAATAAATCATTATATAAGTGGAGGGATTTAGCTTTAGAATTATTGGCAGAGAATCAAGCATTAAAAAAACTTTTGCATACCTCACAAAAAAGTAATGAGAAATTTATTACAGCTAGTGTTATAACTAATTCTGGTGGTAGTTATGTTAAAACAATAACTATTAATGTAGGTTTAAATGATGGTGTTAAAGTAGGAAATCCTGTTTTAAATAATTGGGGCATGATTGGAAGAATTGTTGAAATAGGAAGGAATGCATCTAGAGTTTTATTAACTACAGATATTAACTCTCAAATACCTGTTTATTTTGAAAACAGTTTACATAGGGCTATTTTAGTTGGAAAAAATTCTGACTTACTTGAGTTAAAATTCTTAAAAAAAAGAGTATACTTAGAAGATGAAGAGAGATTAATGACGTCTGGGGAAGGAGGTATTCTTCCTAGAGGGATTCCAGTAGGTCTTTATTCTAGTACATTAAATAAAAACAAAGAAAAGCTAAATGTTTTGCCCGCAAAAAATTGGGATAAACTAAGCATATTAAATGTAATTCTTTACGATTATGAAAATGAGCTTTGATCTGAATGACTAATTTTTTTTTAAAAAAGGATATCTTTATAAAATATATCCCTTTTTATATGACTATTATACTAAGTAGTATTTCCTCTACAATCTATCCACCTAATGGATATGCTATGACTTTTTCTTTTGTTCCTTTAATTTGTATTTTATTTTGGAGTTTAGTTCTTGGCAGATATTTTGGCCCTTTACAATTTTTTTTCATAGGGATTGTAACAGACCTTCTAATGGGCACGCCTATTGGCAGCTATCTCTTTCTTTTTGCAATTATAAGATTTATTTCTTTGAAAGTTAAAGAAAAATTTCAGATAAAATTATTTTATGAAAATGTAATAGCTGCTACGACTTTGATTTTAGTATTTTATTTACTTAATAATTTATTTTTATTTGTTTATTATTCAAAGTTTATTGTTTCAGAGTACTTTTTATTGAATATAATTTTGACTATATTTCTTTATCCAGCCTTTGCAGTTTTTTTTACTTGGTTATATAAGATCACCTCTCTAGAAAAATATTATGTTAAAACCTAAAAAACAAAATAGCCTAATATTTAATAGAAGATTATTTTTATTAAGTTCTGTAAAGTTAATAACTTTTTCTGTTATTTTTAATAGACTTTATAATTTACAAATAAAACAATCAGATAAATATAAAAAATTAGCAGATAATAATAGGGTTAATCTTAGTTTTATAGTACCTTCAAGAGGTCTAATTTTTGATAGAAATAAAAATTTATTAGCAGATAATCAAGAACAATATCAACTAATTTTCAAAAGTTATAATATCAAAAATAAAATAAAAGCAATGGAGAAAGTTTTTAATTATGTAGAACTTCCAGAAAATAAAAAATATGATTTAAAAAAACAAATATTTGAAAATAAAATTAAGATTTTAGTTAAAAAAAATATGAGCTGGAATGAAGTAGCTAAAATTTCATCTAATATAACTGAATTAGAAGGGGTGTATATAGAGATGGTTTTAGTAAGAAAGTATATTTCCATTTCTGCTTCCCATGTCGTAGGATATGTGGGAAAACCAGATAAAAATACAAATTTAAAGCTATCAAAAGTAGATGGTGCAAGGGTTGGTAAACTAGCTATAGAAGCAGCCTTTGATAAAGGTTTACAAGGTAAATTTGGATTTAAAAAGGAAGAAGTAAATGCTCATGGTAGAGTAGTTAATGAAATTTCTAAGGTTAATGGTACTGCTGGAAGTGATATAAGTTTGTCAATATCAAAAAATCTACAAGATTATAGCTTTAATAGACTAGGAGAAAATGCTGGTTCTATAGTAGTTTTAAATATTAATACAGGAGAAATATTGGCTCTAGTAACAAAGCCCAGCTTTGATTCTAATGATTTTGTAGGTGAAATGCATCCAGATAAATGGAAAGAAATAATCAATAATAACCTTAATCCTTTATTTAATAGAGCTATTAAAGGAACTTATCCTCCCGGATCGATATTTAAGTTAATTGTTGTATTAGCAGCATATTCTTTAAAAGATTTTAATCCAAACAAAAAATATTTTTGTAATGGTTCTTTTAAGTTTGGAGATCAAATTTTTCATTGTTGGAATGATAAAGGACATGGTTTCGTAGATTGCAAAGAGGCTCTTGCTGTTTCCTGTGATTGCTATTTTTATGAATTATCACTTAAAGTAGGCATAGATAATATTTACGATGTCGCTAGAAAATTTGGGCTAGGCAACGCTTACCTTGAAGAAATATACCGTTCTTCTAAAGGATTAATACCTTCTAAAGTATGGAAAAAGAGACAATATGGTAAAACTTGGACCAAAACAGACACTATAGTAACAAGCATTGGTCAAGGTTTTGCTTTAGCCTCACCTTTGCAATTAGCAGTAATGATAAGTAGAATAGCATCTGGCGGAAAAAATATAATGCCTAAAATTATAAAACAAAATTCAAAGATTAATGAAAATAATGATATAGAAAATATAAATAAGGAAGGAATATCTTTAATAAAAAAAGGTATGTATGACGCAGTAAATTCTTCGATGGGGACTGCTTTCGCATCAAGAACCTATAACTCAGGAAAGCTTATGTGCGGAAAAACAGCTACTTCTCAAGTTAGAAGAATAAGTATGAAAGAAAGAGAAGAGGGGATCATCAAAAATGAAGACTTACCTAGAAATCAAAGAGACCATGCATTGTTTGTGGGATACTACCCTCATAAAAAACCAAAATATGGATTTTGTGTAGTTGTTGAGCATGGTGGAAGTGGTTCTAAAAGTGCTGCGCCAATAGCAAAAGACCTATGTTTTAGATTAAACCTTAAAGATGTATAATGAAGAATTTAATAGATCCTAAACCTGGTAGCATTAAAAGCATTTTTTTTAAAATAAACTGGATAATTTATTTTTTACTGTCTTTATTAGCTTTTATAGGGGGGTTAATATTATATTCTGTTTCTCAAGGAAATTTTTATCCATTAGCAAGTTCACATCTTTTCAAATATTTAATATCATCCATTGCCTTAATTATAACCTGTTTATTAAGCATTAATTTTATTTATAAAACAAGTTATATATTTTATTTTTTTTCAATTATTTTACTAATATTAGTATTGATTTTAGGAAACGAAAACTTTGGTTCAAATAGATGGTTAATTGTATGGGGGGTTACTTTTCAACCTTCGGAACTTTCAAAAGTAGCAGTAATCTTGGCACTAGCTAGGTATTATCATGATTATTATTTGATTAGCAATAATAACATTATAAAGGTGATATTTCCTATTTTAATTTTAATTATTCCTTTCGGGTTTGTAATAAATCAACCTGATCTAGGAACAGCACTTTTAATTTTAATATCTGCCCTAGCAGTAATTTTTCTCTCTGGTATTGGAATATGGTATATTTTTTTTTCTACTATTTTTTTTACTGCCCTAGCACCATTTTTATGGAATTTGCTTTATGATTATCAAAAGAAAAGAATCTTAACATTTTTAAATCCTGAACAAGATCCTCTAGGAAGTGGTTATCATATAGCTCAGTCAAAAATAGCTATAGGTTCAGGTGGGTTTTTGGGTAAAGGTTATATTCAGGGCAGTCAAAGTCATTTAGAATTTATACCGGAAATGCATACAGATTTTGTATTTTCGATTTATTCTGAAGAATTTGGATTTTTGGGTTCAGTAATTTTAATTTTAATTTATTTTTATGTATTGTGTTATGGAGTGATAAGTTCTTACAGAGCAAAAAGTACATTTGCTAGATTAATTATAGCAGGTCTTACTGTAAATATTTTTTTATACTTTATAGTAAATATATCAATGGTAATAGGAGTAATTCCGGTTGTAGGAGTTCCTCTACCTTTAGTTTCTTATGGCGGGAGTGCAATGTTAGTTACTATGATTTCTTTTGGTTTAATCATGAATCTTAATAACTTTAAAGAACAACTAGACTAAGAGTCTTTTAATCTTTTTTCCATTATTTTTATTTGATCTATAGAAAGATTCATGTCTTCTGCTATTTTTTCCAGCTTATTTCTTTCTGTCTCGGTAATTATTCCATCTTGCATTGCAAGAGATAATTCTTTCTCATAGGTATTTTTTCTTCGTTTCAGTTGGTCAGAAAACCCAGAGGCAAGGATGCCTGAAGGTAAAGCAACAGTGCCTATTCCGATTATAGTAATTAATGCTCCAAATATTTTTCCCATAGCAGTAATAGGAGTAACATCTCCATATCCCACTGTAGTTAAGGTTGCTACTGCCCACCACATCGCTTCAGGAATTGAACCAAATTTATCAGGTTGAGCATCTTTTTCAAAAATATAAATACCAGTTGATGCAATTAACATTGCAATAGTTAATAGAAACATTGCTGCAAGAAAAGATTGTTTCTCTTCTTTTAACACTCCTAGTAATAAGTTCATGACCTTAAAATATCTACTAAATTTTAACAAACGCAGCATTCTAAGGGCTCTTAAAATCCTTAGATCAACTTCAAATAGCATTCCTATTAATCCAGATAAAACGGCAAGAAGGTCAATTATAGCTGGCCATGTGCACATATACTTTATTCTAATTATAAATTTAGATGCTTTTTTTTTATTATTCATTTTTTCTACGGATACCCAAACTCTGAGTAAATATTCAATTAGAAAAATGATAGTAGAAACTCGTTCAAAAAGTAAAAAATGATATTTATAGATAGAGTATATACTGTCAACAGTTTCTAATAGTACAGCGGTAATGTTAAGAATAATTAAGGTTATTAAAAAAATATCAGTGTATACGCTTACTTTATCTTTTTCATTACCTTCTTCTAGGATTTCCCAAAATCTTTTTCTTGTTTGTAGTAAATTCATTTAATTTTTAATATTAGCACTTCCTTGAATAGCAGTAGCTCCCAAAGCATTAAAATTCTGATTATTTTTTTCGATTAGTGCTTTTAATTGATTTTTAATATTTGTTTCTGCTTCATCTTTATTAGCTGCTTTTACTGTAATTTCTCCATTAATAATCCATTTTACTGTATATTCCATTTTATTCTCCATCAAGTTCTGTTTTAGACTGTATGCTTTTTTTTATCATATCATAGCTTTCTTTTGCTTCTTCTTGAATATTAGTTAGGTTATCTCCTTTTATATAAGTACTAATTTTATCTCTTGCTTCTTTAGCATTTTGTAAATTAAATGCTGTAGCAATAGAAAGCCACTTATAACTGTTATCATAATCAGGTTTTTTTGGAACTGTTAAATACCATTTTGCTAATGGCAGAAAACCATGAATACTACCTTTATTAGAAATTTCTTCAAGATAGTCTTTAAGTTCGTTTTCTAATTCACTTTTCTCTTCTTTTGATATCTTATATTGTGATTGTCTTATTATAAGTACAGATGTTTTCTCTCCATACAATTTAGAAGATAGTGCCCAAAAATAGGCCCTACTGAAATTTTGAGTAATGCCTAAGCCTTTCATATTCATGAGAGATAAATTAAATTGAGATTGGGCATGACCTAAGTCAGATAATTTCTGAAAGGTCTTTAATGCACTTACATAATCTTGTTTTTTGAAGGAGTCTACTCCTTGAGTAAAATCTTTTTCTATATTTATTTCTTTAATAGGTAAAATAACTCTGTTGTCGCTATTAACTACTATAACTTCACATTCACATTTTCCTTCTAGCTGATAATAATCTTTCATTTTGTTGCATCCTGAAATTGATGCTATTTCAGCTGCTTTTTTGTTAGGTATATTTTGACTATATCCTAAGGCATCAAAAATTCCGTTAGACAGAAAAGATTTAGTCATTAGTGGCCACTCTATGCAAGCAGCACCAGATTTATTTTCTAATAGGTCTTGAAATGATATATCCCACTTATTCATACTTCTTAAATAGGTATTTAATATACCCTCTTTAATTTTTTTCTTATCTCTATTTTCAATGTTAGGAATTTGACTATATAAGATATTTATTAAAAAAAAAATAATTAATGTTAAAGGTAAAAACAAACCCTTCATTATCTGCCTGCTATCATAACCAGCTGAAGATGTAAAACTCTTAGTCTAAATTTTATTCCTTCCCTTTTTTCATAAACAACAATTCTAGGCCTATCAGAATTAGGTTTTTGAAATTCTAGTGTCATCTCTTCTGGTAGAAATATTCCATGAAACTCTAAAGTTTTTTGTGGGTTTGATTTAAAAGCATCGCGAAACTCTGCATCTATCCAAATTCTAGCTAACACCCTTCCTAAAACATCTGGTAAAATAGCTTGTACATCTTTTTTATTATTTAAATAAATCGCTTTTTCTACCAAAGAAAAAGGAGTTTTAAGTTCTCCCTTTTTTACAGGAACAGGTAGAGAGTTTGGTTTTCTACTCGGAACCAAAGCTGTTGAATTTTTTTTATCACTCATTTTTCTTTTTTTTAACTACTTACAAAATAATAAATGGTATTGAATTTGCAACATATTTCGTAATAGAGATAAAAATGTTTAATATTACAAAAAATGGTTTAGATGCTATAGGAAAAGAATTAGGAGTAATTTCTAACAACATTGCTAATTCTAACACAAATGCTTTTAAACGTAGCAGATCTGAATTTGTTGACTTTTACTCCAAAGCTCTTTCAGCATCTCCAAAATCCAAAGGTGGTTTGGGTGCTATGTTGCAAGGAACTCAAAAAATCATGAAACAGGGATCTCCTATTTTGACTGGTTCCGCTTTAGATTTAACTATAACAGGAAAAGGTTTCTTTATATTGTCTCCGAGAGAGGATGCTGACCCTAGATTTACAAGAGATGGTTCATTTAGCCTAGATGCTAAAGGAAACCTTATAACAACAGAGGGTTTTAACGTGGCAGGTTATACTAGAAATGATGATGGAACCTTAAATGATGGTGCTGCTATACCTTTAAATATTCCATTAACTATAGAAAGCAATGATGGAAGAACTTTATTATTATCTCAAATAAATGTTAATAACAGAGGAATGATTGAAACTACTTATGGTTTAAATACTGTAGTGCAAAGAGGACAAATAGCATTGGCAAAGTTTAATAACGAAACTGAATTAAAATCTACAGGATCTAATACATATCAAGCTACACAAAGAAGTGGAGAACAAATACTTGGCAAAGCTATGAGTTCTAACTATGGAAAAATATTAGCAGGTTCATTAGAGAGCTCTAATACAAATATTTCTATGGAAATGGTTAATTTAATAAAAACACAACAAGCATTTAATGGAAATGCCAGAATTCTTCAGAGCAATGTTGAAGTTACTAGAAGACTTATGGGTTGATATACAATATTTAGAAAATAGGAATATTAAATTTCATTTCCTTTAAATCAGTTTCTAAATCATCATCTAAAATAAGAATTCCTTCACTATCAGTGGCAACTGCTTTGTCCATCAAGAAGGTTAACTTAATTTTTTTTGATTTTTGATTACTGTATTTAAAAAGTGTTTCAAACAAATTATTGAAATATTCTTTATCAAGTTCAATATGAGCTTTCATTAATGCTTTTTTTGAACTGATAAGTAGTTTTTTGTTAAGAGTAGTATTAGATACTTTTAATAATGTTACTTCACATCTCCCTCTTGCAATATTTAGTAGTTCACAAGACAAAAATATTTCTTCTAAGTTATTCGTAAGCAAATGATTATAATCTGCTTTAACCACTAGCATCTCTAATTTTTTAATGTGTAACCAATCATTCATTTATATTAAATTATTTAATTCAATCCTAAGTTTTTTTATTGCATTTGACTTTATTTGCGAGACTCTACCATTAGAAACTTCTAATATTTTTGCAATTTCAAATACATTAAGTTCTTCCACATAATAAAGTTGAATTACTAAGGCTTCAGGTTTTTCTAATTTATGTAGAGACTTTAGAAGAGCATTTCTTAATTCTTTATCAGTTAAATTTTCTTCGGGTGTATCTTCTCTAGAGTGAAACCAAATTGAAAATTCATCATAAACAGATTCTATATCTTCTAATCTATTTGCTGCAAAGGCCTCTTTCCAAGAATAAAGTTCTTCAATATTTATATCTAATTTATCAGCTACTTCATTATTGCTTGGCTCTCTATTATATTTTTTTCTAAGGCTTTCTACTGCTTTTTCAAACTTTTGTTTATTTGTAATAGTTGTTCTACAAAGATTTGAGTTTTTTCTTAAAAAATCTACAATTTCTCCTTTTATACGAATTTTTGCATAACTTGCAAAACTTATCCCTGGTCTTTCTGTGAAGTTATTTGCTGCTGTGATTAGGCCCAACATTCCTATTTGCATCAAATCGTCTATTTCTACAATGCTTTTTACCCTGCCATGATAATGCCAGGCAATTTTTTTTACTAATAATGTATTTTTTTTTATTAGCTCTTCTTTATCTGAGAAAGTAATATTTTTATAAGAAACTACCATTATTTATCTATAGTATTATTAAAAAATTTTATACCTTCAAATTTATTTTTAGGAGCATTATTTATTTTAGTCATCATTTTATCAAATAATAAATAAAAATCTTTATTAGTTTTATCTAAAATTAAAGGTTTTTTTTGTATAACTGATTTTTGTATTTTGCTATTTTTAGGAATACTTCCAACAAAAGTAATATTTACATCATAAAACCTTCTTATTACTTTATTGAATTTAGAATATACTTCATTGCCATGAATTTGATTATTTGCCATATTAACGGCTAGACAAAACTCATTCAACCCGAACTCTAAATGACAAACTTTTATTAAAGTAAAAGCATCAGTAAAACTGGTAGGTTCATTTATTAATACTATAAGAATTTTATCTGATGCTGATAATAAACTTAAAGATGAGTCCTCTGCTCCTGCGCTAACATCAACTATAAGACTATCTATTTTTGTAGAAAGTTGGTCAAAAGACCTTATAAAATTAAGTTTTTTATTTTTATCTACATTTAGCATTTCAGTAATTCCAGAACCTCCAGATATAAACTTGAGTTTTTCTGGTCCATTAGTTATTACTTTTTCTAAGCTGCAACTTCCATCAAAAAAGTCTTTTATTGTTAAATCAGGATTAATTCCTAATAAAATGTGAGCATTCGCCATACCCATGTCAGCATCTAGCAGAAGACAGTTAGAGATTTTAGCTTGCATAATGGCTAAGTTTATTGCAAGTGTTGTTTTTCCTACTCCGCCCTTACCGCTTGCAATAGAAAGTGAGGTTGGCATATTAGGGGCTCCCTTAAAAGTTTTCTTTCATAAATTTTGCTAATATATTAGCATCTGTGAATAAAAGTGAGTCTACTATAGATTTGGTGCCACTTACTAAACCTATTTTCGCTTTTTTTGATGCAAGACAAGATAATGTAGCAGCAGATATGTTGCATTCATCTGATTTTGTCAGAGCAATTATTGGCCTCTGAGCTTTAATTTTTTTTAAAGTAGATTCAATCATATCTGGTGATGATCCACTTTGTATACATAAAATTGAACAAATATTTTTATCACCATGTCTTTCTTCCAATTCTTCTATTACTTTATTACCTGTCTCAATATTACCAGCCAAATCTACCACTATTCTAGCATTATCATTCAATATCATGGTATCAGACAAATCACCATTTTGTAAGCTATTAGTTATTGGAATATTGAGCAACCTTGCATATGATTTTAAGTTTTCTGTTGCAGTGTTACTATTTCTACATAATTCAGCTAACACTATATTGTTTCTTCCATATTTATCAACTATAGTAGAAGCAATTTTTGCTGCCATTGCTGTCTTTCCTGAGCCCGAGGGCCCAGTTACCATTATGAGTTTCGAATTGAATACTCTTTCTGGATAGGGAGCAGCTAATACTTCAGAAAGTTTTCTGTAAAGTTTATATTTAGATACTTCAAAACTTTCTTCTTTATCAAGATTTTCGTGGTATTTATCTAAAATCTCGCTAGAAAAACCTATTTCTTTTAACTTTAGATAGTAAGAAAAAATCACATTTTTGGTAACATTTTTATAATCTGTTAAATAAATATTTTCTAATTTTTTATCCAATTTTAATAATAGAGAGCTAGTTTCTTTTTTAATAATTTTATTTATTGTTTCTAAGTTTATTCTTCTGGAAATGCTATTTACTTGCTCTGCTTTCTTTATATTTTCCTTATTCATTTTTAACTTTCCAGATTTTAAACTATAAATATTAGAAAACTTTTCTTTATCATATCTTTTTTTCACTGCAGATTTATATTTCATCTGATTAGATGCTGTCATTTCTATCATTCCATTCTTTTTTTTAGTAGATAGTATTACACAGTCTTCTCCTAATTCAGTAATTACTTTTTCCATTGCAGAAGAAGTATCTTTAGCTTTTACAGTAGTAGTAGTTTTTAACATTATTTTTTCTCCTCATTTTTGTTTTGTTTTTCATTGCTATTTTCTATTGTAGCAACTACTTGTACTTTTCGATTTTCTGGAAGCTCCGTGAAAGATAAAACGTTAAGGTCCTCAATATTATTTCTTATTAAATTAGATAATTCTCTTCTAATAACAGGGGAAGTTAAAAACACAGGGTTATTTCCTTCAGAAGTTGATTTTTCGTAAGATTGTGCAATTGCTTTTATCATATTTTGGGTAAAAGTAGGATCTAGCATAAGGCCATTACTATTCTGATCTTTTAAAGCATTAATTATTATTTGTTCCATATCAGGAGCTAAAGTTATTACAGATAAGGGTTTATTTAAAGGGCATATTTTTTGTATTAAAAGACCAATTAATGCAGGTCTAAGTGTCTCTGCAATATCACTGACACTCATATTAGTTACATTAATATTTGATAGTAACTCAAGAACTCTTTTCAAATCTTTTATAGGAACTGTTTCAGTCAAAAGAATCTTAAGTACACCAGTTAATTGATTTAAAGGTATTATTTTTGGTATTACTGTATCAACAAGCTTTGGAGAGGTTTTTTGAAGATTGTCTAACAATTCTTGAACCTCATCCTGCCCTATTAAGTCACCAGCATGTTTAGATAATATTTGATTAAGGTGAGTTGCTACAACAGCTTCAGGCGTAACTATCATATATCCTGAATTTTCAGCTTTATCTCTATGAAATTTTTCTATCCAAGTGGCATCCATATTAAATGATGGATCTTTTACGTCTATTCCAGATAATTTTACATCACTATCATCACCAGGTATAGCCAACAATTTATCAGGAAAAACTTGATTTTGTCCAATAATCGTCTGTCCAATTTTAATAGTGTACTCATTAGCCCCTAAACTTAAGTCATCAGTTATTCTAACTGATGGTAAAATAAATCCTAGCTCTTTAGATACTTGTCTCCTTACACCTGTAACTCTAGATACTAATGGTCCAGTGTTATCTTGATCAACTAATTTAATTAATCCATACCCTAGCTGTATAGAAACAGCAGAGTTATCTGTAACCTCTTGTAATTCAATTTTGTCTTGATCCTCCACTTCATTATCAATATTATTTTCATCACTATTAGCAGCTATTTCTTTTTTAGACTTTTTATAAAAAAAATATCCAGCAACTGCTGCAAGTAATCCAAAAAATACAAATAATAGGTTTGGCATGCCTGGTATAAACCCTATTAGTAAAATAACTCCAGCTGCTGGAAGCCATGCTTTAGTCATTCCTACTTCATTAGAAATTTGCTCAGAAAGGTCATAATTAGAAGAAATCCTCGTTACAATTACAGCAGTTGCCATTGCTAAAAGTAAAGAAGGTATTTGTGCAACTAGACCATCACCTACCGATAAAATAACATAGTTTTGAGATGCATCAGAAAAATTCATATCGTATTGGGTTGTTCCTATTATTAGCCCACCAACTACATTAATTATTAAAATAAGGATAGCAGCAATAGCATCTCCTTTCACAAATTTAGAGGCACCATCCATGGCTCCATAAAAATCTGCTTCTTTCTCAATATTTTCTCTTTTTTCTTTTGCTTCTTCACTGCTTATTACTCCTGCTCCCAAATCCGCGTCTATTGCCATTTGTTTTCCGGGCATAGCATCTAGAGTAAATCTAGCTGATACTTCAGATACTCTTCCTGCTCCTTTTGTTATAACTACTAGGTTAATTATTATTAAGATTGCAAAAACAAAAATGCCAACCACATAGTCATTGGCTATAACAAAGTTTCCAAATGCTTCTATAACATTTCCAGCGGCATCAGTTCCCGTGTGTCCTTTGCTCAAAACAATTCTAGTAGAAGCTACGTTCAATCCAAGCCTTAAAACTGTTGCAAACAATAATACAGTAGGAAAGCTAGAAAAATCTAATGGTCTAAAAGTTTGAAGAGCAACCATTAGTATTATAAGAGAAACTAAGATATTTGTAGTAAAAAAAACATCAAGTAAAGCTGGAGGTAATGGTATTATCATCATAGTCATTAAGACCAATATACCTAAAGGTAAACTTACTGTAGCAAGAATATTACTAATACTAATTTTTGATTTCTTCTCTGTTAATTCCAATTTTATTACCCTCTAAATTCAAAAAATTGACACTTTTAATCATTAAAACTCCCAATAATTAAAGGTTTTATTTTATAAGTATTCATAAAATGTAAGAAGCAAAACTGATGCCATTATTTAAATAAGCCCTAAATAAATCTAAAATGACATATTTAAGATATGGCATATTATATGCAAGAAGCTACAAAAAAATGGAGATACAAAATGATAAAAACTATTTCATTACTAATTTTTTCTTTTTTGTTGTTGAATGGTTGTTCAAACAAATATACGGGTTTAGGGTTTCCATATTCAATTTCAAACAACCAAGAAAAGATAGATAATATAAATTTACCAGAAGAAGGCCAAGATGTTATAAAGGCTACTGAAGAAATACTAAGTGCTTCAGTTGAAAAAATTCCTACTATAACTGCTGTAGGATATGCAGTTGTTTCTTCTCAACCAGGTAAAAATATCGCACAAAAGAGATTAATGGCTATCAGGGCTGCAAGAATGTCAGCAATGAGAGAATTAGCAGAACAGATTCATGGCCTAAAAGTAGATTCTAGTACAACAGTAATAGATTTAGTCACGCAAAATGATACTTTTCGAGCTATGGTTCAAGGTACTATAAGAGGCGCAAGAACAGTGAGAATTAATCCTACTGGTGATGACACCTATGAGACTGTTTTAGAAGTAGATAGAGAGATAATGCTACTTTTGTTAAGAGAGGCTAGAAGTTTAAAAGCATAGGTTTAAATAAAAATGAAAAGCTTTATAATTTCTTTAATATTTTTCTTAGCAATTGTGGGTAATGCAAATGCTCAATTAGCTCCGTTTAAAAAAATTCTGGAGAAATCTCCAATATTATCACCATTTCATGTTTTAAAAAAAACAGCAGAAAAAATTTCTTCCTTAGGACTTAAAAAATTATTTTTTGGAGTTACAGTGGGATCTATGTTATCTGAAGCATATAATAATCCTGCTGACAAAGAAAATGAAAATTCTAGAATATTGAAAGATGAAGGATATAAATTAAAAAAAATTATTTCGAAAGGACAAGTGTTTATAAACAATATAGATGAAAATGAAGCAAAAAGAAGGGCACTAGAAGATGCTTTATATTATGCAGCAATAAAAGGCGGAGCAAGTGTAGACGGGTTTAGTTCTATAAAAAATGATACATCTATAGAAGAACACTTTACTGTAAGGCCTAGAAGTAAAATTTTAGATTACAGAATTCTTAAGTCTTTCATAGAGGAAAATATATATATTGTAGAAATAGAAGCAATAGTAGGAAATATTTCTAAAAATCCAATGGTATGTAAAAATGACAGACCTATTACTATAAAAGAGTTTAAGGGAACAAATATCATTATCTCTAATATGCCTGCCCGATATGATAATTTAGGAAAAAATATTATAAATTTAATAGGTAATAATTTAAAAAATTTAGAGAATATATCTTATTATAATAACAAAAAAGATTATTATAACTTTAATAAAAACAACTTTGACCTTGCTTACGATTATAAGACTTTAGTTAATGGTGCGCAGGATGTAAGATATGGTGATTACATTTATATACCAAATATAAAATTAAGCAAAAGTATAGTCTACCCTATTACTTATTTAATAAGAGATAAAAAAATTCCTAAAATAGAAAACCCTAGTTATTTATTAGACTCAGATGTTTTGAGAGTAGAAATATCAGTGGATATCTTTAATGCACTATCAAATGAAAAAGTAAAAACAATTAATGATAAATACTTAATACCACTTAATATCGACAGTAATTTTGAATATTTAGAAATGTTTACCAAAAATGACGATGAATTTATTAATTCGGAGATCTACAATATTGCATTGGATATAGCAACAATGATTGGAAAAGAGTTAAATTGTCAACCATTAACAGCTGATATAAACTTTGTTAATAATAAGTTAATAGTTCCTATTGGTAAAAAAAACGGTGTTAGGGAAAACCAATTAGCGGTTTTAGAAAACATTTCTAGTAATACTGAATGGACAATACTGTCAGTAAGCAGTCTTACAGAAAACAGCGCAACTTTAATTCCACTAAACTCTAACATTAAAATCAATCAATTAGCAGGAAAAAAAACTAGATTTTTGGAGTAAAAAATGATGTTTAATAAACTTATAATAATTTTAATATGTAAAGCGTTACTTTTACATTCTTTGTCAATTGCCCAACCAATAGTGATACTAGAGTATTCAGATAATAGTGAAGCAAAAACTGAAAATAGTAATGATGAAAACTATTCAACTTATTACAAAGTTAAAAAAAATGATACGCTATCTAAAATTATTGAAAAATATTATGGTAATAAAGGGCTCAATTATACTTTCGTACAAGCAGCCATTCTATACAAAAATAAAAATGCTTTTGTCAGATCAAACCCTAACTTTATGTATGCAAAAAAAAACCTCTATTTACCATCAATTAATGAAATAAAAGAACTTGTTTATAAAGATAAGAAAAAATTACCTACTATGAATAAAACATCAATTAATAAAGAAATTTATTTTTTTGGAAATTAAATGAAATATTATTTTATTATAATTTTAGTTGTATTCTTCAAAGCCTCAAGCTTGATGGCAGTATATGAAAGTAAAGATATCTTAAATCAAGTACATATTTTTTTAGGTAGCAAACAAAATAATATAGAGTATAAGATTAATGAAAAGATTAAAATTCCGAATTGTTTTGGAAATATACAAATTAAAGAGAAATATGACAGTTTAAAAACTCTTGAAATTATATGTCTAGGGGAGAAATCATGGAAATATAATCTAAGAACAAATATTTCTTCAAAAAATATTAAAAAAAGGCAAAAAAATAAATTAAAAAAGAATAAAATACCAGTTCTAGTAACTTTAGTAAGACTAAAAAGAGGCCATCAAATTAAAGAAAGTGATATAAAAGTCAAGTATTTAAGTCATATTGGTAGCAGTAATACGTTCACTAAAACAAAAGCCCTTCTGGGTAGAAAGATTAAAGTTCCCCTGAAAGAGGGTCAAATAATTAGAGAAAGACATTTAATTAAAAATTGGGTTATTAAAGAAGGACAAAAAGTTAAAATAGAACATCAAAAAGGTAATCTTCTAATATTAGTTGACGGAATAGCCTTGAATTCTGGTATGGAAGGAGACTATTTAGAAGTAAAAAATGAAAATAGTGGAAAAATAATTAAAGGTTGGGTAAAAAATAATAAAAAAATTACAATTTTTCGCTAAATATTTTTAATATGATGTCGTTAATTTAAACATGGAGACTATAAAATGATAGATAAAGTAAACAATATAACTTCAGGAAGTACACAAAGTAAAAGAAGTATTGACGAAAATAAAGTTAATAAATCTTCTGGAGATAATAGAGTTACTGTAAATAAAGATAACTCTTCTAATACTGATAATATAAAAATCAGTCAAGAATTAGGAGTAGCTAGCTTATCAAAAGAGCCATCTCTTGATTTAGATAAAGTCAGTGCAATTAAAAACGCATTATCTAGAGGAGATTACCCTATTGATTTAGAGAAAGTAGCTGACGCGCTACTTCAAGCATATAAAGATATTAAGTAATTCTATATGTTAGAAGCAATTAATTCTTGTTTAAAAAACTTAGAAAGCTCATATATGCTTTCGTTTAGAGAGGTGTCTGAAGAAACTAAAAAACTTGATAATTTATTAAATGATTTCAAAAATAAAGATATTAAAGAAAAATTAAATAAATCAGAAATACTAAGAATTACTAAAAGTATTGAGGATTTATCAATAAAAAATGAATATAAGCTAAATCTAATTAAAGATTTTCCTGAATATTTTTCAAAAATTAAATTAAAAAAATAGTTATACTTTACCAATAAATTTTTTATACTACTTATGTATATGGAATATTTACTTGATAATAAACAGTATATCTTTCTTGCTCTAATAGTTTTTATTTTGTTATTTAAAATATGGCGAGACCTAGAGTTTAAGGAAACAGTAAATAAAAAGGTAGATAATTTATTAGCTAAATATGATAACTCTTCAAAAGAAATTGAAGCTCTTCTAATAGAAATAGGAGAAAATACAAAAAGAACAGAATTTGTTTTAGAATATCTGAAAAGATTGGACCAAAATGCTAGTAGGTTAGCTGACAATATTCAGGGAGACCAATCTATGTCGAAAGCTATAGAAATGGCTAGACAAGGCAAAGATCATTTAGAGATAATCAAAGAGACAGGTCTGAGTAATGAAGAGGTCGAAGCTATTATACATTCTCATAAAGAATAATTTTTGAAAAAAAAAAAGAAAATATTTTTTTCTATTGGTACCATGAGTGGAACCTCATTTGATGGTGTAGATGCAGCTTTAATAAAGACTGATGGAGAAAATTACATCAAATTTATAGACTCGGCATTTTTATCGTATTCTAAAAAAGAGAAAAGACTATATAAATCTTCAATTTTAAAAAACTTTTCTTTTTTAACTAAAGCAATAGATAGAAAACATAAAGAAGTAATAAAAATTTTGTTAAAAAAAACATGCATAAAAATAAACTCTGTGGACTTAATTGGTCTCCATGGACAAACTTTTTTCCATAAACCAGAAGAAAAATGGTCTTGGCAGTATATTAATTCTGAAAAGCTAGCTAAAATATTTAAAATAAATGTTGTCTCAGATTTTAGGCTAAATGACCTTAATAAAGGTGGAGAAGGAGCTCCTCTAGTTCCTTTATTTCACGCTAAAATAATAAATAAATTTATCAATAGGTCACCTATCGCTGTCTTAAATGTAGGAGGAGTAAGTAATGTAACTATAGTAAAAAAAGATGGGTCATTTGCTGGTTTTGACATAGGACCAGGAAATGGCCCAATCGATAGAATAGTTTATAATAAATTAAACTTAGACTTTGATAAAGGAGGAGAAATATCACAAAAAGGTAAAATCAATCATAGTATAAGCAAAAGAATAATTATAAAAATTCAAAAATTGGTGTCTAAGAGGTCATATGATAGAAAAGTTTTGGATGAAATATGTATTAAAGAAACAAACGAAATGGATGTAAAGGATGCGTTAGCAACTATTTTAAATAGTATTTCTGAGTTGACTTATAAAAAAATTAAAAAATATAATTTATCTAAGATTATTTTAGTAGGTGGAGGGAGAAAAAATTTCACTTTAAAGAAATTTTTAAATAAAAAATTTAAAGATATAGTATACGAAGCAGAAGATGTGGGCTGGGAAGGAGATAGTATAGAAGCTCAAGCTTTTGCATATTTAGCTGTAAGATGTTATCTTGGTTTAAATATTACATTTCCTGAAACTACTGGAGTAAACTTTCCAATTAGTGGTGGAGTTATTCACTCTTATAAAAAAATCAATTAATAAGATGTTTGTTGTACATACTTTTTTATTTCATCACTAACAAAAGTTAATTTATCAGTGAAAAAATGGTCTGCATTTTTAATTTTTTTATACTTAACTGTGATTGCTTTTTGACTATCAAGTTTATTTGCAAATAAAGCAACGTCTGTTTCATTAACTATATCATCATTATCTCCTTGAATAATTAATCCAGAAACAGGACAGGGAGCTAAAAAACTAAAGTCATATTTGTCAGCTGGAGGAGAAATAGCAATAAATGCTTGTATTTCTGGTCTTCTCATTAGCAAGTTTAAACTAATAAAAGCACCAAATGAAAATCCTATTACCCATACTTTTGTACTAGCTGTATTATTAAATAGCAACCAATCTAAAGCACAAGCTGAGTCTGTCATTTCACCAATACCTTCGTCCCCTGAATAAGTCCCTTCACTATTTCCTACTCCTCTGTAATTAAACCTGAGAACAGAAAAACCTAATAGTGAAAGTGTTTTAAAACAGTTATAAATAACTTTATTATTCATATTCCCTCCAAACTTTGGATGCGGATGTAATAAAATAGCTAGAGGTGGAGCATGTCCATTCCCTTGATTATATCTTGCTTCTAATCTTCCTTCAGGACCAGGTATAGTTACTTCATGCATATCATATAAATTATTATTATATTTTAAATTTGCAGTATTTATACTATATTTTTGTATTTTACTAAATAGATTTATTTCTTATTATAAAAATTATGTATAACTTATTAAAAAGCATCAAGAACAGAGACCCTGCTGCAAACAACTTACTAGAAATTATTTTTTTTTATCCAGGCTTTCACGCGATTATTATATATAGAATAGCAAGTTTTTTATGGTTTTTAAAACTTACTTTTTTAGCAAAGTTGATAGCGTATTTTGGAAGGATACTAACAGGAATTGAAATACACCCTGCAGCTAGGATTGGAAAAAATATGTTTATTGACCATGGTCATGGCGTTGTTATAGGAGAAACATCTGAAATAGGAGATAATGTTTTAATTTATCATGGAGTCACTTTAGGTGGCAACTCTTTAAGTAAGGGCAAGAGACATCCCACTGTAGGTAATAATGTTATAATTGGTGCTGGAGCAAAAATTTTGGGTCCTTTAAGCATTGGGGACTCTGCTAGAGTTGGAGCTAACGCTGTAGTTACAAAAAATATAAAGGCTTATAGTACTGTAATGGGGATACCTGCAAAAGAATTAATTAAGAATAATCTTAATTTAGAAAAATCATTTACAGCATATGGAACTCCTACTGATATAGATTTAGAGGATAGTGTACAAAAAAAAAAATAAATTAAATGAATATAATTTGAAAATACTAAAAATTTTATTAAATAAAAGTATAAACCATGAGATACTATTTAGATTATAATGCTTCTGCTCCTATTTCAAAAGAAGTAAAAGACTATTTAATTTCTACTTTAGATATAGTAGGAAATCCTTCTTCTATACATCATTCTGGAAGAGAAGCAAAAAAAGTCATAGAAAGATCTAGAGAACAAATTTCATCTTTTATAAAAGCAGAAAAAAATAATATAATTTTTACTTCAGGGGCTACAGAGGCAAACAATTTAGTGACTAGAAATTTTGATAAAATAATATCATCGGATATTGAACATGAGTCAATAATAAATAGTTCAAATATAAGCAAAGTTATGGTCACTTCTGAAGGTTATATTAATTTAAGACACTTAGAACATACTGTCAGAAATATTAAAGATAAACATAGTACTTTAATTTCTATAATGTTTGCTAATAATGAAACTGGTATTTTGCAGCCTTTGGATGAAATAGTAAAGATAGCGAAGAAATACAAAGTTTTGCTGCATACTGATGCAGTTCAGGCAGTGGGAAGAGTAGATGTTGATTTCAATAATGTTGGATGTGACTTTTTAACACTCTCTTCTCATAAAATAGGTGGACCTAAAGGAGCAGGAGCACTAGTAGTTAAAAATAAAAATTGCTTGAAGGCATCTTTACTAGGAGGTAGTCAAGAGTATAATTTAAGGGCAGGCACAGAGGCTCTTTTAGCTATTGCTGGTTTTGGAGTGGCAGCAAATTCCAATAGCTTAGATCAAATGAGAGGGTTGGTAAAAATTAGAAATAACTTTGAAAAAGAACTTTTAAAAGAAAATAAAGAAATAATTATAATCGGAAAAAAGAGTAAAAGGTTGCCTAATACCTTTATGTTTTGTATACCTGGTATAAGCTCAAATAATATTTTAATAGCATTAGATATTGAAGGATTTGAAGTTAGCACCGGATCTGCATGCTCTTCTGGTAAAATAGAACCTAGTAAAACGCTAAAGGCAATGGGTTTATCAGAAAATATAATCAATTCTTCAGTGCGAGTAAGTTTAGGCCCATATAACACCACTTCACATGCAAGGATTTTTGCAAAAGCAGTTAAGAAAATCAAAGAAAGGTTTTTAAAATATTAATATGATTTATCTTGACAATCACTCTACTACTCCAGTTGATAAAAGAGTACTAAAAAAAATGCTTCCATTTTTTACCACTAGGTATAATAACCCTCACTCTCAACATACAAGGCATAATCATTCTATTATTAAGGATATAGAAAAAGCTAGAACTGATATTGCAAAACTTGTTGGTGCTGATAAAGATGAGATAGTTTTTACTTCAGGGGCTACAGAGTCAAATAATCTTGCTATTAAGGGTATGACATCAAAAATTAAGAGAGGAAGAAATCATTTTATTACTCTTAATACAGAACATAAGTGTGTTTTGGAAGCTCTTAGAAAAGTTGAATTAGAAGGTGCTGAGGTTTCT
>MDTC01009124.1_pt1 | contig 22105 bp, 21 predicted proteins | sample 811181 | NCBI WGS metagenome assembly MDTC01 (sample SAMN05326644, study PRJNA326480) | marine metagenome | isolation source: seawater | place: Pacific Ocean: North | collected 2011 | reverse complement strand
CAGCCAGTTGAAATCGAAACTCAACGATACGGAGTAGTGATAGCCATACAAGATATTTCAGAACAAGAACGATTAGATGCTACGCGCAGGGACTTTGTAGCGAACATCAGCCACGAGTTGAAGACCCCAATCGGAGCGATGGTTATCTTGTCCGAGACTCTCCAAGCAGAAGAAGACAAGAACCTAATCCTTGAGTTATCTGAAAGAATAGCTCAGGAAGCTCACCGGCTCGCTGGCACAATTGATGACCTATCTCAATTAAGCCAAATAGAGCATGGTTCAAAACAATTCTTTGAAATTACCCCAATAACCTATCCAGTTCATACAGCTATTGCTCGAGCATCATCAATAGCGAAACAAAAAGGGATAGATATCAATCTGACAGAAGACGAAGATCTATACCTAATGGGAGACCACATCCAAATCACTTCAGCTATTTATAACCTTCTAGATAACGCAATCAAATACACCGAAGAACGCACAGGGAAAATTGACATAACAATAGAAGCCAAAGAAAACAACATAGAAATCATAATCTCAGACAATGGGATTGGAATACCAGAAGCCAGCCATAACCGAGTATTTGAAAGATTTTACCGAGTAGACCCCAGCAGAAGCAGAAACAGTGGAGGAACAGGCCTAGGCCTCGCAATCGTTAGGCATGTCGTGTTAAACCACGAAGGAAAAATTTCACTGAACTCTAAAGAGGGCCACGGAACATCATTTACCATTTCACTCCCACAGCAAAAGCAAGAAAACCTCAAAACAAACCCAACTGAAGAAAAAGTATAACTCGCTATGCCAAACGAAATGAACAAAGTTCTGGTCATCGAAGACGAAGAATCATTCATAACAGCGCTCAAAGTCGGTCTTACACGTGAAGGCTTCATCGTAGAAGTCCAAAGTGACGGCGCAAAGGCCTTAAACACATTCAAAACCTTCAACCCAGACATCGTCCTCTTAGACCTCATGCTCCCGAACCGATCAGGAGTTGACATATGCCGAGACATCAGAAAAATAGCTAAAACACCCATCATCATGGTGACTGCCAAAAGTGAAGAGATAGATACAGTCTTGGGTTTAGAAGTAGGAGCCGATGACTACATATCCAAGCCATATCGACTTCATGAACTAATCGCACGAATGAGAGCACAACTCCGAAGAGCAAATTGGGTTGATGAACCATCAGCTATCTACCAATTAGAGAAAACCACAATCGGCGATATTACAATCGACCCCAACAGGCATGAAGTCTTCAAAGGAGATACACAGGTAACGCTTCCACTAAAAGAATTCGAGCTACTCCTTCTCCTCATGCGAAACGCAGGACAAGTCCTGACACGAGGCATCCTCATAGACCACATCTGGGGCATCGACTACTACGGCGATATGAAAACACTTGACGTCCATATCAGACGAATACGCTCAAAAATTGAACCAGATCCCAGAAACCCCAAACGCATACTGACCATAAGAGGGTTGGGTTACAAATACGCAGATGCGTAGACATCTATATTTTTTATGAATTTGTTCCTAAAACTCCTAGACTCGTTACGTGGATGACAACGTTGAAACAGAACATGATTTCTTTAAAGGCGAAGTAAAGAAAACAGCTGCGAAAACTGAAAAAGGCAAATTTATATTATCCCCGTTCGTCAGACTAAGTAGGGTTCATGCTCTTTCAGCCGCCGGAGATGCAATGATCACAGTGGCTCTCGCAGGATCGCTATTTTTCTCCATAGATCCAAGCGCCGCACGCTGGAGAGTAGGCCTATACCTAGCGTTAACAATCGCCCCGTTCGCAGTAGTCAGCCCGTTGATAGGCCCGTTCATCGACCGATATGCAGGTGGACGCAGACTCATGATCCTCGCAATCAATATCTTGCGAGTGATCACAGCTGCACTCATGGTCTCAAATCTTGATTCTCTTTTTCTTTTCCCACTTGCATTTACAATGCTTGTTTTGCAGAAGAGTTACGCAATAGCGAAAGCAGCAGTCGTACCAACAACAGTTGAAACACATGAACAACTTGTAGAGAAAAATGCACGACTCGCATTCTTATCAGGAATTTCCGGCTTCTCCGGAGCAGCCCCTGCCGCTCTCGCGCAGCTCATTGGGGGACCAGGTTGGTCAGTTATTCTTGCAGCAATTACTTTTGCTCTCGCCGGAATAGCTTCCCTCAGACTCCCAAAGACGACCGTTGTAACTGCAGCTGAAAAAGAAGGCGAAAAGGAAGAACTCCGTTCCGCTGGAATCATTAGAGCAGCAAATAGCATGAGTGTTTTAAGAGGAATCATAGGATTTTTTACCTTTCTTGTAGCGTTCGCCTACAGGGGAGGAACCGACGATATTGACCTGTCGGGTATTGGAACTTCAACTGGCGCAAAACTTCATGAAGAACTCTTAGGGACAGACATAGGAGCCGGAGGCTCCTCGGCCATAGCACTTGGAGCAGTTGTGGCCTGCAGCGTTATAGGGGGACTAACCGGATCCATTATTGCCCCCAAAGTCCGATCAAGAATCAGTGAAGAACGAATGTTATTAGGAGCTCTTCTAACAATAACCAGTATCTCTCTACTGGGATTGTGGGCTGGAGGAATAAGCGGCGCTCTTGTAGTAGGACTCGCAGTTGGTTTTTCAGTCAGCTCTGGGAAACTTGCATTTGACTCAATTGTCCAACGCGATGCCCCAGATGCTAACTACGGGCGGACATTCGCACGATTCGAAACACGCTTTCAACTCATATGGGTCTTCGGAGCACTCATCCCAGTCGTTTTCACACTTCCTGCTCGACTCGGTTTCTTCCTTCTAGTTATTGCCGGTGGAACAGCAGCACTCTCGTACTTACTAGGAACTAACTCAGGAGCACCACAAACACCAAGTGGAACCTTAGACCTACTAAAAAACCTATTTCAAAAACCACTTGAAGAACAACAACAACTTGATGATCAACTTCCTGAGCAAAAAGCACCTCCAACTAAACAAAAATTAGAGCCCTTCAACCCATTTCCTCAAGACCCAGAAGACGACAACCTAAAATTATTTTAAAGCTCTATTCAGGAAGGTCTAAACGCGCCAACCATAAACCAGGTGCATCCACCTCATTTGGTGTAGGAAAATTCTTAGAATCCTCCCACAAACGACTTAACTCACTCGTACCTGACCGTTCAATTACCCCATTAATGAAAGCTGTTCCTCTATCAACCTGAGTTTGAGTCAATTCAAGACCCAACAACCGTTCAATAAACCTGTCAGACGGGTCAGCTTCCACACGCTGACGTCTCATAGCTTCAGTAATCTGATCGTATGATCCAATGAGTCCCTGACCAATTGAATCCATTACAAAATCAACATACCCAACCAACACAGCAGTTGTGGCTTCAAGCTCAGGCAAAATATACTTTTGTTCCTCACTTTGCATAGCCCCTAAAATAACCTCAGGGCTACCCAAGGACTTTTGCAAATCTTCAATAGCCGACGGAGAAGTCATGTCAATCTGCTGAAGTTTCTCCTCAAGCCCCGAAGGGTTACTTTCAAAAGCGCTGACGTACTCCATAAGTAAAGTACCAAACCGATTTCGAATATGATCTAACTGAAAAATTGTGTAATACGTGAGTTCATTCAAACACACCCAAAGGAGCAATTCTTGAGACGGAAGACTCCACTCTGCTCCAAAATTTTCAACATTTCTGGTAATCACCTTAATTTCCGAATCCCTTTCTCTTGGGATAGGAAGGTCATATTGGCCTAAAGCACGTTGAGCTAAATGACCAACCATTGAACCAGCTGTCATTGCAAGCATCATCGGGCCCAAAAACTGCATCATTTGCCCAAACATTGCTCCCATCGGATCGCTACTTTCAATTTCGTTACCCGAACCTTTACTTAAGGAAGCATTTAATTTTTCAAAGAGCGGTTGATATGCCTCAATAGTTTCATGCGCCCACTCTGTTCTAGTAACTGGAACCACAATCGCATTCCGAGAATCTAATCCAGTCGCTTCTGAAACATGTAACTGAGCAATTCTCGACAACTCCTCAAGAGCGATCCTGTGAGAAGGGTCTACATTAGGATCACCACCCTCACCCGTAGCCATTTGAACAGCGATTTGCTTCGCAGTAGACCAATGATCTTCGCCTCCAGCTCCAAACAATTTACCAAAATCGCCAAAGAACGGAATACCGTCAAAAGGGTTATCATTATCCATTTTTCACCTTAAGCAACAAAATCATTATTAACAGTTTATAAAGTTCCTACCAAGAAATTAGGCTACAGGGATAGACTGCCCCAATTTCCCGAGGAGAATGAAGTTCAAAATATTTACCAAAATAGATTTTGACTTACAATTAGCAAGATTAACTAACTAAGCATTCTGATCTTAACTACCAAAAAAATTCCCACTCCTGCTCCCTCCCACACCCAAATAGCTTCATCCAAATCAACATCCTGACCGAAACCTGAATCAGTGAACTGTTGAGGAATAACTATTCAACCACAGGAATAAAACCATCCATAATAAAGAATATGTGGACCTAAAGATTAAATACTTTGTGCAAAGAAGAACGCATAACTAAAGAATGCACGTCTCTCATAAACATAAAATTATTAAAGAGTAAACGAAAAGCACAAATATGATCAAGCCTGTCATTACACGAATTAGTAAATAAAAAACTGACAAAAATCGTGTCAAAACACTTTTTTAGATAAAGTTCATTTACATAAGGTCTAAAGCGAGACACTGAAGCCAAAAATCGAGGGAGCTATGGAAACGCTTATAGTCACAGGAGCAGCAGGTTCTATTGGAACTCGCGTTTGTAAGACACTCGCCGAAACAGATGGCGTCGCAACAGTACTCGCCATAGATACGCGCCCTGAAATGCCCAATCACAGGCGTGTATACCATCACCAATTAGATCTTCAAATAGATGACCTCAAACCTGTATTTGAAGGAGCCACGACTTTAATCCACCTCGCAACATCATTCGGTCCCAGCAGCGACGGAATGGATGCAGGTGGTGCTGAAATTGATGCAACCCGAAGAGTATTCGAAGCCGCTTCAGCAGTCGGCATCAAAAAAGTAGTCGTTTTATCTTCATCAATGGTTTATGGAGCGTGGCCAGCTAACGAAATACCCATAACCGAAAATACCCCTATCAACCCAAACCCTGACTTCTCATTCGCATCAGTTAAAACAGAAATCGAAAGCATCGCAACTGAATGGAAAACAAAGCACCCTCATTCTGAAGTCATAATTCTTCGCCCAACAACAGCATTAGCAAAAGGACAAATAAGTTGGGTTGCTCGATCCCTAAAAGCATCGGCGATAATCGATGCAGGAGATAATGACCCTCCTGTTCAGTTTCTCCATCTTGACGATTTAGCATCCGCCGTGTGTCTCGCAAGCAGAGGGAATCTATCCGGTATCTACAACGTCGCCCCTGATGGATACATAGAGGCTGAAGTTTGTAGAGAACTTAGTGGCAGAATTCCCCGATTAAGGCTCAAAGAAGAAATGGCTGACAAACTTGGCCGGTTCTCATGGAGATATAAAATAGCACCAACACCGCCAGGGCTTACTCCATATACCGTGCACCCATGGATCATCTCAAATCAACGACTCAAAGATGCCGGTTGGCAACCTGATTTTACTAACGCCGAAGCCTACATAGACGGGACACCAGCAAAACCATGGTCAAACATGAACGCCAAACAACGACAACGAGCCTCTCTAGCAGGAGCAATTATCATCGGTGGGATAATTACGTTCATAATCTCTCGACTTATACAGCATTTAAAAGATGAGGATTAAAAAATAAGCTTAAGGAAATCTCTCCCCCACAAGAGATAGGCCCCTACACCAATTGAAGCTTTCCCAAGGTAACGAAAATAAGTCATTGAACGGTTTATTCGCTTTAATTGACCAATCTCCGCTGGATGACGCCAAAGGCGATCCTCCAAAGCAGGGGGAGACGAAATAAAATAATCGTTTTCCTTATCTCCGCCCATGCTGAAACTCTAGAACAAAAATTTAAATAATAATCCGCACCCTCATATTTACAAGAATCAAATATGCGAGGAGCAGAGACGAGGTAGCACCTCTAGCATAGAATCATGGAAACTCCCACAAGCGGAAATACATGGATCGGGCTTAGCGCAGAACCGTTACCAGTCAATGAAGCTAACCAGTGGGCTTCTGACCCCTCCACAGGCGCAATAGTGAGTTTTAATGGAATAGCTCGCAATCATTCTGATGGAAGAGATAACGTCACAGTTCTAGAATATGAAGCTTACGAAGAGCAAGTTGCGCCGAGGCTCCATGCCATAGCTGAAAACGCAAGAGTTCAGTGGCCAGAAATAGTCAAAATAGTTATGATCCACAGAATTGGAAAAGTTGAGATCGGAGATTCAGCAGTAGTCATTGCCGTGAGTTCACCGCACAGAGGACATGCTTTCGAGGCAGCAAGATTTTGCATTGATACATTAAAGTCAACTGTCCCCATATGGAAACGAGAAATCTGGGAAAGTGGTGAAAGTTGGGGTTTAGAACCGCAACATATAAAAGAGATCGAAGAACTACATGACGAAGGAGAGGTTCGCCTATGAACCCGTTAATATTTTTAGGCGCAGCGGCATTAGTATTCTTTTTAGGAACTTTTATCATCTGGATCTTCCAACGTGAAAAGAAAACGAATTACAATTCTTCAATTGAAGAATTTCAAGCTGGGCTTGAAGCGATAGCCCCCGATAATAGACGAAAACGAACCGAATAATGGCTCGCGATCTCGCCATAGACCTAGGAACAGCAAATACCCTTGTCTACTCCAGAGGAAGAGGTATCGTACTCAACGAGCCTTCCGTAATTGCGCTCAACGAGAAAACAAACGAGGTCCTTGCTATGGGTGAAGAGGCCTGGCAAATGATAGGCAGAACCCCCGCTTACATCGTTGCTGTTCGACCCTTACGTCATGGAGCAATTACAGATTTCGATGTCACGCAAAGGATGATACGCCTTTTGCTTGAACGAGTCGGCGTCTCTCGTTTTAATAGGCCAAGAGTTGTTATCTGCGTACCATCAGCCATTACAGCAGTTGAGAGAAGAGCTGTAACGGAAGCGGCTAGGAGAGCAGGCGCCGCTGATGCTCGCTTGATTGAACAACCACTTGCAGCAGCTATCGGATCCGGGCTACCAATTAATGAACCGATCGGAAATTTAATCGTTGATGTCGGCGGTGGGACAACAGAAACCGCACTTATTTCAATGGGAGGCGTCGTTGCTTTGGAGGCAGTTCGAGTCGGTTCATTTGATATAGATACAGCTATCCAAAACTTCGTAAAGGCCGAATACGGAGTAGCAATTGGCGAGCGAACAGCCGAACAAATTAAATTAACGATTGGTTCTGCGGCCCCACACGAAGAGGAATTCCGAGCCGAGGTACGCGGAAGGCATATCGCCAGTGGCCTTCCAGAAGTTCTTGTTGTATCCCCCGAGGAAATCCGATCTGCAATAGATGAGTCTGTAACTGCAATGATAGATTGCGCAGTTTCCTGCCTATCGCAGGCACCAGCAGAACTAGCTCAAGACATAATCGTTCAAGGCATAAACCTTGTAGGAGGGGGATCATTATTAAAAGGGTTTGATACTCGATTGAGTGAAGAAACAGATGTACCCGTCAATATTGTTCCAAACGCGTTAGAAGCAGTCGTCCTCGGTGCAGGTCGATGCATAGAATCATTCGAATCAGTCCGTGCGATGTTTTTGGATGATCCTTCGTTACGGCAGAGAAGATAAATTCATTCCTTAAAGAACTGCGAAAGGTCCTCGGCTGCTTGACGTACTTGCCAATCTCGATCGCTGAGTGCGGTTTCTAAAGCATCAGTTACAGCTTCTCCCTCAAAAGGAGCTAAGGCGATAACAGCTCTTCTTCTGACCGTAGCTATATCACGAGTAGCTTGAAGAATACTTTTTAACCCCCTTAAGTCCCCTAAAGCACCTAAAGAAGCGACTGCTGATTCTCTACACAAAGCATCGTCATGATCTAATGCGATTCTAGAGAGTATTTCAATAGCTAAGTCATGCGTTTCGCCTTGTTCTCCCACTGCCCAGCACGCAACCTCAACAACCGAAGCGTCTACATCATCCAAGAGGTGGAGAACAGGTATAGAAATATTTGTAGCTGCCGCGCGAGCTAACGAACTACGAACCATTGGGTGAGGGTCTAGCAAGGCAATCGCAATGAGGTCATCATCGAGAGCTAGGTTTTCTGAAAGTACTGAAATAGATGTCGAACGGACTCTGGGATCTGAATCAGTACTAAATTTTTTTGCCAGAGAAAAATCCCCTTTCCTCGCTGATTCAATTACACGCTGACGTTTATCTATGCTTGATCGAGTAAATTTTGGAGACTCTTCTTCAAGGTTCATCATTAGCTCACGATCACGTCAAGCAAAATTCGCCCGCCAAGAGCTAGTAGCCCAACACCCAGCGCCAAAAGCAAACCAATAATCCCTACGAGAATTAACAACCCAAGCAAACTAAAAAGTTTCTCGTACCACCGGACTCGTGCTTTCAATCCTGTAACAGCCTTGTGCTTGGAAAGCCGCTCAGTTAACCCTAAAGGTCCTGTAATAGGCTGCCGAAGTGGCTCAGACATTTGACCTCCCGAAGTTTCTGAAACACGTTGAGTTAAAACAATGTTAGAGCATCTAGGAGTGAATTGTTTCTTAACTAGTTTCTTCTACTATTTCCGAGACGGAATCATGATCCAATAACGTACAATGAAAAAACTCAATTCTTTTCCATATGACAGATCAGCACCTCGCTCAAAAACCCACAGAAAATGAACAGCGTAAGCAAATGAAGAAGAGTGAAAAACTTTTCTTGGCGCTACTGCTTCTTGCTATAGCAGCGGTGCTGTTCATCCGATTCGTCCCAGTTTCCTTTGTTGGTGTCAATGTTGTCGCTCTCTCTCCAGGTAGTGCTCCAACGACCATTGAGAAAATAAATATAGAAGGAACAGACACATATGCACCTGAAGGGGAAATCAAATTTACTACCGTAAGTATTGAGTCAGATTCACTAACTATATGGGAATGGTTCCGAGCGAGAAATGATGAGATTAGAGAGCTCAGAGATAGAGAAGATTTCTATGGCGACAAATCAAAAGCAGAGACGCGAACAATCAACAATTTTATGATGCAACAATCTCAAGATACTGCATCACTCGTAGCTGCTAAATACCTAGGGTATGAAATCATTCCAGAAGTTGCAGGAGCTTATGTTGTTGAAATTGTTTCAAACAGCCCAGCAGATATTTTTCTGCAATTAGGTGACCTCATCGTCGAAGTCGATGGCATAAAAGTTGAAAGTCCGAAAGATTTAGGTGATGCCATAAAGTCAAAAGAGCCAGGAGAGACAGTAAGCATTGGATATAAAAGATCTGAAGGGACGTTCGAAACCCCGTCCTCCGATGAACTAGTTAAAATACAAGAAATCTCTTTAACTACTCATCCGACGCTGGATAATACAGGATTTTTAGGAGTAGTTATACAAACACCGCTCGTAGCAGATATTCCATTTGATATTTCTATAGATGTTGGCAGAGTAGGTGGGCCCTCAGCTGGGTTAGCTTTCTCGTTAACAATCCTAGATTTCCTCACTAAAGGAGAATTAACAGGTGGGCTATCGGTAGCTACAACAGGAACTATTGACCAATACGGAAATGTTGGGTCAGTAGGGGCTTATGCGCAAAAAGCTGAAGCAGCCGCACGATCCGGGATTGATGTCTTCCTAGTCCCACCAGCTGGTTTCAGAACCGTCGAGCGAATATCTGCCGGAAGGTTCGCAGTGAGATGCGTCAGCACGTTTAATGATGCAATAATTGAACTCTCAAATTTTGGTGGTAACGGCATCCAAATAGCGAATGAACGAGGACTTCCTATCCCGAAGAAATCAAATTCAGAAATTGACACTAACGACGGATATTTATCTTGTGCAGAGGTTATTTCAGAAAACAAAAACAATTAGATAACCAAGCCCCATCAAGATAAGCTAAAAATACGTGTTTCGATATAGCATTATCGAAGGAGAACTTAATGTCTGACATCAGTGGAGTGCCATCTAGACCCACACCAACCCGAAGAGTATCTCGGAAGCTGAGGTTCATCGTAGCGTTATCTGTTGCTGCCCTTATCGTGCTTATTGTTTCGTTACGAGGAATTGCTGGGTTCTATACGGATTACTTGTGGTTTGGTTCTCTAGGCTTTACCTCAGTATGGAGAGGAGTGCTATTTGCGAAAGTAGGGTTAGCTCTAGTCTTCATAGCATTTACCTTTCTTCTATTCTGGGTAAATCTTTTTGTGGCAGATCGTATAGCCCCGCGAAGCAGACCGAAAGGCCCAGAGGAAGATTTTGTCAGCAGGTACCACGACACGATAGGACCGCGAGCTGGATTGTTCCGAATTGCAGTCGCTGGGCTATTCTCGCTTTTCCTTGGGGTGGGCACTGCAAGTAGATGGCAAGATTGGATTCTTTTTAGAAACAGCCAAGATTTTGGAGTGAAAGACCCACAATTTAACTTGGACATAGGATTCTATGTTTTTCAGCTTCCATTCATAAAATTTCTTATCAATTGGATGTTCACAGCGTTCATTGTTGTCTTAATAATTACAGCCGCTGCGCACTATCTGAATGGCGGAATACGGGTAAATACTCCAGGAAATCGTGTCACAGCACCAGTCAAAGGTCACCTATCTGTTCTGCTAGCAATTCTTGCCCTAATAAAAGCCGCTGATTACTGGTACCAGCGTTACTCATTAAACTTTTCAGACCGTGGTGTAGTTGATGGAGCAAGCTACACAGACGTCAACGCACAGTTACCGGCGATTAAATTACTAATCCTGATCTCCATAGCTGCAGTAATTCTGCTCATTATTAACATCTGGAGAAGAGGTTGGGTACTCCCTGTCGTTGCAGTAGGTCTCTGGGCTTTTGTAACAATAGCGATTGGCAGCATTTACCCAGCGATATACCAACGTTTCGTTGTAGAACCATCAGAGTCTTCTCGTGAAGCGCTATACATTGAACGAAACATCGAAGCAACCCGGACAGCTTACGGTCTATCCGTCGGTGAAAACGGCAATATTGCTGAACGAACTTTTATCCCAAACGTAGAAGATGCCTTAACTGCTGAAGTCCTCCAACAGAATGCTAAGACCCTAAATAATTTAAGGCTGTTAGATCCCGCAATCGTGTCCCCGACTTTTCAGGCTCTAGAAGTAGAAAGAGAACAGTTCAGGTTTGCTGATGATCTCGACGTTGACCGTTACGAAATTGATGGAGATATACGAACCGTAGTTATAGCGGCGAGAGAGTTAAACCTTGATGGAGTTAACTCTGGTTGGGAAAACCAGCATGTGGCTTTCACACATGGTTACGGAGTAGCTTTAGCTCCTGCAAATACGATTACTGCTCAAGGAGAACCCGATTTTGTAATCAGTGGTCTTCCAGCGACAGTCAACACCGACAGAATAGTCGCCAACTTAGATCAACCCAGAATATATGTCGGTGAAGAACTAAGTGGATATGCCATTGTTGACACAGAACGTTGCGAGATCGACTTTGCTCTAACCGGAGCTGAGGTAATCGCATCCGAAGAAAACCCTTCTTCTAACACATGCGAAGGAAGCGACGGATCAGGGGAAAACCTGCTATTCAAATACGACGGCAACGATGGCGTGAAAGCTGGTAGCTTCTTCAGACGCTTAGCTTTTGCCCTCCGGTTCGGAGACCTTAACCCAATCTTCTCGGGACTCATAAACGGAGATTCTAAATTCCTTTTCAATAGAGACGTGAATGAGAGAGCAAAAGAACTTGCTCCTTTCCTTGAATACGATGCCGATTCATACCCCGTAATCATTGACGGAAGAATCAAGTTCATCATTGACGCATACACGACAACAAACTTCTACCCTTACTCACAATCTGCTGATCGGAACTCAGTTCCGAGAAAAAGCGGACTAGCTGGGGACTTCAACTACGTAAGAAACTCTGTCAAAGTAGTCATAGATGCTTATAACGGAGATGTTACTTTTTATGTCGTTGATGACCAAGACCCAATCATTAACGCTTACATGCAAGCATTTCCAAATCTATTTACTATAGCTTTCCCCAGCGATGGCTCTGAAACATCGATGCCTAAAGAAGTTGCAGACCACCTACGATACCCAGAAGATCTATTTAAAGTACAGACCAACATGTGGGGTCGATATCATCTTGATGACCCCAATGATTTCTACGAAGCTGCAGGAGCTTGGGTTGTCTCGCTTGACCCAGGAGACGACCTAGAGAACGCCCCAACCGCAATTGTTACAAATACAGGGTTTGTCACATTTGCATCCGGACAGCGAATGGATCCCTATTACGTCCAGATGCAAGTCCCTCAAGAAGGAGCACAAGACTTCGTTCTTTTACGTCCATTTGTCCCAAGGTCAAGCGATGACAGCAGGCAACAACTTGAGGCTTTCATGGTTGCGCAAATAAATGAACAAGGGCAGGGAAATCTAATCTCGTACACAGTTCCTGGCCTAAAAGTTGATGGTCCAGTCATTGCAAATAGAAGCATGCTGGCTGACCCAGTTGTAGCAGAAACGACCACACTGCTTGGTCAAAGAGGCTCAGGGGTTAAGCTAGGCAATATGCTCCTCATCCCACTAGAGGGCAACAACGGGGAAGAAGATGTATTGCTTTATCTTCGCCCCATGTATGTAGAAGCAAGTGGAAGTCAGCCAGCCGTCCAACAAATAATTGCCGCCTATGGCGAACGAGTAAGAATTTGTGCTTCAGTTGAACTCGTACTTGGAGCACTATTGGTCCCTGATAATGAAGTGGGAGATGATTGTAGTAACGTGACTCCAATTAATCTGAACGATTCCTCGACTTCCCCAATTATTCCAATTCAAGAGACAGAGCAAACAGAATCCCCTACAAGAGATGAATCCCCATCCGAAACAGAAATTCCAACCACAGAAAATACTGCACTTGAAGCCCTTCTTTCCCAAGCTCAGGAAGCATTTACAAATGCGAACGAAGCTTTAGCAAACGGAGATCTTGGTCGCTATCAAGACCTTATTGAACAAGGTCAACAATTAGTCCAAGAAGCTAACGAGCTATTGGATTCCGGTAGTTGATAATCACCCCTAAACAGGACCATCCGTTGCTGGACCAGCAAATGCCTGAGCAATCTTGATCCATTCTAATGCAGCATCACCGTTAGCTATGAGTGACGTATCTTCGAGGTTTCTTCTTTGTGTTGTTACCAAACAGAAATCCTTTGCAAGACCATGAATAGTTTCCTCAGCGTCCTCAGGCCCAAACTCCCACATATCACCTGATGGACTCTCAAGAATAACTTTTACAGGAATAGTCGAAGGTTCCAAAGCACGATTGATATAAGACCAAGAACGAGTAATAAAACCCAACTGTGCTATGTGTTGCAAACGATCTGTTTCCTCTCGTTGAACACCTAGAGCATCGAGAATATCTTGCCCATGAGCCCAAACTTCCATTAAGCGCGCTGTCAAAAACGATTTTGAACCCATCGACGGACCGTACCAAACAATACGGCTACTCTCACTAAGGCCACTTGACTTATCAGCAAGATTAAGGCGTGCTTCTCTCCATGCTTCCAATAAATCATCACAGTTCATCAAACGATAAGACGACAAAATCGAAGATTCTGCATCTTCACCCCGAGAAAATATCTCTAAAAGTTCCTCAACTGAACGTTGGAAATCACTGGGATTTGAAATAGCCAATGCAGCTGCGTTATCGAAATAAGCTAAATGCGCTATCTGGTCTGAAACAGACCACCCTGGACTGGCAGTATCCAAGTCCCACTGCATTGGCTTGATACTAGAGACAATATTATCCAGAGCCTCTTGTTCTTCAATAAGGTCAGAACGCACATCCTCTATATCCATGCGGCAACACTACCATCTTCAACCAAAATTAAACTTTTCTACTGGAGGTGTTTAAAATAGAATTTAAATAACAGAGGCCATAGTTACTCTCGGCAGATGCCAAATACAGCAGAAGGATACAAATAAAAATGAAGAATACAGTTACCGAAACTTTCAACATTGATGTACCCATCTTCGCGTTCAGCCATTGTAGAGATGTCGTCGCTGCTGTATCAAAGGCAGGAGGTCTCGGAGTACTTGGTGCAGTTGGCCACTCACCAACTGCCCTTGAAATTGACCTTAAATGGATTGAGGATGAGATTGGGGATCACCCATACGGGGTAGACCTAATCGTTCCAGCAAAATATGAGGGTTCTGATGAAGGAGGACTAACAGTTCACAAAATAGCGGACATGATTCCAGATCGACACCTTGATTACGTCAACGAAATCCTAGAAAAATATGAAGTCCCAGAGTTTAACGAAGCAAAATCAGGACAATTCAGCATGAAAAATGAAGGTGCTGCGCCAATGTCAGCAGGAACTGCTGGACCTCAATTAGAAATAGCTCTAGCCCACAACCCAACCCTCGTTGTAAATGCACTTGGTCCTCCTCCTCAATTTATGATTAACCAAGTAAAAGAAGCAGGCAGAAAAGTAGGTGCTCTTGCCGGAAAAGCTCAACACGCAGAACGGCACGTAAATGCAGGAGTTGACATCATTATTGCTCAAGGTTACGAAGCTGGTGGACACACAGGAGAAATCGGGTCAATGGTTCTCATCCCTGAAATTGTTGATGCCGTAGGGAATGTCCCTGTCCTAGGAGCAGGCGGAATAGGGCGAGGGAGACAAATGGCGGCGGCAATGGCATTGGGAGCACAAGGCGTGTGGTGTGGGTCAGTCTGGCTTACTACCGAAGAGGCAGAAACCCATCCAGTTGTTAAAGAAAAAATGCTACAAGCAACATCGTCTGACACTATCCGATCACGTTCAAGAACCGGTAAACCAGCCCGACAACTTAAATCAGCGTGGACTGATGAGTGGGAGAACCCAGAAACGCCAATGCCTTTAGGTATGCCTCTCCAACCAGTTCTCATAAATGATGCAATATCACGGATTAACAGAGCTGCACACAAAGCAGGATCTGGTGCAGAAAAACTGGCAAACTATTTTGTTGGCCAGATCGTAGGAACAATGAATAAGACAAAACCCACTGCTCAAGTCGTTTACGAAATGATGGAAGAATTCATCGAAGCAACTGAGTCAATAGCGACACAGCTACATGACTAAACCTCAAATAAAAGATACAATATAATTATAGAAGAAGGGACCAAATGAGTTATTCACCAACCACTAATACACCAGTCGCTCAACTCCAAGAAACAGATCGAGTTACCTTTATGATAAAGGTCTATCAACATCTTGGACTAGCCCTCGTATCCTTCATGGCCTTTGAATACCTGTATTTTGCAAGCGGATTCGCAGAATGGACCTATGACACCATAGCTGGAAGTGGTGGAGCTTGGCTTCTCTTCCTAGGCATATTTATGGTCGGAACATGGATAGCTACACAAGCAGTTTATGACCTTGAAAATGTCGGGAGGCAATACGGAGGCCTATTTGGTTTCGCTGCCGTGGAGGCCGTTATTTTTGCTCCCTTCCTCTTCTATGTATTCAATGTAAAGGAAGCCACTGGGGATGTATGGGGAGCCGCAGTTGTAACTGCTATGGGCTTTGCTGGCCTCTCACTAGTCGCTTGGACGACCAGAAGAGATTTATCATTCCTACGACCAATTGTGACGTGGGGCGTCATGGGAGCTCTCATCCTTATCGTGGCAGCGCTTCTTTTTGGCGCCAACCTCGGAACGTGGTTTTCAGTCGCAATGGTTGCGTTAATGGGAGCATCAATTCTCTACAACACCCAGAAAATAATGCATACATACCCAGCGCACGCCTACGTCGGAGCATCAGTCACACTCTTTGCTTCCCTCATGACCATGTTCTGGTACATACTTCAAATATTCACTGACCGGTAGAAGCTACAACTCTGGATTATCCCGCCAGCCAACAATGATGCGGTCAAGCCACCACTTAGGGGCTTGATCCAACAAGTTTCCAAGATGAGAGTAGTCATGCCATCGTGTAATTAACCCGTCAGTTACCTCCATTACGGATGTAAAAGGGTGATCTATGATCTCGCCAGTATGGAAACGCCACTGCTCAACGTGCTCAGTGACAACCAATTTATTTTCACAAATCATATTTAGTGGGAAATGCTCGTAACCACTAAGAGGTTCAATTCCCAGACGGAGACGAAGAATAATCTCTCCAGGTCCAGTCGCCCCAACAGCATCTAAACCAACATCTGTGTAATGCGCATCATCAGAGAAGAACGTCGCCATCTTTTCCCAATTCCGATCAAAATGTGCGCCCCAGTAATTCTCAACAATTCCTTTAGCTCCCATTTACAACTCCTGACGTATAACTGCATTAGAGCGCGCTAGTTCATTTGGCGCAAGTAAATAGAGTGACATATTGTTCAAGCATGGAAAATCAATACGCCCAAATGGTTGACTTAGGATTTGGGGAATACATCACACAGGATCCATCAAATAGATACCCAATTTATACAAGAGGAAATGCTGGAGAAGTATGGCCAGAAGTTGCTTACCCATTGACTATCACCTTAACTCGCAAAGCTGGCGAAATAGCTTCTGCAATAGCTGCGATAAATGCTGGTGTCATAACTCAAAAAGATATTAAAGATGGACCAACATGTTTCGGGGGAGTGTTCGCAGGTTACATGTACTTGAACCTATCTTTCGGAAGAATGATAGCGATAAGAACTCCAGGAACAACGATAGAAAAGAGTGACGCCACCTATTACGGATCAGAACACGAAGCACCCGAATATATACCGAATAAAAAAGATAAAAGTATCCTCGCCAGCCTAAAAATTCTCAAATATGGCTGGAGAATGCTCCATACCCATAAACTTCCTATCCTTCAACAAGACCGAACATTAGTTACCCAATGGCAGAACCGCCTACCCGAAATACTAAACTCATCAGACGAAAAACTCGTCGAAGCTATGCGTGAAATTATGGAACCAGCCTCACTCCTATTTACGCACCACTTGGACATAACAGGCCAAGCAGGAGGAGCAGTACAACTATTATCAACCATTTGCGAAGAACGACTAGGTGATCGGTCAATCGCATTAACACTTCTTGGTGGGCTAGGAGATGTAGATAGTGCCGAACCCTCTTACGCTCTATGGGAGTTAGGGAGAATGGTTACTAATGATGATGCTTTAACTAAAATATTTGATAGCGGCTTATCAGGTCTCTTACTGCGACTACATGAGTCTGACTCGGCACAAGCATTCGTGAAAAATTTCGATAGCTTTCTTGACGCATACGGAAGTAGAGGAGCGAATGAATGGGAGACAGCCTGTGAAACATGGGGAACGAACCCATCATCTGTACTAACCCTTATAGACCGAATGAGATTAGCGGATCCCCGAAACTCTCCCACAGAACGAACCAAAAAGATTTTAGAAAAAAGAGAAATAGCTTTACTTGATGCTCGAGAAAACCTTAAAGGCCTCGGTTCATGGTTATTCGAAAAAGCTTTACACTCATCCATACTCTTCTCACAGGCCAGAGAAAGATCTAAAACAACTATCATTGACCTAATCCATGTTGCGCGTCTGATAACTAGAGAACTAGCGAATCGAACTGCAAGACAAAGGGATGGTGCAGAATTAATAGACCTGTGGTTTATTCTTGAGAATGAACTAGACGATTTCATAAATAATCCTAGAACATTTAACGAAAAAATAACGGAAAGAAAGCGTGTACGACAGGAACTCTCAAACCGTGTACCACCATTCATTTTCGAAGGAGAGATACCACATCCAAGCTCATGGCCACTCAGGTCAGAAATTAATATAACGCAGAAAAATACTGTTACAAATGGTGAGACTCTCAAAGGGTTTGGCGGGTGTCCTGGGATTGCAGAAGGGATAGCAAAAGTCATAACAGACCCAGCGGAACCAAGGGATCTTGGCCCTGGCGATATTCTTATCGCTCCTTTAACCGACCCATCTTGGACACCGTTATTTGTACCCGCAGAAGCAGTCGTAGTGAATGTGGGCGGTCAAATGAGCCACGCAGTAATTGTCTCTAGAGAATTAGGTATGCCATGCGTGGTCGCTGTTAAAGACGCTACGGAAATTATTGAAGATGGCACACGAATAAGAGTCAATGGTGCAACAGGTGAAATCGTAATTCTAGAAACGCCCAAAGAATAAAAAATCTAAATAAGTTGTGCCTGTAAGTTATCGCCGGCATACTTGTTCTTTCATCGCGGGGTGGAGCAGTTTGGTAGCTCGTCGGGCTCATAACCCGAAGGTCGCAGGTTCAAATCCTGCCCCCGCCACTAAGAAGTAGATGTAGTATCTCAAAAGTAGTGCGTACGAATAAATTTTTTCTTTAAACTATCCATCGTGCGTAGTTGGGTATCTTAATTCCGATCGTATAGTTGTGTCCTTTTTCTGGGGATAGTAAATTGTCAAAAATTATAAAAGATTCATGTAATTAATTTTTTGCTCTTATGGACATTAATAATAAAAGAACAAAGAAAATGCTAGGAGCAGATAAAGAGACCGTAAATAAATCTATGATTAACGAATGGTTATAGTTGTACTTCTTGCGGCAGGGACTGGAAATAGATTCCGCAATTCAACCCCCAAACAACTTGCAGAATTAGATGGAAAGCCTCTGATAGAACATTCACTTGAAGTGTTCTATCAACATAACCAAATAGATGAGATAAACATTGTTGTTTCAAAGGAGCTAATAAGCCGTGTCAGCGAAATTTCACAACCATACGCTACGAAAGTCAAACAAATAACCGAGGGAGGTAACACTAGATCAGAATCTAGTTTTGCTGGTCTGGTATCTATAGGAACAGATACCAATCCTAAGATCCTTATACACGACGCTGCGAGACCTTTTATTTCATCTGAAATGATTTCAGAATGTATAGAAGCTTTAGATGTATTTGATGCTGTATCTATGGCTACACCATCAAATGAAACCGTCTTTGAGGTAGAAGAGGGAATAATAAGTCGAATTCCTAATCGTGAGCGTTTAATGAGGGCACAAACTCCTCAAGGGTTTAGATTAGAAACAATTATTGCTGGGTATGAAAGAATGAAAGCCGATGATACATCTTTTACTCCGACAGATGATTGTGGTGTAGTAGAAAAATATCTTCCAGAAATTCCAATTGGGGTTATTCGTGGGCCTAACGAAAATATAAAAATTACATTTCCTAAAGATCTTCATTTAGCGCAGGCTATTTTAGAAGCAGATGACAAACGCTAATGCGTTTGTGGGCAGGGGCTTGGGTAATGCCTAAACCACGTAGCGGTGATTTGATCGCCGGCATTTCAGTTGCATTGTTGGCGCTCCCTCAAGGGTTAGCTTATGCTGAACTCGCTGGCATGCCTGCTAAATATGGATTATATGCAGCTGCTATACCTTCGCTACTAGCAGCAATCTTTGCATCATCTCCGTATTTACAAACAGGCCCGGTTGCTCTAACAGCTTTGTTAGCTTATGGGGCTTTAGAAAGTCTTGAAGAGCCATTCACCGAAGGATTTATAGAACTTGCAGCTCTTTTGGCTCTTATTGTCGGATCAATTAGATTTTTATTGGGAATCTTAAAGTTAGGTCGGATAGCTCTTCTTCTTACTGACGAAGTAATTTTAGGTTTTACAACTGGTGCTGCTATTTTGATCATCTTTTCTCAGCTTCCAAAATCACTAGGTATCGAAACGTCAGATAATGGAATATTGAGGTCGGGCTGGGAGGCAGTAACTAGCCCGCAGATGTGGCAATTTGGGGCAGTTGCCTTCTCCGTGGCAACAATACTTATTATTTTATGCGGCCGCGTCTTCCACAGATTATTCCCTGGAGTTTTGGTTGCTGTCGTTTGCGGAATATTGGTAAGTCATTTGATCAATTATTCAGGTCCTGTGGTTGGAGAGCTAAATGGAACTTTTATCTCTCTGAAGTTTTCATTTAAATGGAGTGCATTCACAGATTTACTCTTGCCAGGGACCATCATCGCTGTGGTGGGATTTGCCGAGCCAGCTGCTATCGCCCGCACTTTTTCGAAACAAGATGGATCAAGTTGGAATCCAAGTAAGGAGTTTGTAAGTCAGGGTATAGCTAATATGGCCTCCGCTATTTCGAATTCATTTCCAGTAGGAGGTTCTTTTGGGAGAAGCTCTTTAAATAAACTAGCCGGAGCTAAAACTCCATGGTCAGGGGCTATTACAGGCGCATTTGTGCTTGCCGTACTTCCGCTAGCATTTTTGCTATCAGAACTACCTAGTGCAATCTTAGGGGCGACAGTTATTTGGGCAGTGATGAAATTGATTAAGCCAATTGATTTCTTCGAATTGGTAAAAAGTGATCCAAGTCAAGCTTTTATTGCCTTAGGTACGCTCTTAGCTACGTTACTAACTGCACCAAGGATTGACCGAGGGATAATTATTGGCCTCTTACTTTCGTTTATTGCATATTTGTTTGGAAAGTATCCGATATACGGGCATAAAAATAAGAATGAGCCACCGGTTTCCCGCTGACTCATTCTGTGGTCGGGACCGGCGTCGATCCGGTGACCTACCGCTTTTCAGGCGGCCGCTCTGCCAACTGAGCTACCCGACCCCCACAGAACTCTCTCATTTGAGAGAATTTGTGGCGGTCCCGACGGGATTTGAACCCGCGACCTCCGCCTTGACAGGGCGGCGTGCACTCCAGACTGCACCACGGGACCGTGGTATCAACAATTATTACATTGCTGAGTTCACCTTAACGGCGATTTTTGGTTCTATGAACCGTTGACACTCTATGCTATTAATTTGATTTCACCAATTTAAATCACATGAAGTGTATTTGTACCCCGTACGGGATTTGAACCCGTGTTACCGGCGTGAAAGGCCAGCGTCCTAGGCCGCTAGACGAACGGGGCGGGACACCTAAATGATTAGGTTCAGCCACGATACCAAACCTGCAAGGCCCTTTGGTGCCAAATCTAGAAACAATTTGATTTCTTTAAAAATCTCCTTCAAGCCCTTCGACGCATTGAAAGAGCATTTGCCCCAGATATTGAAAGACTATCCATAGCCTGTATTGGTTATCGTCAACTGCTGGTGGACTATGCCATTCATCATCAATGTCTAATTTTTCGCCTAATTCAATTCGGATGATATTCAACCCTCTTATTACTAAAAGAAAATCATCCAACGTGATTTCATTTCCTGAGGTAAGTAAATTTAAAGCCTTAATAGCTTTACGATGTGAATCCTCCAATTGGTGCGCTGTCATGGCCTTATATTCAGAATCTAGGTCAGGCTCATCCAAAATCGCTTCCGGAAATAGTCTCGGCACAAGAGTTTGAGGATTTTCAGTCCCTAGTTTCATCAAAAGATCACCTGTTAACTCATCCAGAATTTCTTTCTCTGTTCTATTAATATTTATTGAAAGTGAACCACTTTCAAGTTTGATAATCTCCATTTGCCCTAGTCTTGCTTCATTGTTGCCCACAGCCCGTACTCATGTAGTTGGAAAACATCAAGTTCGGACTTTTCTTTGGTTCCTCGCGAAACAACTGCCTTTCCTTTGTGGTGAACATCTAACATCAGGTTTGTGGCTTTCTCTTTCGAGTATCCGAATAGCTTCTGAAAGACAAAAGTTACATAAGACATGAGGTTTACCGGATCATTCCAAACAATTACAATCCATTCCTTATCAAATCCGGGCTTTAATTTTCCTTCGCGCTTTTCTTGAAAAACTGTTGACCCACTTAGCGCATAGGAAGAATTGACTTTTTCCTCACTGGAAATTTTATTAGATAGGGCTTTGAGCTGCAATGTTACTTTTCTCAGGAATAGGTTGATGAACTGCGAGGTACAGTCTCAAAATCATAACCCAAATTAAAGTTGCTCCCGCGACATGTATGCCTACAAGAAGAGCTGGAACACCTGTGAAATATTGAAGATACCCAATTCCAGCTTGAACAATAATAGCCGCCATTAAATTTTGACCCTTGGCCAATAATGCAGGTGATTTTT
>MDTC01047229.1_pt1 | contig 22122 bp, 14 predicted proteins | sample 811181 | NCBI WGS metagenome assembly MDTC01 (sample SAMN05326644, study PRJNA326480) | marine metagenome | isolation source: seawater | place: Pacific Ocean: North | collected 2011 | reverse complement strand
CAAAATCCAAATCACACCCACCCCCCCTTCCAGAAATCACTTATGTTGTAGATATCTGTCGTGGATTTTTTCTCCGACTTAGAGAATTTTCGTAAAAAAATAAAATCAACAACGTCTTTCCTTAACACAAAAAATATATTACACCCACCCCCCCTTCCAGAAATTGTTAGTTTTGTAGATCTCTCTCGTGGATTTTTTCTCCGACTTAGAGAATTTTTGTTAAAAAAAAATAAAATCAACAACGGCTTTCCTTAACGCAAAATCCAAATCACGCCCACCCCCCCTTCCAGAAATCACTTATGTTGTAGATCTCTCTCGTGGATTTTGGTTCAGCAATCACGGATTTTTTTGTGTACGTGAAATAATCTCCTACGTTTCATTTAAGGGCCTAAACCTTGCACAGATATCCTGCTACTCTGTTGTTGTGTAGAACACCGCGCTTGTGCTAACTAACGTGCGCTGGCCTTTCTGTGGGCGTGTGTCAGGCGCTAAGTATTTTTTTTACAGTTTATTGTAGTTTATAGAAATCTGTCGTGCATGCGAAGGCTATGCGAAGGCTATGCGAAGGCTAGAAGCTACTTGCAAGTACTCGTTTGCAACGGACCCCCCCTCCCATTGCAACCACTTTTCGGACCCCCCCCACACACACGTCCCCGGGGGGGGTACCCTCCCCCCTGGGAGGGGTAGCGTACCCCTCCCGTGGGGTCCGAAAATTAGATCAACGATAAACAATTATCGCGTGCATTATTCCTGAATTCACCAAAAATTCAGAAAAGAGGAAAAGACCATGTCCAGTAACACCAAGGTGACGATGAAGCGCTCCGCCGCTGTTCGCGCGGGCCCAATCGTGGGTTCGCGCGCGCTGAAGGTGCAGCGCACCGAGACGATGCTGGCCGAGCCTCCAGTAATCCTGCGTGCCGAGCTGAACTCTTACATCGTGGTAATTCAGCATACGTACCCGCAGGAGGAGGCCATCAACGACAAGCACGGGTACCTCCGCGGTCTGGGCAACACGTTTACGCTCGAGGTGATGGCCGAGGGGTGCGAGGACGCCGTGACTACCGTGGAGAACATGCTCGGTGTTGAGTTTGACTGCACCACGACCCTGGAAGTTCGGAAGGTGCAGATGTCTCCTAGGGCTCACTGGCACGGGGAGAACGGGCGCAGCGTGACGGTGGTCTCGTCTAGCCAGAGCGGCGTGCGTGTGAGCGGCGGGACGCGCGAGGAGCTGGTGGGCGCGGCCGTGGACGACAGGTTCATCACTGAGCGCGAGGGCGAGGAGCGCGACAAGACTACGATGGAGGTTGCAATTGCGCAGCACATTGCCGAGGCTGAGCATGAGTAGAAGGCGTGTACATATGATGTTATTATTCGAATCAACATTCGTAACTAAAGCCATCGGTCACAGGTAGGCGGCGCCCCGCAGAGCGCGAGGCGCGAGGCGCGAGGCGCGAGGCGCGAGGCGCGAGGCGCGAGGCGCGGCGCGGCCACAATCACACATGGAGGGTGAATTGGGGGCTGGATGGGCGCTGGTGGTCGGCTTCGGGGGGGTTCGGGTTATCGAGGAAGTCGATGCCGGTGGTGGGGTAGATGCCGGTGGTGCTGCCGATGGCGGGGTTGCCCATGGGCAGCGGGGTGCCGTCGCTGTTGAGCGGGATGGAGATGAGGCTGTCGAGGAGCTCGCCGTGGTCGATGGGCGAGAGCGAGGGCGAGCGGGACGAGCGGGGCGAGCGGGCGAAGTCCTTGGGCGCCGCCTCGGTGTTCTTCTGCGGCGACGGGACCTCGAGCGCAGCGGCCATGCGTACGAGGGTGTGGGCGCCGGCCCGGGCCTTCTTCCTGCTGCGCTTGAAGGGATTGCGCGGGCCGCTGTCGCGGGAGCCTGCGGGGCGGCCGAGCTTGAGCGTCTTGCAGGCCTTCGGGATGGCGTCGCCGTACTTGGTGTTGTCGCCCTCCTCCCCGGCGTGCACCCCGATGACGAAGCTGAGGCCGTGGGTCGGCAGGGCGCAGACCTCCTTGCGCAGGTCGACGTCGCGCAGGGTGAGGCCACTGCCGACAGCGCGGGCGCGCCACTCGGGGTCGCTGGCCTGCAGCTGCGCCTTGTGGCGGCGCTGCTCCTTGGCCGAGACGTGCTGGGGGCCTGCCGTCGTCTTCTTCTTCTTCTTCTTCTTCTTCTCCGGTGTGGGCGGCTGCGACGGGACCTCGAACTCGGCCATGAATGCGAGGATGTCCGCGCCGGCCAGGTCCATCTTGCTGCGCTTGCGCTTGCCCAAGGCGCCTGCGGGGCGGCCGAGCTTGGCCGCCTTGCAGGCCTTCAGGATGGCGTCGCCGTACCTGGAGTTGTCGCCCTCCTCCCCGTCGTACAGCCCCTGCACGAAGTTGAGGATGTGGGTCTCCTTGCCGCAGACCTCCTTGCGCAGGTCGATCCAGCGCTCGGGGATGCCATGGGAGAGAGCGCGGTTGCGCCACTCGGGGTCGCTGGCCTGCAGCTGCGCCTTGCGGCGGCGCTGGGCCTTGGCTGAGACGGGCTTGGGGCCAGCCATGGTCTGTACAGGGTTTGGGTGGACAGACCTGTACTTTTTCTGAATTTTTGGTTGTCTGCAGGGACGCTCGGCTGCTCTCTTCGTTTTTTCCAAAATATATCCGGTAAAAATGATGTCGCCATTTTTTAATGGCCGTTATCATTTTCACATTTTTGTTCCCCGACCAGAGTACTAGTATCCTGAAACTGAACTGAACTGAACTGGATAGCGATTTCGGGCCTGTAAAATGAGCTCGCCTTTTTTAAATGGGCGCACTCGTTTTGTTCCCGACCAAAAATCCATCTTTTCAACATCTTCTAACAATCTCAACACCACCCAACTACTAACTACTACTACTACCCCAAGCTTCGCTCCACAATGGCTCTCGCTCTCGCTCTCGTTGCGCACCCCGTCTTCCTGCTCAACGCCGCTTCGCCCGCCGCGGCCCTCTCCGAGCACGAGCTGGAGCGCCACCGCTACAAGCGCGAGACGCAGCTGCTGTTCTTCGAGCGCCTTGACTTTTACAACTCGTACACGAGCGAAGCGCGCGAGGAGCTCCACTGGGCGGTCACGCGGCTCGTCTACCTCTGGCGCGCGTACCGCAACGCGCGCTGCGACCGCCACATCGTGCCGCGCTCGTTCGCGAACCGCTTCTACCGCTACCAGATGCGCACCTACAACAAGCACCTGTACACGGTGGGCTTCTTCAGCGTGAAGAACCGCATCTGCGAGCTCGACAAGTTCCTCATGGGCCCCAAGCACCCGGTCACGGGCGAGCGCGTCTCCCCGATCGACGGCAACTTCGAGCCGTGCCTGCTTCGCTACATCGCGATGTTCCTCCTCCCCTCCGAGGAGCAGCACAAGCCGTACTACGGCTACGCCGGCAAGAGCCTCGGCGCGCAGATCGACTGCACGTACGAGCAGCCCAGGATCCATGGCCAGATCTGCACGAAGGAGGAGCTCTACATCCACAACAACCCCTTCGACGTGTTCGTGGATCTGCTCGAGGGAGACAGCATTGGCTGCGACGCGGGTCGCGCGGAGCTCTGAATGGTGGCATGTGTGCCTTCGTTTTGCGACATTAGGAGCGATAACAGTGGTCCAATACGCGCTTTCTACGGAATTCTCCGCAAATGTCGCAGAATGTGCCCAAAACACGCATAAACATATAAATAAATAAATACATAAATAAATAAATAAATAAATAAAAAACAAAGAACAAAGCTGATGAGCGGCATGCTGCTGCCGCTGCCGCTGCCGCTGCCGCTGCCGCTGCTGCTGCCGCTGCTGCTGTCGCTGCTGTCGCTGCTGCCGCCGCCGGTGTTCTCCTCCCCCCGTTTCACGATCCACGTCCCGCTGTACAACCCCCAGTTGGCCCCGGGCAGCGCGGACACGCTCGGCCTGCTGTGGGCCGCCCAGCTGCCCAACGCACCCCCCCTCTCGGTCGCGATCTGCGCCGGGTGGGATTTCCAGAGCCCCTCGGAGGCGTGCAACGTGTCGGCGAATCGCGCGGCGGCGGCGCGGTTGCGAGAAGCGGGGGTCGACGTCTACCACTACGTTCCGGTCCAGCAGGTGCCGGTGCAAGGCGCTGCCGTTTGCTGCAACAGTCTCGCGAACATTTCGCGCTTTGTCTCGGCCGCCCTGACGCAGCCCAATGCCTCCTTGGACGGGATCTATTACGACTTGGCGACGCACGACATGGTGGATCGCCAGCAGCTGCCGTGGTTCGCGCAGCTCTACGCGATCGCCCAGCACGGGCTTGGGACCGACCAATACCGTCGGCTCATGATCAACCCGTCCGAGGGATTCCTCCTGTCGGAGCATCTGGATCTGCAACCGCGCCTTCGGGTGAACACGCTGGAGACGACGCTCGAGGTCCTCCGGGACCCCGAGGCTGTGTGGCACCAACTGCTCGATCGCACCCTCTTTCACCCCGGGTGGCCCCGGTCGCGGTTCGCGGCGATTGTCCAGGAGGTGCCCGTGGCGGCACTGAACGAGACCTTGGATCGGCTGGACGCGATGGGCTACGGAACGATGTTTATCGAGCCCGACTTACAGAACTATTGGAACCTGCCTCCATACTGGGAGCACTTTGTGCATGAGGTGATTCGGCGAAACACCCTTGTTGCGCAACCGTCGTACCTCCGAGTGTACCAAATAGCGGCGCTCTGCGGACTGGTCGTTGGGTGTGGTCTGGCCGTCGGGATCGTCGGGATGAAGGCAATGTTCTATTAATTAGCCGCGAAGGATGTACATTGTCTTTTTATTATTATACTTTATTATTTGCTATTACTAACTTTTAAAAATTAAACAGGGCACACGGTGTGGCACGCATTCGTCTCCTGGTCCAGCACCTCGTCCGCAGCGCAGCTCGGCGGTTGTGGGGGACACGCCTCGCAGAACTGCGACTGCATGTCGTCCAAGATCCAGCTCTCGAAGCTCTCGTCGAAGGGTGGCGTCGCCGGTTGCGCGGCGTCCTTGTCGTAGGGGAGGACCCAGAACATCGCGTCGTTGGTGTTGGCGGTCACTGTTGCCCCTGCAGCTGCAGCCACTGCATTGGCGTCGGAGTTCTTGAGCAAGGCGGGGTCCGAGGCCCAGTAGCCCGTGTCGCCTAGGTCGCGCACGGAGTCCATGCCGCCCGCCTTGCCGTACACCAAGATCTTCTCGCTCAAGGGGTCGTACGTCGCGCCGTAGTGCTCGTAGCCATTGGGAAGCGCGCCTTCGGCAACGGTGCGTTGGTTCAGGTCGTGGACGCCCTTGTACTTCTCGACCACCGGGTCGAAGACTGCCAGCATGTGCATGTTTTTGCGGTGGTCGTTGAACTTCCAAATTCGGACCAATTGCAAAAAATTGCCGTCGTGGAGTTTGGACGGGCGGGCGTAGGCGCGGTTGGAGACCTTGCAGTAGTTGTCGCTGTCGCACCCGAAATCGTGCTTGAAGGCGTCGCGGTTTTGGAACTTCATGGACGACTCGCCCGTCACCATGTCCACCTTCATGACGCCTGCGCCTTTGCTGTGCACGTTGTCGGCGGGACAGGGTCGTGGATTAGATACTGGCGCCGTAGAGCAGTACAGGCCTAGCGTATTTTCGTACGTGTAAAACAGCTTTCCTTGCTCCTCGCTGTAGATCCAATTGCCGTTCGTCGGCGCGTTTGTTACATACCTCAGGCTTTGGCCCATGTGGCCCTTGATGCGGATCCACTGCGGCATCGCGCCGTCCCGGGTCGCGCCGCCGTAAGGCTGGGCCGCCAAATCGGCCGCCGCGTGCTTCGTGAAATAGAACATGTTCTGGCTGACGGGAGGGTGCGTGTGGAAGCCCTCGACGCTGTCCACGGGCTGCTGCATCCACATCGTGAAATCGGTCTTGTCGTCGACCGTGCCGGCAGTGTAGACGTTGCCGTCCTTGTCGGCGATCATGCTGAACAGCCCATACAGCGGCTGTACGCCCGTGTCGGTCATCCCTCCCCCGGCGTTGCGGACCTTGACCTCCGTCGCAAAGTCGGGAGCGTGCATGATGTGCGAGTCGAAGTAGTAGCAGAAGAAGTGGTAGCGGTTCGTCGACGCGGGCTGGAAGTTGCCTTCTTGGTCGTTGTGGCCCTCCGAGGCCTGCGCTTTGCGCTTCACGCAGAAGTGGAACTCGTTCGTCGCGCCGACGATGATCGGGGGGGCAAGAAAGTTGACCCAGGTGGCGTCGACGCCCGAGCCTCCGCCCGCTTGGCCCTCGTAGCACACCTTGTGTCCCCACACCCACCGCCCGTTGCTCTTGTTGATCTTGCCGATCAATACCTGAGACTGCCCCGTCGCGTCGCAGTCCCCCGCGGAGTCCCACTCCGGGTAGCAGTTACCACCACCACCACACTGGTCGTTGCCGCCCTCCGCCTGCGGAAGCACATGGGCGCTCTTCAGCGGACGCTGGTCGGTGACGCCCATGACCATGACGTGGCCGTCGGTGGTCTCCCGGACATGGAAGGCCTCTTGGTTCCCCGCGGTCTCGCCAAAAAACTGCTGCCAGTCTATGATCAGCTCCCCGCCCTCGTGGTCCTGGTGCATCTTGACGACCGCGCCGTACTTGTATTTCATCTGACTATGTTGGTAGCGCGTGGCGAAGGAGTTGGTCGTGTCGTAAAACTGGTGGCCATAGTTGCTCGGTTGGCTGCTCATGCCGTAGACGCCGGTAGCGTAGTACGTCAGTGGCGTGCTGCTGTCTGGGACGACATCGTAGAAGTAGTCGTTTTCCGCAGAGCCGAGGATGATGCCGCGCGCCCCGGTGGTGATCGGAGCTGGCAGCGTCGGATAGGTGGACCCATACAGGTCATTGAGCTGGGGTGTGTAGCAATCGGCGGCAGCGATGATGGCGATAAAGACGATCAACAATGAGCAGAAGAGCGGCGGCATATTACTACTACTACTACTACTACGTACCTGTAAACTTACGTTGAAACTATTATATACTGTTTGTCGGGCAGAAATTACATAGTTGCGCTGTTATGGTTTTCTAACCCCCGTAAGCAGCGTCATCTTTTCAGTTTGAGGGGCGACGACACCCACAAGGTGTTCAGCTCGGAAGATGGCCCCCCTATACTCCTCCCCCTTGACCGTGACCATCTTCCCGGGCATGGCATGCATTGCCGCAACGCCCGCAATCCACAGCCCCCCTGCTGCCCAGAGAAAGTTAGAGCCGCTGAGAGTATCGAGGTAGTTGTTGCACGTGAGTCCCCACTCAAAGAGGCAGGCAATGACGAAGACGGCAGCGAGGTAGACCTGGCCGGCAAGTACGAAGGCGAGGTTAAGGAGGCGGCGTGGGTGATCGTTGTTTTCGAAGTATTCCCGCATGTAGGACGAGTATTTCATGAAGCCAGCGCCCTGGGACAGGAGCCACATGAAGAGCGCTACCATCGTCCAGTTGTACACGCGGTCGCTTTCGGCTGTGCTCAGGTGACAGGGCCAGTCGGCGCCGTAGTCTCTGTAGTCACTATTGGCGAGCTCGTCTCCAACAACGAGCATGAGAAAGAGGAAGGATAGGCACATCGCTACTATCCCGAGAATGCCCGCACCGGACATCATGATAATAAGAGAGCCAGCCATGTCTTATTACAGTACGCTTTTTAGTTTATACTTTTATACTATAGTCCTCTGTATGCCGCACATGATTTTCTTCACCTTTGCCTGCAGCTCGAGCCGCCTTTTCAACGGGTGCAGCTGGTCGAGCATCACGTAGATGTTCTGCGCGCTCACTCGGACAGCCTCGCGGTTGACGTTGGGGTTGCCAGCGCTATCCGCCCCGAAGCGGGCGACTGCGCGCAGGCTGGCCTGGTCCTCCGGTCCCAAAAACGTGTACGCCAGCGGCAGCCAGGCCTCGCCGTCGTCCACGTACTTGCCCATGTTAATGAACTCGCCGTCGATGACCTTGCGCTTGAAGGTGTGCGCAGCGTCGATGCAGATCTGCTCGTAGAAGTCCCGCGGAAAGATAGATATGGTGATGAGGACGTTGGCCCAAGACGCAGCCGACATGAGCTCGCCGCGATAGTCGTTGCAGACGCGCTCGACGTACTCCTCGACGGTAGACTGCGCGCGGGCGTGGAGGTGGCTCCTGTGGTCGCGCATGCGCCGGACGGCGTTGTCGGAGTAGCGCTTGACGTTGAACATTGTGTCGGTGTTGCACATATATTGCTTTTTTTTATGATTATTTCGTTGAATAAAATTAGCTCGCTAATTTTAAATCATCGCGTTCATTTTTCATCCATTTTTTTTTTAATAATCAGAGGAGACCAAAAATTCAGAACTTACAATGGCGATGCCCGAGGGAGACCCGCGGCAGGAGCAGGCGATAAAGGAGCGTTTCTTTGCGGCTGTGATGGCCCTCGGTCCATTCATTGGCCAGCAGTGTGGTGCGGAAGACGCAGTGCGTATCGTTCTGGAAGAGGACCTCGCAACTGAGTTTATTAGTTGTGAAGACGACGAGGATTGGCAGATGTTCGGCTACTCGATCTGTCGTCTGCCGATCGACGGCGAGTTCGTGTGCGTGGAGTTCGGCACGTCGTATCACCCGGACAACTGGATGTTCCACGACTTCGACACTTCGCCCGAGTTAGCCAAGTTCCAGATAAACGTGCATAACATGGTGGTTGGAGGTTTTGCCACGAGTACGATTGTGACGATTGCGCATGTTTTTTCCACGATTGACATATAAATATGTTGTATTCTGTTATTCTTAGCCAACCTAGCGCCGAAAAATGAACACGACACAGTACCCCAGTTGGCTAGGTAAACTTCTCCCAGCGATTTGGAGCTACATGCTAGCGAACGCGAGCCATGACTTTGGCAATAATAGCACTGCAAAGCCACTTATTATCAACAAAACCTCTGTCATAAACCTGATGACGAGGCCAGTAATGACAGCAGAAGAAGTAGAGGAGCTTGACCCGTTGCTGGACCCCGAGCAGGAGGACCGATATGTTTACCCGTGGCCGTCCGAGTGGTCAGCAGATGAGACAACGTCAGAAGACGACATGTGGGGGCCCGCGTCGGAGCAGGAGATTTACGACTACGGCGAGTACGAGTACGGCAACGATCGGGGCGTATGGTACGGCTACGTCATGGAGCGCGTATACGGCATAGACATGGGTGAAGAGCCGTACAAGCCCCCCGCCAACTCTCACGTCACGGTGGAATACATCAACTATGGCCTGCGGGCCAACATTAAAATCCGTGATCAGATTTGCATGGCGGGGATGATCATCATGTCTGTCTCGGCCGTCCTAGCCACGTTCTGCATCCTCGTTAGCTGCTGTTCGGGGCGGAACACGCGGCGTGTTGTCAACGATTCGCTGAAAGAGCCCCTGTTGAAGATCGACGAGCTCGACAAGCGCGTAACTCAGGGTATGACGCAAGCCGCGTCTGCGCCTCCCCTTACCAAGACGTCGTCAGCTAACGCCCAGATGGTCTTGGTCCCCGGTGTTGCGAACGGAGAGATTGTCGGGACGGGCCGGCCTGAGCATAGTGCTAATAATACTGCATCCCAAACTCTCAGCTATGTTTAACTATAAATGCAGCCGAATCTTATGTTTTACATAGTTAGAATACCCCCCCCGCGCGCGCTGTAAAATGAACCAAGTTGATCGCCTGTTAATAAATTTGAAAATCATTGCGAGTTTAGAACCTTACCAGAAACTGAACACGAAGAGCGGCCACCAGCTTGTGATCGAGTCGGCATGGAGATCCACATCTTTCTACCGCTGGATGCGCGAGGACACCCGTCACAACACTGTGAAGCGCATTGGGGAAATTCTGGAAGAAGCCAACAACATCCTCAACGTGGGTTCGTCGGTGTCTAAAGAGTACGTGTCGGATGAATATCGTGTGCGAGTCATGACGCAGCTGAAGAATACGCGCACAGGCATGGTCAATTTACGCATAACATACGAGAGCGATCCTACTATCACGGCTCACTTCGATGTTCTGCTCGAGCGACTTGACACAATGTTGCTGAGTCGTTACAAAATCAGCTACGCATCTCCCACCCGCGTAACCCACGCAGTTCCCGGAGAGCTGAAGATAAACACAATGTCTTCGGATGACAGCGGCGGATCGCAATTGCCGTCATCTGACGACGAGCACCAAGTCGATTAGTATATTATATAAGCAGACAACCTGTTCCCTATCATCTGTCCTAATACTTATTCTAGTAAAATCTTAAAATCTTACACAATGCTTCCAAATTCGCCGGCGCCGATCGGTGTGAATGCGAGATATTTAGGCACCCGTTCAGCTATGAAGGAGAATACACAACAAGTTAAGAAAGAGGAGCTGAAAAATAAATGGGCCTTTGGGCGAGGAAGTCCAAATGCAGATGACCCTTCGCGATTCAAACACATGGGGTGCGTCCCAGGTTCCCAGGAACTGGTCCCTAGGTATCACGGCAGCGTGTGGAACGCAGTAGACGCGACAGAACATGCGTTTTGGGGAGCGCACATAGCAACTGTTACCAACAAAACGTATTCTAAAAAATTAACTAGTAATGCGGATAATAAGGAACACTGCGATGTGGCATACTACCCACGGTACAGCTTTTTAGAATTTAGCCATCTAAGCAACTTAGCCGCAGATAGTATTGGGACCGGTGTGTGGGTTTGGCAATTCCTTCCGGATCCCAAGTGGTGCCCACCTCTGTATGTAAAGGGGGGATTTGATTACGGGAACGACAGTTACGACGGTGACCAGTGGAAAAATGACAACGGTGTTGGTCTCCTGGAAGCAAAAGGCTCAGAATGGACAAAGAAACCTGGATGGCATACTTTGGTCGGCGAAGAGGGGGATTTGGCAAAGAAGAATCCTTTCCGATATGGTACACTTCGCGTTGGCATCGTATACGCGACAATTGTTGGTGGACTGACTTCCGGTGGGAGACAGCTGAATAAAAAATCGCTTGGGAGGAGCTTGCGGGATACCAGGGCAAACAACAATCACGGGTACGCGTATTACCAACCGCCTTTTCAAGCTGGTAAGAAATTAGGGCCAGAGTTCGACGACCGTCGGAGTATAGAGGTTGTAGTCGTGTACGAATTTGACTTTACGCAGCAAGGCCTTTACAAAGATTATGTTAATGGTTACGAGATTTACATAGAGGGGGGCGAGGAGGTAATAAAGAAAAGAGACCATCGGCATAAGATAAGTCTTGAGCAGATTCCCGAGACTGGCGTAAACCTTAAAGGACTCGTTGCCCTTTGGACACAGCCAGGCTCTGCTGAGCGTACAAAATTATCTGCGCAGGGGTTTAAACTCCAACATATGCAGAACAGGATACCAGGCCACGTCAATTTCCTCGATCAATTTCCGGTGAGACAATTGAGGGGCCAGCGCGACGAGGTGAATGATTGGAGATTTAAGGGAATGCCGCGGTTTGATTTATGGAAAACGTTTGCAGGCGAATACCAGAAAGCTAAAGTCATCCACCAGGAGGTTCATCACGAGATGTCCGATTGGTTTCCAATGTCTTTTTACCCCGGCGGCGGCGGAGCAAACATGGGGATACACCAGCTGTGGGATTACAATGTTGCAGGACCTGGTGGCCCGGCTGCCGCTGCAGCGGCCGCAGCGGCCGCAGCGGCCGCAGCCGCCCCGAACCCAGCAGCAGTTCCATGGCCGATTGCCAAAATCACGTTTGGTAGGATTGTGCAGATTACGCCACATCGATTCAGACAGCCTGCTATAAACGCGATGTTACAAACGCCAGAAGGAAAATTACTTTATGAGACTAAAGTACAGCAGTTCTTATTAACCGGTGGTCGTCAGTCAGGTGGCGCAGCAGCAGCAGCAGCAGCTGCCCAACAACCGGATGACGACGATGACGACGATGACGACGATTACGACGATTACGACTACGATAATAGCGATGTTGACGAAATGGCAGAGGAGGAGAGGGAGTCGAGAGAGGGTCGGCAAGTGGAACGAGCGGAGCATGAAATAGCGAACCTAAGTCAGCAACCAGAGTTGGCCGTAACTCGGCGGAGAAATACCGATGCAATGCAAAGAGAGGCTGAGGATGATGAGGAAGCAGCTGCATCGGCAGCTTCATCGGCAGGCCAGAAACTTAAACGTAGGTCTGCGGAAAGTGGTGGTGGGGCAGCTGCTCCGGCCGCTGGAAAGAAGGTAGTGGGGGCGGATGGTCCGTCGGACAACACGTTCACTATACATTTCCGTACTCCCGTGACGCATCGCTTCCCACCAGGATATGAGCGTCCACACGACGTGTTGATGACGAAGGTATATGCTGCACTTACAATTACACAAATAGTTACCTTGGCCTACGACGCCGACATGTTCGGTACTTCAAGCCCTCCTCCTGGCCAGCCAAGCCTTGTGGTAGATGCTATCACGACAACTGGGCTCGGCGGTGTCTGTAACGAACCCCCAATTACAGCGTTTGGCGTGGCGCTACGTGACCTTCCTGAGTTCAGTACATTGAAAAAGGACCCATACAAGTTTACTGTTTGGATAACATGGTGCGTTGCAACCACTATGGGAGAGGAGGACTACATTAAGAAGAAATGGAGTATGCCATATGACACATACTACAAGATTTACATACAGAAAAGAGAAGATGTTTTGGGGCTATCTGCATTCGGTGAACATAAAGAGAATTACTTTATGGCAGTCAAGGCTCGACAAAATTGGGACAACAAATGGGACGGAAACGAAAAAGTCTTGCATCAGCAAGGTGCAGTAGAATGGTTTGTTAATGATTTCAGCCCAGGAAACAGTTTTGATCACTTCCGAACCCCTGTCCCCGAGTACAGAGATCGTCGGGAGCGACAGCTACTACAGACACACCGCGGGTGGAGATTTCCGACGGGGGGAGAAGCGAATAGGGGACGCGCGATTTACGAAGAATGTCATCAAGGTGTCTACAAAAACCCATGTGACCGACCTCGAAAACCAGCTCAGATAATAGATTACTACAAACTATTTGATCTTACCCCGCAAGTAAGGGGTATTCCTGCATCAATGGGCGAAAGGCCACCTCACTGGAACACGGGGGTTGGACAAAGCCCTAATGTGAGCTACGTCGCGTGGAATCATTTGTTGCCGTCTATTCTGAACATCCCCCAGTTTAAGGTGTATAGCATGGTAAATGCTTTCGAGCTTATTCCCGATGACATCGAGATGTTATTCGGGCCTATTCCATTTGACCTTACTGGGCCTGGCAAATTGGATGACAAGTACACGTGTGGTGATCGGATTCGGTTTGAACCTCAGAGTAACGATGCTTGGCAATACATTGAGGTCATGGCGGCCAAAATTGGAGCAGAGTGTTCTAAGCCATATCAGCAGGCTGCATATGTGGAAACGGACAACAGAATGTTAGGTGCAGAATATCTCCTGGGTTATTTGTGCGACGCACTGTTTGCTGATGCTCTGGTACACCGAGACACTTTGGTGACCTTTGATATTATCGCTGAGTGCAAGCCAGGTGGTCGTATTATGGGGTACATCGCGTGTAGCGAGAGTAGTTTGCTAGAAAACAGTGTGTCGATCCACGCTGTTGGCGCGAATGACCTTCAGGCCGACAAGACAAACGGCGGGTTCTCTCCAATGTTTAACTTTGAGGAAAATTATAGCACACGGGGGGTGAAAACAGCAGAGAAGGTACGGGCGGAAAACATGGTGCCACTGCTACCACAAATTTTCAGCACAGTGTTGTTTAAAATCGCCTTTGACAGAGCGATTTGGGGTGGCTATGCAAACATGGACTTGGAAGCTCTGCATTTTGCTAAACAAAGCCGTGCATTTGCGGAGCTAATGATACGTAATAGTAAACTCGTGAGTAGGCCCGGTCAAGCAGACTCTGTTGTCAGTCGCGTTCTGTTGCACCCGGATAATCATATTGTGCATTCCGAGTGCTCGACGGGGAGCTACACTGACTATCAGAGTGAAGAAACGCGTTATTTGCCATTAAATTTTATCGGTATTGGCCTAGGGAGGACATGGGGTGAAGAGTTGGCAAACAATAGAATTGGGACTGATTTTGATGGAGCAATGGGTCAATGGTCAGAGTTGGCTAAGAAACGAATACCGTCAATTCGGCTGATTAGAAATTACTGGTTGAAGGGGTTTCGTATGTACGACACGGGGGGTCAGATTAAGGTAAACGAAACTGAACGTTTCTTAAAGACTTTATGTGAACAGACAGAGCATAGACTATTGGAGGATACGTACTACAAGGCAGAAATTGAGAAAATTAATGCTATTTGGGATGGAAACCCGGCAAATGCTCTACCAGAATGGTATTACCAGGTCCCGGTTGGGCACGTAGACAGGCGGGGGTTTAGCGAAGCCGTTCAACTGAATGGGAATGGCGAAGCCGTTCAACTGAATGGGAATACATCGAACATTCGGTGTGCGCCATTTTGTGGTGGTGGAGTCAAAACAGGGAAGGGCCTTTACGCATGTTTACTCAACGAAAAAAATGCATTCAAGTACTGGCACGGGAGTAATCATCCAGGTGGCCAATCTGGAGCTGATTGGGCCAGAGCTGATGGTAACCACCGGAGAGACCAGAAAATTCCAACACTTCAAGATTTCAAGCTTGGCCCAATTGCACAATATCCACCGCGAGATAATCGCTTTTACTGCACATGCCACTGCCCCGATGCTTTTAAGGCCCACAATTCCACACTGACTAGGGCTCAAATTCTGGAGAAAAAGGCAGAGTCGCATTACGGAACGTATTTGCTTCGAGGGTCTTTTAGCCAATCAACTGTCTTAAATTACATCCAACGGCCCCATGAGCACGCTGCAGGTGGCGAGCGTGGCTACGGTATAGATGGTGGCCGGCATGGTTTTTGGAATAGGGGTCGGTATCATGGAGATACAAACCGACGAATTACAACCCGCGCATGCCAACGAGAAGCCTTGTTCTGTGCAATGCAGCCGCGGAAGGTATCGGGTGAGCGGCAGATTGGGGGAGAGTATCAGATAGTGAGAGGACGCGAGCCCAAGTGTTCATGGATGTCGTTTCCCAATATCAACAATCCTTCCAGTAATCCATGGCTTGGCCTCCAAGCGGAATTTAATGCGCCGCAAGTTGGTGTACCAAACCCTCAGACTTCTGACGCGTTTGTTCGATCGAGAGATTTTAACAATCTGTATCAGACGAGTCCGATAGCCAGCCGAAAGCATGAGAGTTTGTTTGGTGGGGACAACGTTGTTGGACTCCGGTGGTTTCAATATCATTTGGAAAAGAATGTTGGCAGTTTTGAGATAGTAAGGCAGAACTATGAAGTTATTGCATGCACTCCGATGTTCAATGCTAAAGTCGGTGTCAGCGGCGGTGCGTCTGGATTTGTAGTAGCTATGCAAACCGTTAGAGGATGGCAGGGACGATTCGGCCCTAATGATCTTTTCGAACACGGAGCTGAAAATTTGTCAAGACTACATTTAGGACAACGAGGTAGGATAGAGGCATTTACGTGCAAGACGGTGTTGTTCGGAGATCTATCTGGAAATCAAAACCTGGATTTGCAAATCCCGAGTGTTATAACTCCCAAGCCAAACGACGCAGTTATTGGCTTGAGAGACCATACTATTGTCGGTAGATACCAACAAAGCTTGGAAGCTCCCACATGGCGTCTACGGCCCTACAGGTATCCCGGATTTGATGGAAAGGGAGTATATGGTCGCGGAGTAAACGATAGTGGGGCCAATAAAGCACTTTCGTACAAATCAAAAAAGAACCGAATACGCGGCATCCACGATGGGGATTTAACCCCTGAAATGCAACTCAGAAACACTGTGAATCACAGTTCGGCTCCTTATGCTAAGCTACGAACAGACCATACAATACCCATCTTCACTGTTCGAAAGAAGAATGCAAAAGTTGGTTTCTTAAAGGGTACCCCCGTGTTTAAAGAATATTTTAGACAGGCAAATTATAGGAGTTGGTATCGAAAGGGTACAGACGATTGTTCGTATGCTACGTATAATGTAGGGATTCGTTTCATTCGCGATTACTATATGGCATGCGACCATATTCGGCGTGACAACATTCAAAATTTCGGGCGAGGTAACGGTGACAGAATTGGAGTTGACGAGGAATGGCTAAGGGGCCTTAGTGGAAGAAAGCATCTGCCGCTCAGCGAACCAGATGAAGCCGGGTTTTACTTTAGAATGCTTGGTATGCCAACTTTTAAATGGAATGATTAACCAATGTTAACAGTAACGTTATACGACGAAACCATCTCTTGCATAAAGTAGTTAACATCTGCAGTAGATACTTCAGATATAGCCTGGACCTTGTTTGGTAGGAGCTCACTTGTTTTCTGCAGATCTCCGTCAAATTTGTTGACGAAAAAACCAGCCACGTTTCTTTCCGCTGACGTCTTTTTCCAGTTGTAGATTAGCATGGTCTTTGCAGCGCGCAATTCGCTAGTGGTCACTGGTCTGAAAATCGAGAGGTACCGCTTGGCCTTTGCAGCAGCCTGCTCCTCATGGCCAGGAGAGACTTTTAGGACAACACCGTCGTACCCGTAGTGTTGTTCCGTTGCACCCCTGCCGTAGAAGCCGGAACAGTTGTATACATCGCCGTCCCTTTCGCGCATGTGCACAAAAAGACGGGAGCCTAGGGACGCAAACATTATAATCTCTGTAACTGCGCGAACTGTGTCGTATCGTGGGTCCTCCCGAGTCATGCTTCCCGGGCGACCCAGGAAGACAATAGGATTTTGCAGCGGCACATTGCCAACAGATTTGTTAATTGTCTCTGCCGAATGTGACACTCTTCTCGGGGCGGGGTATCGTGTCGGTGTTACGTCGATATCCGTTTCCGCGGGGTGCTTTTTAAAATCACCGTCACTGGATGATTTGACGAAATACACGGCGTTTGTCCAATATCTGTTATAAGTTGCAATGGCCTTGTCCACATCGAACATCTTTCGTTCATTCGCCCACTTCTCTAGATCATAGTAGTGAGAATCCGAGCAAAGCCCCTCTACAATATCTGTACCAATGGCCATAGGGTCCATTTGAGCATTTTTTACCATCATTTCATTCTCTGCGGAGAGACGCGCCTTGTGTTTTCTGTAATATGCACGGATTTTGTCCCCGTCGTCCTCACCTATTGCCAATCCGAATTTTTGGATAAATTCACGACTTTTTGACACGCTGGGCGCTGAAACGGCCATGAGAAGCGACGAATTGTGTCCAAAAACACCGTTTTCTTCAAATTTCGACGTGTCATGTGCTTCGTGCATCAGATCTGCTAACTGGGCCATCTGAACTCCCTCTAGCGTGAGCTGTATCGATTTGTGTTCTTTGGGGAAAATCGCAACGTCAGTCTTTGATAGAAATGTCGGTGATGTGAGACAATTCCACATCCCGGCACCACAGAAGTTAATTCCAGCGGTATTTGCCGCAATATCAACATCTTTGTATGCAAATTCGAACATTTCCAGCGCGTGCGGTTCTTCCAGCGCCGCTGTCCTCATATGTTCCTCGTCATTCAAAAGTGTATCGAATTTCGAATGTTCTGCCGACATTTTACTATGAACACCAGCAGCTTCATCGTCAGGGTAGGCAATGTAGGCCCACCCAAAAGGTTTAGTCATAAACTCAGAATTGATGCGGGAATTGGCCTCGGCAATTATCTGTTTGATGTCAAAGTTGAAGACTGTGTCGAAATTTCGCGAGAGATGATGAGATTCTATCCATTCCTCAGTGATATCGCTCAGATTTGTACTAGTAATCTGTTGTTTGTGCAACATCCAATTTGTACCAATTTTCTTCTCAGTAGGTGAAAGTTGTGGAAGAATACCATTTTGGAGAATCTCTCTCCAATCGTCAATGTGATCAGCAATCTGTCGATTTCCACTCAGAATGAAGTAAGTTTCACCAGTGTTGTAGTCAAGATCACTAAAACAACTGATATCGGAAATCTGACCAATATCTCTCGAATGTTGTGGATTTATGACTAGATTTTGATAAAGTCTGGATTTTTTGTCGCCACACCAGATTTTCGACAACAGTTCGGCCGACTTCCCCCATGTCCCACCCGCATGTCGGTAAGCAAAGATCAAGTTAGCCGTTGTCTGTCCGATAGTATGGAATTTTATGATTTTGTTAACGGATAACTTCGGTGTAGAATTGTTTCCAAGTTTCCAGTACTCGAAGACGGGACCATCTCTTGTAATTGGTTCAAACATTGTCTCAATCCACTTTTCTAGCTCTTCTTCCTTACCCTTAATGTTCCCCGTGACAAAAAGGGTTGCGTTTTTCGGATGATAGTTGCGGTTGTAAAAGTTTTTGAGATGCACAGATGTTGCATTCACAAGCCCCTCTTCATATCCAATTGTCGGATGATAACATGGATCTCCTGGCCGATACATTGCCTTGCGCATCGACTTTAGCGCATCCCTGACAAAAGAGTCTTTTCCAGCGTACATCTCTTCCAGAATAGCCTTCTTTTCCGACTTGAAATGCTCTTCCTCCAGCCTTGTTCGATCCAGTGAACATGCGAGGATTTGCAAAAAGGGCTTAGCGAATGCAGGATCAACTTGAAAATAGTAAGAGGTCATGTTCACTTTCGTGTAGGCGTTGAAATCGGCCGCGAAAAGTCGGGCAATGAGCGGTATGTCCCTCTCGGAGAATTTAATGGTTGGTAGTTCATACTCAAGATTGGTTGAGCTGTCGTTGCCGTTGGTGCCTTTGAAAACCATGTGTTCGAAGCCATGTGCGAGTCCGTATTCGTCATATCCCTTTTCTGCGTTTGAGCCGGCGTGAATAACCATCTGTAGCCGGATCGCATTCTCACAATCCAATTGGCGAAGAACAGCTTCCAGACCATTGTCTAGCCTTACGTATCTATAATCGTCGCGGATTTCCCAGCGGCTCATTTTATGCTATATTGTGTGACTTGGGTACTGTTATATACTTTAAATGTTAAGATTTTCAAGCTGGGCCTCCACCCGCTTTCTAGCTACATGCAGTAACTTTTCCTCAAAGCGCGCGATGGAGACCTTCACATCCGTGCGGAACTTCACCCAATCCGCCCGCTTCATGCGCTCCGGCGTGTTCTTCGGGACGAGGACCTTAGGCGGAGTGGCGTGGCGCCAGTTTTTGCGGATCTTGGACGGGATGATGAGTTCTCCGGCGACCTTGTGGTGCGCGACGGACTTCGTCTTCTTGCGGTTCTTCTTGGCCATGGTGTCAGCGAGTCGCCGGGCGTCTAGGTGCCGCTGCCACTCTGGAACAAGGTGACAATATATGAAGCTGACAATGTGGCAGAGATTATTGATTTTTTCGTCAATTTCATCCATGAAAAAATTATTCATAAAAGTAAACAACAATTTTCATCAACCCGACGAAAAATTCAGAAATTTGGTGACAGCAACCATGCATCCTTTTTTATACATGCCGATCTCCGAGCACGCCAAGCTAAGCAGGAGCTTCATGAAGTACTCGAAGAAGAGGAAACGCTCTCAGGCGGCGGTGGACAACAGCTTGGAGAAGCGGAACAAGCTTCGTAGCAGTACCATCTTTTTCTCCGAGCACAGCGGCTCAAAATCGCCGAATCGTATTTGATTGGTGATTTTTAGCAGCAATGGCTTCACCTTTGGACTGTATGCGACAATGTAGAGTAGTCTAGTGTCCGAGCCGACTTCTTTGGTAATCATCTTAAACACATCGGTGTATGGGAAGTCTTCAATTTCACCACCCTCCGCGAGGCACATCCGCAAGTCCCGTGTGTACGCCTCGAGCATGGCAATGATTAGTACAACCTGGAGCTCCTGGAACATCTTGTGCGTATGCAGTATATAAAAACTTTTCCCTAATTACTGTGTAAGATAGTAAAGATAACATAACATGGGGTCTATTTTTTCGAGTTTTTCAAAATGGATGAATTCAAGTGTTGAGCATCACCTTACAACAGAGAAGCATGCAGACAGACTTGGTTATTTCGTGCCGCAATTTGCTCAACAAGAAGTCAATGATCACAACAACAAGTTGCTTAGTGCGATGGGGACACGTAACACATGTTGTTGGTTAACGACAACTTTGGGGATCTTGGCCGTCGGTATGGTTTTGCTCGTGGGCATGTACGATGACAAACCCGATCCCATCCCAGTGACGGCTACTCCAACTACGGGGACGCCTTCCGTTCCACCCACGATGTTGCCCACGACGGCCCTCCCAACCTCGGAGCCAACATCTGAGCCAAGCCCCCCTCCCACTATCGCCTGTGAATTGAAAGAATGTAGCACACAGGATGATTGTTTTTATCATGACGACTGTACCAGCGTGGATCATTGGAAGGTCTGTTACCCGAACAGTGCAGGCACCGAACAATTAAGAGGTCTATGTACTAAACACTATCCAAAAGATGTATCAGACGAGTGTCTTAGCTACGACGATTGGCCAAGGCCAGATACGGAAAATCAAGACGAATTCAATTTTTCCTTAAGCGAAATGGAAGCACGTTCAAAAGCCATGTGCCGTGTCGTTGGTGACTGTCTAAATGGCCTAAGAACTCACCGCGTTGGAAATGAAAATCAGAATTGCTCGTGTCCTCTGGGAGAGCTACTCGAATGTGTTCCAATAAACGTCGTTGACGGGCCCGCTTCAACGACAATGAACTTCTGCGCATGTGCAAACACCCACACCCCAACATCTCAGCCTACTGCTGTGCCTACAGATTCCCCAACACTGGGAGGAGAAAATGAAAGACTTTTTGATTTAAGAGTAAATGGTTGGGATGACGCTAAGGCATGTACTCCAAATAAGCTTCCCTTTGACTTTGTGAAAGATATTTCCGGCCGGTATCAAGAACATGCTTTTAACAATGGGGACAGATATTACAAACATATGATGGGGTTTGTTGACAATACCGAACTTACTATTTACAAAGATGATTCGGCTAAAAACATTGTCATTTTTCAGGGGCCTGACGGTTGTAATACGGATTGTTACTGGTGTATCTACAGATACAGTAATGTTCCCGACGAAGACTTAACGTGCAACCCCACTTCATTAGGTGTGAATAGTGGGTTACTCGCGTATACTACACATCCGTCAACTCATCCAGCGTACGCCGGCCATGGTAGATGGCGGTTCCCAGTCAAGTGTGATAATGAGCCAGACCCAGGCGTAAACATTGTGGCAAAACTTGCTGGTGACACAACCAGCCCAACAGGGGCCCCGACCCCCACATCTTATGGATGCAATGTTGATGCGGGGACTCACAAGTATGGTAGTTTGAAGGTGAACGGCGTGAGTGTTTGTTCCAATCCAGGCACTGCGGAGTGTTATGTTACTCCACCGTATTGGCTTCGGACTATTACTGTAACTTGTAAGTCAGATGATGGCATGGTCCGTGTTTTTGGCGATCAATTTTCGAGTCAACAGCAAACGGCGGAATTCAAATGTGTGCCAGGAATTGGTAGTGGAAATACAGGAACGTGGGAAAGAGTAGGTGATGGTGGTAGTGACATTGCATGTGTTGAAGCAAAGTGCGTGTGGTCTCATGGCTACGAGACGGATTTTCAAAACATCGATCCAGATTTGCGCCCGCATCTCGTTGGCTCTAACCACCCAACGTACATTAGTCGTGGGTCTACTAAAGTCTTCCATGGAGATGGGCGTGACACTGGACATCGATGGTGTGATGCTGGGTTTTATTTTACAGACGAACAAGTAGAATGGATCGAATACGACTGTCCGTCAAATTTAAACGAGCAAGCTATTTTCAACATCAAAATCAAAACAACAAGTCAAGAATTTCCAGTGTTGTCTGATTTCAGCTCTGCATCTGATCCTGCACATAGGGATAATTATATGCAATGTGAAATTCCGCAATGCAATTTTTTATCTGCACGTCAACATGATGCGGATTTCTATGAGTTCTTTGACAACAAGGAGCTAAAGGACACCTTTAACATTCCAGCGAGACCGGATTCAGACTGGACATTCGATTTTGGGGAATCTATGTGGTTTCAATGTAAACCCGGCTATAATAATGGTGCCAGCAGCCAACCCGAGCCAGGCCTACATCTAACGTGTAATAGCGATGCCAGGTCAACTCGTATATGGAATGGCCCTGAATCTTGTGAACCAGT
>MDTC01084045.1_pt1 | contig 22128 bp, 35 predicted proteins | sample 811181 | NCBI WGS metagenome assembly MDTC01 (sample SAMN05326644, study PRJNA326480) | marine metagenome | isolation source: seawater | place: Pacific Ocean: North | collected 2011 | reverse complement strand
CTGAGCAAGATCAACTCCTCTATAATGGTTCATTCTTGGTAACGTCTGCACAGGGTAACCAGTTTACTTATCAGATGTCTACTGAACCATCAGGTAATGCTATTGGTTCGAACATACTTGTTAAAGTTGAGATTGATACTGTTGACTCAGCATCACCATACGTGTTTAACTGCTCACTAAGAAGTGTGTGGGGTATAAATGGTATGCATGCTGATGGATCACAAGCCACTGGTTTTAAATCCATGGTTGTTGCCCAGTTCACTGGTATATCACTACAGAAAGATGACAGAGCATTCGTATTGTATAACCAATCAACTGGTGCATATGAAGCACAGGCAGCAGGTTCGGGTGCACACATCAATGGATTAGCAGAGTATAGAAAGAGTTGGAGACACAGACACATCAAGGCAAGTAATGATGCTTTCATTCAGGTCGTTTCTGTGTTCGCTGTTGGATTTGGTGATCACTTCTTCTCAGAGAGTGGTGGTGACCTTTCGATTACTAACTCTAACTCAAACTTTGGTAATACATCACTAAGATCAAAAGGATTTAAGTCAACTTCATTCACCAAAGACAAGGCAGGGCAACTAACTCACGTTATACCACCTAAATCACTTAGTGATGTAGATGAGATATCAATCAACTGGGTGACTATTGACATTGCATCAACAAGATCAGAAGCTGATGCTACGAAACTATACTTATATGGTTATACCAGTCAGTTAGGAAGACCACCATCAAAGATACAGGGTTATACTATTGGTGCAAGAAGAGATGACGTTAATACTCCTGATAGATTATATGTTGCATTGATTGCATCTGGTGCATCTGAACCAACAACTCACTATGCAGACATCAACCCTGCAGGTCCTACAGTTACTGGTACTAGAGCAGGTGATGAGAACTCACCTATCAAGTATGATACTAACAGAGGACAGTGGTATGTTCAGGTAGATAGTTCCGCTAATACAATCTATACAACACTACAAGCTAACAACTTATATCAGAACTTAGGATTCACACCGACCACATTCATTAGAAGGGTGCCCGATGCTCGTGACCTTAATGACAGAACATACAGATTTAGATATATCTTAGATAAGGATGCATTCCCTATACCTAGACCACCTATCACTGGTTTCGTTCTTCAGCCAAGATCATCCGAAACAAACTCACCTGCATATAGTAAGACCTATTACATCTATGATGTAGAGACATATCAAGAGTTTACTCGTGGTGTCCAAGATGGTATATACTATTTGACTCTACTGTCAGCGTCAGTATCACCTGCAACCTCAAACTTTGATAACTTTGCATTCTCTCAGCAGACTGTAGACATATATCCTGCATTTGATAGAGACAACCCAGTCGCTGACCCTGCAGCATCTGTATCAGTTGCTGATAACGAAGTGTTGGGTGTGGTTAAAACCACTGATGGTGCAACACCTACACCTAATGAGAACAAACAGTTATCTATTACAAAGGAAACTACACAGTTCATACTGTTAGAGACAGAAAATAACCTAGGATACAACACAACATCTAACGTACTTAATAGTATAGTTGTTACTGCTAGACTAGGTGATGAAGAAGAAAGAAAGATAGCACTGAAACTAAATCCAGACCAGTCTGTTGCACCTCTACAGGTTGAGTTACGAAGGTACTCAATTCTGAGAGCATCAGGTCACACGTTTGAGTATCTTGGTTTTGGTCCAGGTAACTACAGTACAGCGTTCCCATCTACACAGGTAGAAGTTCTATCACCACAACAGGTACGATTATCACAGTCACTGAAAGAAGCAGCAGGAGTTGCATACTACTCAGGTGTTAACAGTGATGGAGAGCTATTTGTTGGTAACCAGGTTATTAACCCAGTTACAGGTCAGATCACTAACGAAGATATTGCACAGTTAAACGTGTTGGGTGAAGAAGATACAACGATTGAGACATTCTCTGAGTTGGTTCTTACTGATAAACTGACCGTAATTGGTGGAGCATCTAACCAGTTAGAATCTGTATTCTCAGGTCCTGTTACTTTCCAGAAGAAAGTTACATCATCTGATGAGATACAATCACTTAAGTTTACTTACTCTAATACTGATGGTACAGTTCTGAAGCAGACATTCCTTGCCGAAGAACTCAATGGTCTACCAGATCTAGTCGGTAACCAAGCATTTAACAATGGTGATATTTGTTATAACATTGACTGGGCACCTGGACAATCACTTGGATGGGTGTATGATACTGGTGCATGGTATAAGGTTGGTTTGAGTGATACCACTCCGATCACATCTAACAGATATTCTGGTGTCACACATTATGGTATTGGAATGTCACCTGACGCATCCAATAGAATGAAGATCAGTGGTAATACATATATCTCTGGTGACTTAGATGTTACTGGAAAATATGGTTGCTCTGATAAATACTCTTTAGCAACTGGTATTGCTAACTCCAACAACGGAGTAACATATAATGGAAACGGTGCAACCCAGACGTTTAACATATCGCCTGGTCATACCGCTTACTCACTTTTAGTATTTCTAAATGGTGTCGCTCAAGTACCTGGTGTGGACTATACAGTAACTGGTAATGCAGTTGACTTTAGTATATCTACTCCACCTGCTACTGGTGACGTTATTCAGATCCGTGAATTAGTTATTTAAGATTTACGAGGTTATTAGATGTCAACCAAGATTATAGGAAATCAGATTGACGCTGCAACTAGAGCAATTGTTACTGCTCTCACAGTTACAGAACAGCTCAACCTGCCAGAACTTAATCAAGCAGCAGTTAACGCATTAGGCACACCTGCATATGGTACAGTTATCTACAACTCTACTGAAGATGAAGCACAAATCTGGAAACAAGATGTATCAGGTTCACCAGGTTGGGCGAGTGTTGGTGGTGGAGGACCATCAGTTGGTGAAAATAGTATAATTAGAACCAATGGTACAACCATTGCTGAAAACTTAACCATAGGACCTACTGCTAACGGTGGTGTTGAGTTCTCAAACGGTTTCTCTGCTGCACCAATTACTATCTCAAATGGATATACAGTTACTATTGAGAACGGTGCTACATGGACACTGATAGGTGCTGACGAAAACTTAAACGCATACAGATATTTTAACAACTTAGCGATCAACGAGCATTTAAGGTTGGTACCTGGCTCTACATTTGAGTTTGGACAGACAAAAGAACAGGCAATATCATTCTCTAAATCTGGTACAACCACACTAGATCACAGTCAAGCAACAATATTCATAACAGAGAACCCAACTAACTACAACGGTAATATCACAGTAAACTTTAATAATGTTCCTAACGTTGGTGGTTTTATATACACTGCACAGGTAATCATAAGACAAGTAAATGGTACTGGTACAATTAGTGGTGTTCAGGTCAATGGACAGACTGCAGACGTGTACTATGCATCATCACCAAGTGTAGGAACTGGTTGGGATGTCATCAATTACTTCTTCTATGTTTCTGGTGCATCTTGGAAAGCATACGGTAACAGCGTAGGATATACCAACTAATTTATCATGCCTATTGGAATTAATAAAATCTTATCAGCAGGTGGTGGAGGTTCATCCGCATCACGTGTCACTGTCTATGATGAGGGTAATGACTGTAGAGATTTCTTAGCTAACTGGAACTATAACGAGACATCTAATATGTCAGTTAGTCCTAATATAACTGGATATGATGGTGGTAGTGGATACTGGCATGGATGGGGTGGTTCGGGACGTACATATACTTTAACTAAAGGTGATCTACCATCACATCAATTCCTTTGCTATGACTGTGTTATTCATCATGTAGACTCATGGGATAATGAGTATCAGCATATGAATATTGATGGTGTAAGATTTGCCAGTTGGAGAAAAGTTTGGAATGAAAATAGATTCAGAGAATTAATTGGTAACCATGATGCATCCGAGACTGGTGGTGCAACGTTACTAGCAAGATTTAATAATGACTATAGCTATGAACCATGGAACGGTTCTAACGATAGTACTATGGGATACATCAGATTCTCATCAGGATGGATACCACATACATCAGCTAGTGTATCAATAGATCATAGAACAGATCTTGACCAAGGTAGAGGAGACGAAGCATATTATATTTCACATGCTAGAATCAGAGTAGTAAATGCATCTGCATTAGATTTTGGTACAGGTGCCTCACCTGCCTCAGCAATGGAGTCTGGACATCAAGGTGTGATTAATGGTAGAATAACAACAAGTGGTCTATACTGGATACAATCACACTCAATGCCGAGTCCACTTCAGATGTATGTGGACGCTACTGAAGATGGGGGTGGATACGATTTCTACCCTATTAACGGTAGTGGTGCTAATATCAACTATCATGGACAAAACCATAGTGGGGTTGACTTAGGACTCGATATGTTTTATGGTAGATCTAAGTATGCATGGAGAGCAGCAGCAAACTATGCAACTTCGGTCAATGGTGGCAACTGGCCAAATTTCTTTACTGGTTGTGGCGATGTCTATAAGACTGGTGGCGGGGGCAACTATACAGGTAGGATCATGCGATCCTCTGACTATGGTGGCAATAACACACATGACTGGAGGGTCACAGACGGTGGTAAGTGGTGGTTGAGAGACAATACACATTCAGAACCTAACGGGGATTATTCTGCTGACGGGTATCTAAATATGTACGGTGGATCTCGTAACAACCTTAAGAACTTATCCAACATCGGATTTAACGATGGAGGAGCATATTCTATAGGTAACTACTATCTTCTATCGACTAATCAACATAATTTCGAATAATGCAATGTGAAATTGAGGAATTTTTTCCCAAATTTATTGGGAAGTATAGGTATGATGGTGACCAACAAGTTGTAAAAGATGTATGTGATCGTGTTCTAAAGGAAATTCCTGATGGACATGACGAGTGGAATACAAATGTCGCTGATGAGGGACTACACCACTTCTTTAATATATCTAATAGTAGTCTATTACGATTTGATGAACGATTAAATAATTTTGAGCAATTCCTATTGGATGCAGCAACTCATTTCTTTTGTGAAATACTAGAGTTTGAGTTAAATGAATCTAAGATGTTGATCACAGATTGTTGGATGAATTACTGCACACATGAACACACATGGCAGATCAAACACAATCATAATAATTGTATGATCGTTGGTACATATTTCGTTGATTTTGACGAAAAACTACATGCACCACTGGATTTTTACAAGAATACTGCCAAGGATCAGGTGCCATCCATGTCTCAGATGAGGATGCCACGGATAGCAAACCAAGGCAACCAATATACCAAAGAAGTACATCAATCTAAACCTGAGGAAGGTATGTTGATGATATGGAACGCAGAGATGTTACATGGTTATGAAGCCATATATAATCTGTGGAAAGGTAGAAGGACTATAAGCATGAATTTCTTACCAGAAATAGTCGATAACGGTAAGTATGCTTTTAAAGTTGTACCTCTACAACATATAAGTCCAACACAGCTAAATAGAAGGAAGGGACTAGATAATAACCAATGACAAGATTAAATGTTGCCCAAGTTAAAGATTTAACCAACCAAGGCGGTATGTCGTTTTCTGGTGGAGCGATCACTGCGAACGGTACTTTATCTGTTACTAACCTTGTTATCAACGGTTCAGTATCAGGTTCATCAGGTTATATTATTCCATCACAGAGTGGACAAGCAGGTAAGTATCTCTACACCAACGGATCAAGCATTAGCTGGACAGCAGGTGGTGGAGGAGGTGGTGCACCTATATCCATGTCGGTGTATAACTCAGGATCTACTTGGAACAAACCCTCTGGTTGCAGACGTATTTGGGTAAAATGCACTGCAGGTGGTGGAGGTGGTTCAGGTTATGGAGAATCAGGTGCTGCAGGTGCACACACTGAGACTTTTGTTGATGTTGCTAATATCAACTCAATATCTGTATCAGTTGGTGGAGCAGGTGGTGGTACAAACTACAACGGACGTGGTGGTAATGGAGGCACATCTTCATTCGGAAACTACTGTAGCAGTGGTGGAGGACAAGGTGCTAACAGAAACCAACAGCATGACGGTGCACTAGGTGGTAACCCTAGTCAAGGGTCAGTTAGAATTTACGGTGGTTCTTCTCAAGGACACCGAAATCCACCAGGTTTAGGGCATGGTGGTTGTTCATTCTGGGGTGGTGCTTCGCCAACCTCTCATAGACAACAGCAGTGGGCTCAAAGGCATAGAACTCATGCTGCATTCGGTGCAGGTGGTTCTTCTGCTAAGAACAGTGAACGTGGCGGTGACGGTCGTCAAGGAATCGTAGTAGTCTACGAATTTAATTGATATAAATAACAACGAAGGAGAATTGTAATCAATGAGTACCCTTAAAGTAAGTGCAATAAGAGACCTGTCTGGTTCTGGTGGTTTAGACCTCAGTTCTGGATCTATATCAGTTAATGGTACGTTGACCGTTAGTAACATTAACATCAACGGTACGATTGCAGGTTCATCTAGTCAGGTTATCCCATCTATTTCTGGTCAGTCTGGTAAATTCCTGACTACCAACGGTACCTCAATGTCTTGGGGTCAGATAGAAGCAGGTGGAGGACCAAAATCAATCAGTGTATATAACTCAGGTTCCACATGGAATAAACCAAGTGGTATCAAACGTATCTGGGTTAAATGTACAGCAGGTGGTGGTGGTGGATCAGGTTATGGAGAATCTGGATCTGCAGGTGCACACACCGAAACCATAGTTGATGTATCAAACATTAACTCTATATCTGTATCAGTTGGTGGTGCAGGTGGTGGTACTGGTTATTCTGGACGAGGTGGAAACGGTGGTACGTCTTCCTTTGGTAACTATTGTTCATCAGGTGGTGGACAAGGTGCTAACAGAAACCAACAGCATGAAGGTTCACTAGGTGGTAACCCATCACAGGGAACAATCAGAGTCTATGGTGGATCTGGTCAGGGTCATAGAAACCCACCAGGTTTAGGTCATGGTGGAACATCTTTCTGGGGTGGTTCCAGTCCAACTGCACACAGACAACAGCAATGGGCACAGCGTTACAGAAACCATGCAGCATATGGTGCAGGTGGTTCCTCAGGTCGTAACTCTGAAAGGGGTGGCGATGGTCGTCAAGGCATAGTTGTAGTTTACGAATTCGATTAAAATGAAAAGAGCATTAGTCCGTTGTGATGGATTTATCACAGACCTCGTAGCAGCAGGAGAGGAATTCGATGTATATACAGGACCTGGTTCTGGACTACGTTGGATTGACATTCCAGACGAAGCTACAAACCTATGGAAATTAGAATTAGGATCATGGATCCCTGATTTTGAGTACACAGATCCAGAATTAAAAAGGATTGTGGACTATGGAGATCCAGGTATGCAATTAGGTATGCTATACAAAGATGTAGAAGCAGGTCTATTTGGTACAGCAGCACAGAATGGTGAGTGGTTTAAACATATTAAGCATGTTAAAGAAACTGACGATCCAGTACAGTATGATGATGATGGTAATAAGATTTTACCTGACGAACCTTTCCCACATGACGAGGTAATGCCCGCATGGAATACACCAGAAGAGATGTCAATTGGTGTAAGAAGAGAGTTCGGTCTTGCCGAGTTTGCTGATAGAGAAATCGTACCAACCGAAGAGTTTACTACTCCTGGTGTGACAATAGCAGTAACAGAAGCGGTAGATACAAATCCTGACGCATAACTTTTATTAATTAATGAAAATTCGTAATGTCCTCATTGTTGGGGGTGGAACTGCAGGTTGGATGACAGCAGCAGCATTGACAAAACTTTGCCCTCAAATAGCAGTCTCATTGATCGAGAGTCCTAACATACCTGTAAGTGGTGTGGGAGAATCAACTCTTGGACAGATCAATGAGTTTTTTGCGTTGTTAGGTCTGACTGATGATCAGTGGATGAAAGAGACTGGTGCAACCTACAAGACTAACATAAGATTTAATGATTTCAGAGTAAAGGGAGAGTCATGGGACTATCCATTTGGAGGAGCAAAAGATCAGGTAGATTCATATCATCATGGGTGGATGACATGGTTCACATTAAACCTACTGAATCCTAAGAAATGGCACCATGGCACATTTGCCACATCATATAACCCAGTTGCCCATTTTGCCAAGTATGATAAACTAACTGATAGTGATGAGATGTGGACACCATGGACTGATACTGCATATCATATAGATGCTATCAAGTTTGCACATTGGTTAAAAGATAATATGTGTGAAGGTGTATCATACATGCAGGGTAATGTTGTTAAGTGTGGACAGGATGAGTTTGGTAGTATAACATGGTTAAAGACAGATACTAAGCAGACACTAACAGCAGACTTATATGTTGACTGCACAGGGTTCCAGAGTTTATTACTGGAACAATACATGAAAGTACCATTTAAGTCTTTCCACGTCTCTGAGGGTGGTTGCCTACTCAATGACACTGCAGTAGCATGTCATATGCCACATGAGGATAAGTCGAAGGAAATTACCAGTACCACCAATTGCACAGCATTAAATAATGGATGGGTATGGGATGTGCCACTATGGGAACGATCAGGTGTGGGATATGTTCACTCAAAAGATTTCTGTGATGAACCAGACATAGAACTATACAAGTATCTGGTCAAGACTAGAGGACAGAAGAGAGCAGACGAAGCAAGATTTAGAACTATACCATTTAAGAATGGTAAGCATGAGAAGTCATGGAGTAGGAATGTAGTAGCAGTTGGTTTATCTAATTGTTTCGTAGAACCATTAGAAGCAACAGGTCTGTTGACTACACATGAACAGATCACAAGAATATGTACCACACTAACATCAAGGAATGGACATGTTAATAGCACTGATATTGATATGGTTAACCTAGTCGCTGACCTAGAGATAGAAGGATTTAAGAACTTTATAGCACTACACTATGCATATAGTTTGAGAGAGACAGACTACTGGAACTTCGTAGCAGATGAGATAAGTTATGATTTCACTACAGGTATGTTAGATAATATATTCACACGCATGACATCAGAGAAACTCGTAGCATACGAGTGGATCGGTGATCCATCACATAATGATGGTCCTCGTTATGTAGCAGCAGGTATGGGATTTAATCCTCTGACACACCATACTCTGAAGTTAAAGAGACTAGAGAACAATCTGACTGAGAGAAACCACTTGGACTATCTTAAGGATGATGAAACAAAGATTGACGAATGGAATAAAAAGATGTATAATTATTGCAGTACCTTGCAAACTAGTTACGAATATCAACGTGACAAAATTTATGCTATATAAGGAGGAACCATGTCAGGAGACTACGAGTCACACGACAAAAATCAACCAAATATAAACTATACTAAAATGTCTGAAGAACAAGAAGCACCTAAGTCATTAGATGCCAGTACTGCCCTACATCAAGACCTTAATCCTGACCATATCAATGAGGATATGGAAGAGTTCGGACTGCCAGAACTAGGTGATGAAGTCATTAAGGAAGTACAGGATGGTTATGCAGCAGTAAAAACTTTCCAAGACTTATGGCACAACCTGATGTATCAGCACAGGGAAAAATTTAAGAGATACTCTGATATGCAAGCATCTTTATCTGCAATGTCATTTGATAGACCAGAGACAAGAGTTAACTTCAGTGAACTGAATGAACTACGTGATGAGATAGTTAAACTTGAGGGTGGACTAGAGACACTCAACTTGTATAGAAAGTATGTTCTTAAGGAACCATTGGAACCATGGGTAGAGTCAGAACGTGAAGATCTAAGAAAGAAAGTTAAGATCAGAACAGACTCACACCTATCTGCAAAGGGTAAAGACTATACTAAATTCTCTAACTGGGAAGGAACACAACCAGAAGAACTGAACAAAACAGTGTAATGCTAAACCTTGATTATGTATTTCCCACACCTATATGGTGGATGGATACTGATATTGATTGCAATAAAATGCAGGATATATGTTATGGTATCGCTGAGACTATGGATGGGAAAGGTAGATCAAATAGAGGTGCGATGAACTATCAGTCACCTGATTTCTTTGGTGAGGAGATTATCAAAGCAGATGAGGAGGACGATGAGTTCTGTAAGTTACTCAAGACAATCAAAGAGTGGGGTAACAAAGCATTCGATTCATATGAATCATGTGCAACTACATTAGATTTTGCTAACGCATGGATTAACATTAACAATAAGGGTGGATATAATGAGACACATACACATCCTGGTGCATTAATTAGTGGTGCATTCTATGTTAAAGTACCTGAGACTGGTGACTGTGGTAGTATTACATTCCATAAAAATGCTATGGAAGCATACGTTACTCACTCATTAGGATTAGCAGAAGATCTAAGTAAAGCAGAAGCACCACATACACACGCAACATGGACATATCCACCAAAAGAGGGGAGACTTATATTATTCCCTGCATGGGTGACACACGGAGTCCGTGAGAATGAAACAGAAGAGGATAGAATCTCTATTTCATTTAACTTAGTTCCTAACAGGAACAAACGTAACATGTACGATATTATTAATAGTCATGCTGAAACAACTATTCTCCATACCCATAGCGACAGGGAAAATATCACCAACTACTGAACAAGAGAAGAAAGTATTTGATATATTAGATGATGCTTGGACACAAGCAACTAAAGGAGTGTGGGCATTAGAGTCTGGTTTATCTACTGGTGAACTGAAGAATGGTATGGAATTATATCAGGCAGAAGAGTTTGAGTGGTTAACATTCCAACTAGCAGAGAAAGCGAAAGAGTATTGGGATTCATTAAAGTATAGACAAGACTATCATCTATATGTTGATAGCATGTGGTGTAACAAGCATACTCATGGTGACACTACAGGAGAACACAATCATAATGCAGGTAGAGGTAAGTCCACTCTATCAGGTGTATATTATTTGAGGAAGAACAAAGACACAGGTCATTTAAGATTTCGTGATCCATTAGAAACAATATGGGGAATGTGTCCACTTGACTATGAGTTTCCAGAACATAAGAAACAATGGACATGGGAAGCAGAGACACATGACTATTGTATATTTCCATCATGGTTAAACCACAGCACAGAACCATATATCTGTAATGATGAACGCATAGCTATTAGTATTAACTTCAGTGGATACCCATGGGATTCTACTGATGGAGACTATGATGGGATTGCAGGTGGATAATTTTTTAGATCATCCATTCCATGCAGATGATACACCAAGGGTGTGGAGGAAGGCAGTACCCAAATATGTAACGTGGCAAGATGCCGAAACTGCCCTAAATGCCCCTTGGAATCACATCATCACAGTTATAGATGATGAACATAAGAGGATGGATCTGCATCATGTAGAAGAACCATGGTTTTATAAGCATGTACCACAGAAGAAAGAACTATTCGAATTAGCTAATGCAGGTTACACTGTAAATATATGTGGTTATGGACATGGCAACGCAGAGATAGAGAAACTACTAGCAACGATGGAGACTAAGTTCGATGGATGTGCAGACTGTCATATCTTTATCACTACTGGTAATGACAACAGTCATCCATCATTTAAACCACACTTCGATAAACCTTGTAACTTTATAATGCAGATGGAAGGTAAGACACGTTGGCAAGTATATAATGAGAGGTGCAGTACATTAGTAGAGGGTGGTGACCCACCATATACACCTCGTGATGATGAGTTGACAATTGCTATAGATACTATACTAGAACCAGGAGATGTGCTATACTTTGGTAGTAGGCACTATCATAATACTAGACACACAGAGGGTAGTAGACTCTCAATTAGTATTCCAATCTGGTGTCCAAAACGATGTGACTGTTCAGATAGAACACATTATAAACTGATACATGAATAAACTTATTCTACCATTCTTAAACCCTAAAGATTTCGTTGCTAACGATAAACCTAGAGTATTTCCAAAAGCATTAACAAACCCTACACAGTATGCTAACTGGGATACAGTTAGACATTGCCTTAACAACCCATGGCATTTTAGATGTAACCTGTTAAATCCAGAGGGACGTAGATTAATATTAAATAAGAAGTTTGAGGTATGGTATGAAGATCAGTTTCCAATCAAAGAGGAATTATTTACAGGTGTGAACGAAGGACTAACGTTTACTATCGAACAGTATGGACACTACAATGCAGCAGTTGATAATCTATTAGAGAATATAGAAGATGTATTTGACTGTAATGCTGACGCACATATATTTGGTAACTTAAAACCAAATGGTAAATCATTTAATGCACATTGGGATTTGCCACCCAATTTTATATGTCAGATAGAAGGTGAGACAGTATGGACAGTATTTAAAGAGAGGTGTAGTGCATTGGTAGAGATGACAGACAATCCATATGCACCTGATACTGTAGGACATGAGTTGACACCTGATTTACAGACATCGTTGCAAGCAGGTGATGTTTTGTACATACCTGCAAGAACATATCACAAACCAAATCCTGGTGGACGTAGGTTATCAATGAGTATTCCATGCATGTACCCACTTGACGTACCGAGTGATAGAAAACAGTATGAACTTGATATATAATCCACTACCTCGACCAATAGTGATGCAACTGAATGATATGTGTACGCATCATTTGTTCCCTTGGTATCATATTGCTGACACTACATTTAATGATGGAAGACCAAATCCATATGGTGAGGAGTTTAGGAGTAGTTCGTTTGCACATCAAGTAATAGATGAGTACAACCCAGTAAGTGACCATGCAGCATATTTTATGAGTGCATTAACATTGATAGCAGATCAAGTAAATTATAATGTCAGAGATATATACAGAGTCAGGTTAGGTTTATGTTATCCTGATAATTTTAAGCACCACACACCACACACAGACTATGAGTGGGAACACACTACATGCTTGTATTATGTTAATAAGAGTGATGGCGATACTTATTTCTTTTCAGAGAATGGTGACATAACTAGACAAGTCACACCAGAAAGAGGTAAGATGGTAGTGTTTGACGGATTGACCAAACATGCCTCTTCTGCCCCTACAAAAGGTATAAGAATAGCAATGAACGTCAACTTTAAAAGGTTGATATGAATTCGTATCACAATGCTAAATACTATTACAGTTCGGGGGTAACATGGACGCATCAATGGCAATGTCGATGGAAGTAGAGTGTTTGACACTACGAGAGGAACATAAAGAAGTATTAACTAAGGCACTGTTCTATTTTCAGAAAGAGTGCTATAATAAATTGGGTTCATTGCCACCAGAACAACGTGAGTTGATAGATGAAATTGCGACCGCCTTACATCTCAAACATGAAGATAAAGGATAACTTTCTACCGAAAGAGATCCACAAAGAACTACTGGATATATTAATGGGATCAGATTTTCCTTGGTATTATCAGGACACACTAACTCATGGGAGTAAGGACAAGGAAGCATTTGGATTTAATCATTGGGTAAGTGAGGACACACATCCTATCTTTTCTACTCTAGCAGCAGATATGTTATCTGCCCTAAATGCCCGTAATGTCATTCGCATGCGAGCAGACATGACAATACTTAATCCAAATAGTTATCAACATAAATGGCATACAGATAGTGATGAACCACATACTGTATGCATATATTATGTCAACAATAGTGATGGTGATACTCTAATAAGAGACAATCAATCCGAACGTGGGTATATAAGAGTATCCCCAAAAGCGAATAGATTATTGACATTTGATGGTAAACATGAACATACTGGTCATTCCCCGACCAGACATAAGAATCGGATTCTAATTAATGCGAACTTCTCTTAAAGCAGAGGTCTTACCTCTATTTTCATCACCAGTATATGTGTGTGAAGATACGACAATGCCTAATATCATATCAGATATAGAGGGCATGGACTATAATCACAGACCCATGCAGGGTGGACAAACTGTCTCGATGAATGTACTGGATAAGTTACCAGAATTTAAAGACTGGTTAATGTATCATATAGAAGAATATGTTTATGGAGTCATGGGTATAGATAACACATGTCATTCTTTACATATAACATGCTCATGGATTAATAAACATAAGCATCTAGATAAATCTCATGACCATTCACATCGTAATAGTATGTTTAGTGGAATAGTATATCTACAGACACACGAAAATTGTGGTGATTTACAATTCCTCGACCAATCATATTATATGGTGTCACCTCGCATCAAACATAATAATCTATATAATAGTAAGCAATGGACTATAACACCCACCGATGGTATGGTGGTCATGTTTCCTAGTTCTCTAGTTCATACAGTACAACAGAATAGGATAATGAGAGAGCGATATTCGTTAGCGTATAATGTATTTGTGAAGGGTGATTTCGGTAATCCCACATCATTCTTATCTTTATGACCACACCACTATTCATTTCGGAGTCAGTTCCATTGGAAATTAGAAACATTCTTAAAGCACTAGACATAGGTGCGAAGGTAAGATTTAGAGGTGAAGATGGGGAAATATCATTTGTATCAGATCAATATATAACTATATGCACTAGGAAAATACCTGACCCAGTTCATAGGTATGGTTATCGAGCAGTCAATGTACTAGTATATCCACATGAGTGGGATGACCTAGAAATTGATGATAGTTACTTTAAAAATAAAAAGAACTATCACGGAAAAACTAATGACCATCCAGGAAATGAAATGTTACCAGACATCAAAGACAGATGAAATACGTATTCAGTCAATCAGAAACAGATCTCATGTTAGAGGTATGTAATACACATAGGAACAACTATTGTGCTAACGATTTTAATTTAACTAACTTGATACATAAACTGGAAGGTTATCGATCTGAAATATCATGTGATGATTGCAAGTGTGGACAGTCAAAGAAAGTGGCACAATAGCTATAGAATGTGATCGCTCATCCTCTATAATAAGTATATCAGGTTAATGCTCAACATTAACAAGTGCCGAGGGATACCTTTAACCTGATAATCATTTTATAAGGACAGACACATGACAAACTTTGCAGAATTTCTAGACTATTGCCTCGGTTTCTATGGTAAGGATGGCATCTACCCAGAGAACAAGAGAACTAAAGAGCAGATTGCATACGCAACTCTAATGCACTTAGACATGTGTGCATCAGAGCATGTAACTGACTACACATGGGGCAATGGTGACTCACTAGACAGAGAGAGAGTTAGAGACATAATGAACAGGTTATTCTCTAAAGAGGTTAAACTACCAGTAACACCTAAAACACCATCATTCTTTTAGGACAGTTAACAAACTGACACAAAGACCCACACAGGGTCTTTTTTAATGCTATAATAAATGCAAGGGAAAGGAAATCCTACCAACAGTAAGACTTTCTAGAGTGAGCGACCCCAGTGGAATATGCTCTTTAATTCGAATCTAAAGCAGTTGGTTATTTTTTCTTTCTCTCCACCAATTAAATAACTGTCACACCCACTATAGAATGTGGGTGTTTTTGTCAGTATAATATTAATAGTTACAGCATCACATTGACAATCAATTTACGTCCACACCAGTCTAGAGCAATCGAAGCAATGAACTCTAATGACATAGGACAAATAATTGTGCCTACTGGTGGTGGTAAAACATTTATCATGATACAGGATGCTATCAATAGATTTGAGAGTCCAGTCTCTAAAACTATTGTAGTAGTTGCACCTCGTATTTTATTAGCACAACAGTTATGTGCAGATTTCGTAGAGTTCATACCTAATGCTGATGTATTACATGTACATAGCGGTAAGAATGAATATCTAAACACCACAAAAATAGATGAGATCGAAGAGTGGTATAACAATAGCACTAAGAACCAACTAATCTTTACTACATACCATTCACTTCACAAAATAGTAGAGTCATTAGATATAGAAGTTGATACAGTATATTATGATGAGTCACATAACTCAGTTACTAGATCATTCTTTCCTAAGGTTCAGAATTTAGGTGCAGACCGTACTTATTTCTTTACAGCAACACCTCGTATAGCAAAGAAACATGAAAGAGGAATGAACAATCCTCTAGTATATGGTACTAGGATTTGTAATGTAGAAGCACAAGAGTTAATCGAAGGCGGTGCTATTTTACCACCAACACTTGTTCCACACGTTACAGAGGAAGAACCACATAATGCTATTCTTGACATTCTTGACGCATGTGAAGGTACTGTTAAGTGTTTAGTATCAGTACCTAGTAGTAGAGTATTAGGTCATATGATAGGACACACTAGTTTACTAGAAGAACTAAAGCAAAGAGGTCTTAATATATTACATATTACATCGAAGTTCGGTGCATATGTTAATGATAAGAAAGTATCTAGGCAAGAGTTCTTTAAGACTCTAAGTGAGTGGGGTAAGGATAAACTAAACAACTTTGTCGTCCTACATTATTCTATATTATCTGAAGGTATTAATGTATCAGGTCTCACTCATACTATTATGTTGAGATACCAGTCTGTTGTAGAAATGGCACAAACAATAGGTAGAGTAATTAGACTAGATTCAGAGGATAGACAGAGAATCAACACAGGTGAATTGACACCTTGCAATTGGTCACTATATAATAAACCAACTGGATTTGTAACAGTACCAGTTCATAAGAAGTCAGCACATATAGTGAAGAGATTACAGAAAGTAATCAACTCAATATTTGTTGATGGTGTTCCACCTGTATCTTTCGTTTCGTAATGAGCATACAACCATTATTCCCCAAATGGTATTATCATGGGGAAGTGCATAATCATGAATACTTAAAACAATTATTGTTAGAAGAATTAAATGACGCAACACTAAAACAACCAGAGGAATGGAATTGTACTTTACAGTCATCATTCAGTAGTAAATCAAACATAGACGATTTCTCATGGGATACATTTTACAGTAGTATTAAACCTAACCTAACAGAAATGCATAAAGAACTAGGTGGTAAACCTACCACTAGCATTGCAATGACTGAGGGATGGGTTAATGCATACCATAAGGGTGATATGCAAGAAGTACATACACATGTTGGTGGGGAAGATTGCACATTCTCATGTGCATATTTCGTACAATATGAAAAGGAAGATGCTAAGTTTATCTTTTATGACCCAGATCAAGCGAAGCATCTGGGAAACTTCTCGAAATATTATCCTAGTGTAAACACATGGTTTCCAGAAATCACCGAAGGTGATATAATAATATTTCCCTGTCATCAACATCATCAAGTGGCAATACAGCAAACAGATAATACTAGAGTAACAGTAAGTGCCAACTTTACAATCACAGATAATCTAATGGGAGGACTATATGAGTATAATAGTAACTGATGACATCAAAGTTATAGATGGATATTTTCCTGACTGGATGATAGATGACGTAGGCAAGTGGTTAACAGACTACTGTCCACTATACTATAATAATGCACCATATGGTGATTACAGTCAATCAAGATTCATGGGTAACACAGTTATTAGAAACAATGAGTTTACAGACACTAGTCCTTGGTACTGGTTTTTTGCTTATCTCAATGAGTGCATACAAAAGGATATTTGTAAGGATAAAAATATAGACCATATCCATAGGTTACTAGTTAATGCTCAGTCACCTGATATGAAAAGTGAAATGCATACCGACCACGATAGGGAAGCGACCAGTATAATATATCATGCATATGGTAATTCTGGTGATACAGTATTTGAGGATGGTTCTAAGGTATGTTTCAGACAGGGAAGAATGATAGTATTTGATAGTAAGATTAAACACATGGGAAAACCACCTGATGATGGTATGAGAATTTCATTAGGTGTTATAGCACCACATAAGTGTCCAGTCAATAGTGGAGTGGTCAGTTTATTTGGTGGTACATAGGTGTACAAATAGTTATAGATATGTTAGTATAATATACAGTATAAGGCAAACACATGCACAACATCAACGTCAGTTCTAAAGAATGTTTTAACATCGTTAAATCTAAAGAACATGTGCTTGATATGATGAAGTTGGAAGTCTTACCAGATAGACAACGATTTGTTACAAAACTCTTAAAAGAATTGTACAATGAGTTAGAATATCAACATGAGGTGATGAAGAACCCAACTCTTAATGGTTCTCTTAATCTCAAGTCTAACGATAAATGGTTAGACTAATTACAAACACTAGTCCTAGAGGGGATGTTTAAATGTCAAAACGTGGAGCAGGTTCTAGCATCGACCATTACATACAAGATGCAGCAGAAATCTATTTAGCAGCAGAATTACAAAAAGAAGCAGAATTAAATAATGTAGCGATTAGCGACTGTAGTGCAACTCAGGAATCTGAGTGGACAACATATTGTGCAGACAGACAAGTGATGAGCAAGTTTATCGCTAGTAAGTACAAAAAGAATGTAGATGCTACTAAAGAAGCAATTATATCTGAATTGATTACTAAGTATCCTAACAGGAAGTTTTACTTCACATGTGTAGATGCAGAATTTAGAAACAAGAATCTAAAAGGCGATTTATTAATCACATTTGATAATTGTGAACAGATCTCAGTATCAGTTAAAAACTATAAGAATGGATTTGACTCTATACAAGTATGCTCAGGCACATTTAATAGTACTCTTAACAACTTCTTATTTGATAATACAGAGTGTTCTCCAGGAATTTATAAAGATGCTAATGGTAACAAGTTTAAAGGTTCTAATAGAACTGATAGAGATAACTTAGTTTCTACAGTATCACCAAATACTCTACCTTACTATCACAAATTAGATGCTATTAACGATAGAGTTAGATCATTCTATATCACTAGTGATAAAGCAGAGTATTGGGACAATATTGCTACTAAATGGCAATCAGACTGTCAAGAAATTGGTACAGAAGTAGCAAAGACTATTACTGATGCAGTTAATAACATTGACAATAGTCTAGTATTAAAGAGACTATTAAAAGCGACTGGTATCGTATCCGATGAGCATTTATTATGCTTAGGTAAGGGTAACTTCTTATTCTCACTTACTAATGATAAGTACGCAAGATTAAAAGATAGACTATCTAATGCTACCAGAGTGAACACATATAATAGAGGTCAGTCAATCTTCTATGATATATGCGACATAAGTGGAACAATCTTAACAATCAATCAACCTTGCACTCTACAGAAAAATGGTGCATGGCACGCACTAAACGAAGATCGTTTTGATGGAGTAAGAGAGAAGAATGATAAAGGTAAGAAAGTATTACTTGCATGGGGTCAGAGAAGACCATCTAAATCTAAGGAGTTAGCAACAAGTACTAACACATACTTAAGATTAAGGGATTGCATTAAGTGATATTATTCCCTATAAAATACCATCATGTACACATAAGAAACTACAAACAAGTTTTTGGACAGTTACATGACAGTTGCGAACCACTTATCAATGATGTTAAAGGTAAATGGAACAGTCAGGTTAAAACAACATTCTTTGATGAGAATGACATCATCGCACCTGATGAACTAGGCGAATTTCTATCACCATACTTATATCAATACTTTCCACCAGAGGTAGAAATAAGGATAGTTAACTCATGGATGAATTTATATAATAAAGGTGACTGGCAAGAACCACATCACCATATTACTTTCCCCGAATTCATCAATTTTAGTGGAGTCATCTTTATTAACTACAATAAAGAGAATGATGCACCATTCTATTTTGAGAATATGAATCTAGATCACACTATATCAGGATATACTACAATCATGAAGCAAGACCCGATTATGTATCCACCAATTAAAGAAGGTGATATGATAGTATTTCCTAGTTTCATACGTCATGGAGTTCACGTCCAGAAACAAGAATCAAACCGTACCACACTATCGTTTAATTTATGTGTCAAATGAACCAGTTTAATTACTGTCACACTAAACGTGTAATAGGCAGTAAGAACCATTATAATAGTAGTAACGAAACAAAGAAAAACTATGATGACCAGACAGCAAAAAGTAAAAGGACTAAACATCGAAGTCACATCACAGCAGTACGATTTTCTTTATGAGGTACTAATGGAAGCATACGCAAACGATGTAGCAGAGCAAAAAGACTGGGATGTCCAATCTTTCGACAATCTAATTGACAATGTATGTCAAGCAAAATCTACATACCTATCCAACTCAGTAAAAGGAGTTTAATCTAATGAATGACACATTAAGACAAGAATGTATCGATCAGATGGGTGCTAATCTCTTAAGACAAGTAACTATTCTCATCGATAACAATCAGTTCGAAGATGCTGATAGCGTCTTTAAAGAGTGGATAGTTAACGGAAGAGACCCAGAAGACGAGGAGTATCAATTCTTATTTCTAAATAACCTTAACGAGATCTTTTAGACATGATAACACCTAAAACACCAGTTGTAAATACATCTGATTTAATCAGAGACACCATAAGGAGAGCATCAATTGATTCTCTATTCATGGGTGACATAGTGGAAGGATTCATAAGTTTATTAACTGAAGAACAGAGGTTAGTACTTAGGGAACAATTAGAAGAACATCAGGATGATATAGATTATCATCTATATGGAGGAACAGCAGATTAACTATCCACTACCCAGATCTTTAAATCGTCATGGTATAGAATTGTATCTCATGAACGATAAACAACTAAAGATATGGTATAATGATGTTAGGAAGTTGTATCCAACTTTTCCATTTGACTCAGAAGTATTAAGGAGGATTTCGTAATGAGTGAAAAAAGCAACAAACTGAGGAATCAAGTTAAATCTAGATTCTATTATCTATTCTGGGGAATTGCGACATTCTCAGTAGTAGCAGGTCAGTTGTATGTTGGTCAAGGATATACTAAAATGAGTAAATCTTTTGATAAAATCTTTGAGCGATTACTTATTATTGTAGATTCACCTACACCGAAGCAAATCGAAAGAGACCCAATTATTGCACCTGATCGAGGGATGGGATATTGGAATTCTATCATCATACCCAAATCTTGATGTATAGAAACATTTGTTTAACACTATTGGTAATTCTCAATGCTATTAATCTCTATCATACTACTAATCAATTTGGCAACGATGTGGACAGTAATTTAAGTGTCACATCAACTATAGAATAAGGTCACTTGACCCTTTATAATATTAATATAGCAACGGAGATTCACCATCATGACCAGAACAGAATACGAACTAGTTTATTCAGCATTCAGACATTATAGATGTTTAATGACTGATGAGCAAGAAGTATTATCTGAGAAGATTTTAGATCAACTCTTCTATCCATCATTTGATGCACTTACAGAGCAACAAGAACTGACTGGTGACTCATATTTCGATGACATCGATGACGAGATCGAAATCCCTAAACCATCCATCTTTCCAATAGGTGCAGTTTAATGAATGATGCTAGATGGCAATACGATAGCGTTACCCAGATCTCTATAGGTGATAACATTTACTATAGAGATAACTGGTATCAAGTGCTAATCAATTACATATCAGGTGAGACTGATAAGACTGGTTACACACCACTCTTAAATCGTACTATCTTAATAGATGACGATGGTAACAGAGTAACATGTCACAATTACAAACAACTGAGGTACGTTAAATGGTAACACTTTCATTAACATTCACAGAGCGATACGAACTCATTAAACTGTATGATATGCTATTAGATACAGGCATAAACGATGATCTCTCACCTGAGATAGAATCAGCATTTACTAAAATTATGGAGTCTAATTAATGAAGTATCTTGATCTATTGACTGAACTACAATCACTAAGTGATGATCAGTTATTACAGGATGTTGTTATATACAACACCAATTATAAAGGTTATCATGTTGCAAGTAATGTATTTCTTGCTAACGAAACCGACCCTATCCAACTTAATCAACCATTTATAACAGTATAATGCAGAACGTACCTTTTTACGATTTTCCCCATTCACCCATTCTAATTATTGGGTTCTTTGGAATATTCACAGCACTAGGAGTATTATATGTAGCAAATACAAAATACTTTAGTTCACCATTTAATGAGGACAATGAAACAAAGACCTAAGAAGAAGGAAACTAGAGAAGTAGT
>MDTC01003223.1_pt1 | contig 22136 bp, 30 predicted proteins | sample 811181 | NCBI WGS metagenome assembly MDTC01 (sample SAMN05326644, study PRJNA326480) | marine metagenome | isolation source: seawater | place: Pacific Ocean: North | collected 2011 | reverse complement strand
CTTATGTAAACTTGTATTTTAGAATGGGATTTCATCGTCAAAATCCTGTGACGGTGTTTGATTAGACGTTTCTTCTGTTGTTTCTTCGTCTATTTTATCACCCTCTGCATACCGATTGTTTTCAGGTTTTTTACCTAACAGCTTTATTTCAGTTGCATTTATTTTTAGGTAAGTTTTTTCTTTATATTCATTCGTGCTAAACTCACCAGTAACAGCTACTTCTTTACCTTTAACTAAACTGGGTTTTAAGTTTGCGTTCCAGTACATTATGTCGAAGTAGATTGCTTTTTCATTTTGTCCGTAACCGTCTTTAACCGCCACAGAAAAGGTTGCAAACTCCCCTTTCTTACCCTGACGAACTTCACAGTCTTTGGTAAGACGCCCGATAATTGTAATAACTTTCATAATTCTAACTCCACTTTTCTTTTATTATGTGCATCAACAACCGCTTTAAATTGCGGCTCACTTATGTCGGAATTATTTAATAAACCCTTGTAACGCTTTTCGAATTTTTTAAAATTTTCAGCGGAACAATCTTCATAAAACGTAAGGGCAGCATCTACCCTAGCGTTTGTGTCTAGGTCCATTAGTTTAGCTGGTGCAGGCTTACTTTCTTTAAATTCGTCAGCTTCTTCTTCACTGTATACGTCACCTGTCAAATCTAGTAATTTAAGAATTACCCTGTCCTTGGCACGTTTCTCTGCCATAGCAAATGGGTAATTGTTTTTATTATTATACGGTGCAACCTCACCAGTAGCCCATGCTGTTTTGTCACCCATATGACCAACAACACACATTGCTACTTCTTTAGCCTTTATGTCGTGAGCATACATAGTCGGTACATCAAAAACTATGTTATACAATGACGCCATTTTTTCACAGGCTTTATGCAAGAGAACAGGCGTTCCATGCACCTTCCATGTTGCCTCTTCTTCTGTCATGTTTATTTCTTTAAGATATTTTGACAGGTTTTTTGGTAACGATTTAGCCATTATTTATCTCCCTTTTTGACTATGCCAGCTTTAACCAGTTCGTTACCAGTGTTGTTGACAATATCACTTAGGTCAGCAATTTGACCTATTTCTTTGTCATAAAAGTTGGCTTTTTCTATGCCTAGCTCAATAGCATCTAGAATAGCTTTAGAAGTGCTGGGCATGAGATTTTCTTCAATCGCTACTCTATAAACTTCAGTTGTTATAAATAGCTGAGAAACATAATTAATTCTTTTTTGCATTTTTACCTCTTGTTTTATTTTGTATCTTGCAATATACACATTAGTATCTTATATGCAACCTATAAATGTAAAAAAAGGAAAAAAAGTGAACGTTGTGTCAAAAGAATATAATGAATGGCTACAGCCTGATTTATTATCGTTGGGCAAAATCCAGGATGGCCTGAAGAATAAAAGTCCAGCGGAAGTATGCAATGCTACTGGTTTGTCTCGTCATACAGTATATCGTGTGCGAGATGGGGCAATAGACAATGTAAATTATGAAACAGTGAAAGTGTTATCTGACTATTTTCTATCTAATAAATAAAAAATGACCCACAAATTAATGTGGGCCAGTTTGAGGTAAAAAGGATAGTGCCACAGGCAAGCGACACTCTCACATAACGTCAAGATAGCAAATTGTTATTTGGACAGAAAGGTAAAAATTAAATGTCACACTATATGACAGCACTGGCAATGAAACAGCAAGGAATAAGGCCAGCTACAAAAGTGGTTTTATATTGGATTGCGGATCACCATAATTCAGAAACAGGCGATTGCTTCCCCAGCATAAATAGATTGGCTATACTATGCGAGATGTCTAGGCGTTCAGTAGAGACACAAATAACCGCTTTAGAAGATTTAGGATTGCTAAAAAGAAAAGCTCAATACAGAGACACAGGCGGCAAGACAGCTAATAGTTACTTACTGGAACTTACTGGAACTCTTGAGAACTCAGACGATACGCAAAATCTGCGCATGGGTAGCGTAAAATCTGCGCATGGGGATACGCAAAATCTGCGCATGAATAACCTTGTAAGAAGAAACCTTGGAAATAAAACCAATAATATAGATCAAAATGAAAAGAATTTTGATAAGTTTTGGACTACTTATCCTAGAAAAATAGGTAAGGCAGCAGCTAAACAATCTTTCTTTACAGCTTTACAAAAAACAAATGCTGATAAGATTATAAAAGGTGCAAGAGATTTTGGTAATTCTATGCAAAACCAAGAGAAACAATTTATACCTCATCCAAGAACATGGTTACGTCAAAAACGCTGGGAAGATAAAATAGAAATACCAGAAATGAATGGTATGAAAAAAGCCTTAGAAGAGTTAGGATTAAATTATGACTAATCCGTACATACTCCCAGAGGGCAACGTCAGAATTAACTTTAGCGGCGGTAGAACTTCAGGGTATATGCTCAATGCAATATTAGAAGCAAATGGATCATTACCAGATCGGTGCGAGGTAGTGTTTGCTAACACTGGCAGAGAAATGCCTGAAACATTAGACTTTGTTAATGAGTGCAGCGTTCATTGGAATGTGCCTATTACTTGGTTAGAATATGAAATAAGAGAAGGTAAACCAGCATTTAAAAAAGTAAGTCATAACAGCGCTTGTCGTGATGGAAAACCATTTGAAACTTTAATCCATCATAGAAGAAGGTTGCCAAGTCCGTATCAAAGATTTTGCACTAAAGAATTAAAAGTTGATACTATGAGAAGATATGCCAGAGAAAAGCAATGGTCTAAATGGACAACCGCTATTGGAATTAGGGCTGACGAAAGCCACAGGGCAATAGTAAAAGACGATAGTAAAGAAACGTGTTGGTATCCTCTTAATGATGCAAACGTATCAGAGAAAGATGTTTTAAGTTTTTGGGGAAAGCAAAAGTTTGATTTACGAGTGGTTAAAGGTTTTGGAAATTGTGACGGATGTTTTTTAAAATCAGAGAGAAACTTAGCTACACTTTGGAAGTTATACCCAGAAAGAGCTAAGTGGTGGGCTAAACAAGAAAGCTTGGTTTTTAAAGGAAAAGAAGATAAAGCTGACTTTCAAAGATTTAAAGGTCAGGTGGATAGAACAGCAAGTTATGAAGAAATAGGTAATTTTGTAAACAGGCAAGGTGATTGGATTTTTGATAATGAAGCAATTTTGTGTCAAGCTAATCATGGCGAATGTACTGGGTAAAAAGGAAAAAAAAAATGAATAATCAAAGAAATGACGAACTAAGAAATAACACAATGAAGTTGTTAGCTAGGTTAAATGCTCCTAGAGCCGTTCAAGGCAATACCGATGCACTTAAAACAGAAGCACAGTTTCTAGTGGATAAAGTTATTAAGTTGGCTCCTAACAGGCAATACACAGAATGGTTTAGTGATTTTGAGGAAGCTTTGTTAGGTAACTTAGAAACTAGAACATGGCCCACAGCTAAACAAATAAGTCAGGCAGCAAAAGAAATTGCTCCTAAACGTCCAGAGTTTAGAGATGATACGCAACAAAAAGGATATGAACCTGACGAGTTAAAAATTAATGCCAAAAGAATAAATGAAGGACAGGATGTAGGAGAAAATTATATTTTTGGCACAATGGCAAATCAAATGGTAAGATTGGGTTTGGTTAAAGAAGAACAGTTGCAACCGTACAAAGAATATCTTAACAATATGAAGAGAGGCTAAATTGTGATACAGGTTAGGCAGGCTCTCTCGTGAACCCTCCCTACACAGGAGCCTCCCCCCACTAGTTTGTGTATGAGTAGATTGGTGGGGGTTCCCTTTTCTTAGCAAATCAGTTAATCTACACTATATATGGTAGTACCCTATTAGGACGGACATATGAGTACAAAAGAAGAACAAAAATCTAAAATAGAAGGATCTGGTAGAAAAAAAGGAACAGGTAACAAAGTTCCAAGACTACTTAAAGACGCTATATTAGAAGCAGCAGACAGGGCTGGGCAGAATATTGTTTTAGCAAGATATGATGACCCTAGCAAAGCTGATCCTAGATTTGTAGAAGATGCCAAGAAAGAGGGTATGGTTCATTACCTGGAACATCAGGCTATAGAAAATCCACAATCATTTATGTCACTAATGGGTAGAGTGCTTCCCATGCAGATAAGCGGTACAGGCGCATCTGGTGAACACATGGTTAAGCTTACATGGAAGAAATAGAAATAAACTATAAGCCTCGAAAAGAAGTTGAGGCATATCATAATCGTAAAGAACGATTTGCAGTGTTAGTTGCTCACAGGCGTTTTGGTAAAACAGTAGCAGCTATAAACGATTTAATAAGAACGTGTTTTACAGTAGATAAAGATAATGTAAGGGTAGCATATATTGCACCTTATCTTAGCCAAGCCAAAGCAGTAGCTTGGGATTATGCGTTAGAGTATACAAGAGATATTCCTGATATTAAAATTAATCACAGTGAATTAAGGATAGATTTTAGCAATGGAAGCAGATTTCGCCTCTATGGTGCAGATAATTATAATGCTATGCGTGGCCTTTATTATGACGCAGTAGTCTGCGATGAACATAGTAACTTTCCATTGTCAGCTTGGACAACAGTAATAAGACCTTCGTTAGCTGACAGAAAAGGTAGTGCTACATTTATATCAACACCGAAAGGCCGTAATGAATTTTGGGAACTTTATGAATATGCCAAAAGTAATGACGATTGGTGGTCAGGTATGTTTAAAGCATCACAAACAAACATATTAGATCCCGAAGAATTAAAAGAAGCTAAACGTACAATGGGTGAGGATAGATACGAACAAGAGTTCGAATGTTCGTTTGAAGCGGCTATCGTAGGTGCATATTACGCAACGGAAATGAAAACAGCTTTAGAAGAGAACAGAATAACTACTGTTCCTTATGATCCTAGCGTTGGTGTTGTTACGGCTTGGGATTTAGGTATAGGTGACAGTACATCTATTTGGTTTGCGCAATATGTAGGTCAAGAGATCAGGGTGATAGATTATTATGAAAATTCTGGTGTGGGGCTAGATCATTATGCAAAAGAACTAAGTAGCAAAAATTATCACTACATGGATCATATCTTGCCCCACGATGTTCAAGTAAAAGAGCTTGGCACAGGAAAGTCAAGACTAGAAACATTACATAATTTAGGAATACAGGATGTTACTATTGCGCCAAAATTAGGAATTGAGGATGGAATTCAAGCCGCACGTTCTATGCTTAACAGATGTTGGTTTGATGAAGAAAAGTGCAATAGAGGTATAGAAGCACTTAGACAATATCGTAGAGAATTTGACGAAAAAAACAAAACCTGGCGTGGCAGACCGTTGCACGATTGGACATCTCATGGTGCAGATGCTTGGCGTTATTTGGCAGTTGGCAAACAAACAGAAACAAATTGGGGTGAACCCATAAGAAGGAATTTGCGTGGCATAGCATAATGTGTTAGGTTGCATTTAAGTATTGGAGATGCGCATGGCAAAACGTGGATTATATGCTAATATTCAAGCAAAACGTAAACGTATTAAAAAGCAAAAAGCTTCTGGTAAAAAAGTAGAAAAAATGAGAAAGCCAGGAACGAAAGGCGCTCCAACAGCTAAAGCATTTAAAGAAGCTGCTAAAACAGCTAAAAAACCTAAAAAGAAGAAAGGAAAAAAGTAATGCCAGGTTATCATAAAAGTAAGAAAAAAGGCGGCAAAAAGAAATAAATGGTTGATGTTTCTTTGCGGCCTAAAAAAAGACCTGACGATTTAAAGCCAGGTAGGAATGTTTCGCCTATTATGGGTAGGGCTGATCCACAAGATCGTATAGGAACATCCGCACCTAAAGGTGGTGGTGAGGGTGCAACAGCACAAGTAAAACCAGGAAGTAAAGCTTTCAATCAATACAATAACGATAGTAGTTATGGGTACTACACTGAAGAAGGTTACTACGTTCCAGCCGATGTAGATATGCGAGATGGTGGTGGCATGAACTCCTCTGGCACATTCTATGAGGGTGGTGGTTTGTTGTCAGCTTTAGGTAATGTGTTTAAAGTTAGACCATATGGGCAAGAAAACACACCCAGAGAACAAATAGGTTACAGAGATTTTACAGACATGACAGATCGAGGTGGTCCACAAGCAAGCGGTGGACGATACCAAGGTGGTGGAATGATTAGTGTGATGGGTAATCTTTTAGATGATTTGGGCGGTGTAGATCAAGGCACAAGAACGCCATATGTTTACGAAACACCTAACCAAATGCCCATGAAAACTGTGGCAAGTAACTATGTAAACACAAACACGCAATCAGATTATCCAGATATGAGTATGCCTGCTAACCCAGCTTATATGCCTGTAAGTGGTTTAATAAATACATTAAGCACACCAGAGGTTACAACAAGCGTTTTGCCAAATATACCAACAAGCGATAATATTTATACTAAAGATAGTATGAGTTTTTTAGAATTTAGACGAGAGGCACTTAAAAGAAGGCCCAACTTAACAAACGATAAAATATTAGAAGCTTACGAAAATTATCTTCTTAGGCCGTAAATGAGTAAGAAAATGGCTAAACGTAAAAAAGTGCCAGCAAGTAAAAAATATGCTGATGGTACTACTTACAAAGACAGTAAAGGCAAGACACATAGGCGTGTTTCATCTCCTGGCACAAAACGTGGTAACGCTTATTGCGCTAGAACAGTTAGTCAAAAACGTACACCTAAAGTAAAAGTACGGAGAAAAGCTTGGGGTTGTAGCGGTAAAAGATCGGTGAAAAGATAATGGGTAGACGTAGTGGCGCAACAACTGTTGGTGACTTTGCTGGTGATCTTCTTCAGTATTTAGCTGACTTTGATTTTATAAAAAAAATTCGTGTTCAAAACGAAGCTGAAGATATGGCGAGAAATATTCTTCTTAAAAGAGCAAAAGGTGACGCAGCACTAGTAGATGATTGGGATATGAAACAGGCTGATGATCAGTTTATGTATGATTTTACGCCATTAGATATGTCAACAGAAGCAAGATTACAGAGGGCAGCTAGTGATAGATTTGAAGGGCCATATATTCATGGAACAGATGAATATTTACAAACTATAACTGATGGTGGATTTTTTGGTTCTAAAAACCCTGCTGTTTCTGAAACATACCAGTATGGTATGGAAGGACAATTAGTTCCTTTTTTGGTTAGAATGCCAGATGACGTTGTAGATATAGACAATTATGGTAGGACTTTTAATCGCATAAATCCTTTTGCTTTAGACAAAACATCGGGAAAAACTTTAGATGAAGTTATGTCAAGAGATGGAAAAGGTGGGCTTTTGGACACAGTTGATCCATTTTCAGGGTATAGTGCAACACTGAATGTAGATCCAAGTGAAGTAGCACATATGAGTAAAAAGGCTCAAGATGACTTTGATTTTTTTGAAACAACTTTTGATTTGGGTTCCCCAACAGAAAGACAAATGATAAATGTAGGGTTTCCAACAACTACTGATGACATTCTAGATATGATGCCCTCTGCAAATAAAAGTGTTGTCAAAATAGATAACATTGTTGATATAGGCGGCAATCAACCAAAAGATAAAGCTCGACAGATAGAACGAAGAAAACCGTCAGAAAATATTATTGTAAGAGGTGGTGCTAATGTAAGATCACCATTTGCCAGATTTGATCCTGAATTTAGACATCTTAGAAACTTATCAGCATCAGTCGTTCCAGCTAGTGTAGGTATGGCCCAATTACTACAGAAGCCTGACGTAACAAAAGAAGAAATAGAAGAATATTTATCAGGGGCTGGTTTATAATGGCCTCCATTTGGGATTATATAACAAGAGATAGGAATACCAGAGGTTTCTCAGAAACTAAAGGTGGTCAAGTATTTAATGACGCAATGCAAGAGCTTGTGGATATTATGCAACCACCAGACGTTGACAGATCGACAGTTAATAAAAATGCTATAATGCAAGATTTGCTGTATCTTAATCCACTTGGTAAAGGTCTAAGGGCTTTGCAGGGATTAGCGCCAGGTTACGAAGCGACAGTGGGTGGGGCATCAGGTATTTTGTCTAATGAATTAGAAAAGTTAGGCATGAAAGAAAGCTCTAGTGATAGGCTTAACAGAGACTTATTAGCATTGGGTTTAGAAGCTCCTGTAGATATGTTTGTTGCTCCTTATGCTGGCGCAATACAAAAGGCTAGTGAATATGCTAATCTTGTAGGAAAAAAAGCTAGGCCGTATCTTTTAGGAGAAACGTTAGAAACAAACCCAGATGCTAACATGGTAGGTAAAGCAGGAAAGCCATCGGCAGTTCGTATAGATGATGAAAGGTTTTCTTCTAGGGAAATAGCTGAAATAAAAAATGCTGAAGAAAAATATTTAAAAGATCAGGGTATAGATGTTCCAGATTACTTTCGTTACCCAGATCAAGATAAAAAAAGAGCGCAACTTATAGCAGCTGCATATGAAAAAATGCAGAACAAACCCAATGATCCTGAAGTTAAAAAAGCTTACGAGGCGTTGATTGAAGAAACAATGGCACAATACAATGCTTTGAAAGATACAGGTATAAACTTTACGTTTCTAAAGCCAGGTATGGATGATCCTTATGCTGCTTCTCCAGCGTTAGGATACAAAGATATTGTAGAAAACAAAAACTTAACAGTGTTTCCTACAGATTTTGGTTACGGTAGTAATCCTAACTTTGATGCTTCTGCAAACCCAATGCTTACAAAGGTTGGCACTATAGGTGATAAAGAAGATGCTGTAGCCAACGACGCATTTAGAGTTGTTCACGATGTATTTGGGCATTTAGGGCCAGGTAACCCACAATTTAGAAGTGCAGGAGAAGAGAGAGCTTTTTTACAGCATAGTAGGATGTATACACCAGAAGCTAGAAGGGCAATGGCTTCAGAAACAAGAGGTCAGAACAGTTTAGTAAATTTTGGGCCGTTTGCAAATCAAAACAGGGCAGCTTCAGGTGCAGATACAATTTATGCAGATCAAAAAGTAGGCTTATTACCCGATTGGGCAGTAGATCCAGAAGGTATGCCAGATGGACTTGAGCTAAAAGAGCTTGAAGAAATCATTAAAACTTGGGGTGATTAATGGCTAAAAGGGGTTTAGATACAATAGGGAAAATAGCTAGTGGATTGCTTGATTTGTTTCATTATTCTGACGAGCCATTAGAAGTTATAGACCCAAGTAAATACCTGACAAATCCAAACATCAGAGGTCAAGAGAGAGAATTAAGTTATCCATCTTTGCTTTCGCAATATGGTGAAAAGCCAGAAGTTGTTATAAATGAATATCCACCTCAATCTTATTTTGGTGATGCAAATTATAATCCAGAAATGGGATTGGGTGAATTTATACACCATACTCAAGATCCAACAGAGGGTTTTTATGACATTAATGCAGACATTGATAGATTTTTCCCAATAGCTTTAGAAGAAGTAAAAGATTTAGCTGCAAAGTACAAAAAAGAACTAAATCCTGTAGAAATAAATAGATTAGCTACTAATAGAGCTATGAAATACGCAAAAGATTTTAAGTATTTAGGATTAAGTAATAGAATATATCGTCCAAACGTGTATACTCGTTTTCAAAAAGTAATACCAATGGATGTGAGCAAGCGAGATGGATCAGTAGGAGATTTGCTCGAATATTTGAAAAAGGCAGGCGAATGACAGAGTATGAAATGGATGTAGATGACATTGGTTTAGGTTTTATGTCTGGATACGAAAAATATGATGTAGAGGTTATTAAAGAATATAAAACCGATACTATGCAAAAGTTTTATCGTGTAAAAGTAAAGGATTACACTGATGGCACTAAGTAATTATGCTGAGTTACAGGCTTCTATAGCTGATACATTAAATCGTGATGATTTAACTAGCCAAATACCTGATTTTATAAAACTTGCAGAAGCACAACTAAGTAGAGATTTACGGCATTGGCGCATGGAAGATAGGGTAACTGCTACAGTCGATAGCCAATATACGGCATTGCCAACTAATTTTATAAGTCCTGTTAGAATTACAATTCCTGCAAGCCCAAGTTATACGCTAGAATTAGTAGGTCCGTTTGAAATATCTAAATTGCGTATGGAAAATCAGGACACGCTTGGCAGGCCACAGTTTTATGCGGTTGTTGACGGTGCATTTGAAGTTTATCCATCGCCAGATGCAAACTACACAGTAGAGTTGGTGTATTATGAAGCAATACGTGATTTAGCAACAAATAATACAAATTGGTTATTAACGCATTATCCAGATGCTTATTTGTATAGTTCGCTTAGTCATAGCTCACCATTTTTACAAGAGGATCAGAGAATAGCAGTTTGGAACACATTGTATTTGAACTCCGTTTCTGCTATTAATCTGGAAGGTGAACGTGCTAGATCGTCAGGTTCTGGTCGTAGAATTAAAATTAGGAGTTATGCATAATGGCAAGTTTTACTAAAGTAAATGACTTTGTGGTCAACCTAGCTAACGCGATGGACATGAACGCTGACACGTTTAAAATTGCGCTCTGTGCAACTGATCCCACATCAGGAACAAACATTGTAACAGACGGAAATGGTGTTTTAGCAAATGCAACAGAAATCAGTTATACAAACCTTTCTGATAGAACGTTGGCAAACATCACAAGCACTCAAACAGGTGGTGTTTATAAACTATCTGCTGACGATAAAGTTCTATCAGCTTCTGGCGGTTCAGTGGCAGCTTTTAGATATGTAATTGTTTACAACGATACGCCAACATCCCCTGCTGATCCGATTGTCGGCTATTACGATTATGGGTCATCATTAACACTGAGTGATGGTGATACGTTTACAATCGACATTGGCACAAACGGTATATTAACGCTTACATAACAGGAGCGCATCATGGCAAAACTATTTAACAGAGCCAAGATGAATACTAGCACTTCGGGGAGTGGAACTTTAACTCTAACGACGGCTGACACTGGTTACCAAACCTTTGCAGCGGCTGGTGTCTCTGATGGAGATGTTGTTACATACGTTATTGAAGAAGGTACAAATTGGGAAATTGGTACTGGAACTTATAGCAGTAGTGGAACCTCTCTGACCAGAACGCCAAGCGAAAGCAGTGGTGGCGGTAGTGCTATAACATTAAGCGGTACTGCCAAAGTTTTTATCAGTTCAATAGCTGATGATTTTGGAAAATTACAATCGGGTGGTGCAACTAAAATTGTAGCAGCGGCTGGCGGTGTAGAAATTACTGGTAACATTGTTGTCTCTGGAAGTGTTGACGGTAGAAACGTAGCAACTGACGGTACAAAACTTGACGGTGTTTCAGCTAGTGCGGATGTAACTGCTACAGCAATAAATGCTTTAGCAACAGAAACAAGCATATCAGGCTCAGATGTTATTCCAGTTATAACAAGTGGCGGTCTAAAAAAGGCAACCATTACTAACGCTTCATTAGCTGGCCCAGCTGGCCCGACAGGACCTACAGGGCCAACAGGGCCGCAAGGTAACTCAATTACGGGGCCAACAGGTCCGACAGGACCGACAGGGCCTACAGGTTCGGGATCGACGGGACCTACTGGACCGACGGGACCGACGGGACCGACGGGTCCGCAAGGTAACGCTGGAACGCCAAGCACAAGTTATGATACTACTGGGTCTTATGGTTTATTTTATTATTATGGCGCATGGGCTTACGATGCAGGACACACAACAGGCTCTTGGAACTTATACCCAGCAAGCACTTTTAGTTGGACAAGTAATGCAGTTGGTTACTCAAACTATAATAGACCAAGTGGAACTTGGCGTTTAATGGGTTCTGTTGGCTATTCTAATGCTTCTAGTGGTGGTTGGACTTACACACTGACATCCTTATTTTGCAGGATTTATTAAATGAGTATATCAATAACAGAATATCGTAACGCAAAAGTTATGAATGCAGATGGTTCTATTATAAACGTAGAAATTAATACTCCTAACGATGGGTGGGTTCCGTATACTCTTAATACAGCCGACACTGACACGACTATAGACAATAGCGCTTTACTCACTCTTATTGGCGATGATAAAGAAGCCTTTACTGCATTAACAGCAGAGCAAAATGAAGCTGAACTTGCTGAAGCTGCTAGAATGCATCGTAATTTTTTATTAGGAGAAATGGATAGTATTTTATCAAATCCTTTACGTTGGAATGCAATGTCAAGCGACAAACAAGCTGAGTGGACAACCTACCGACAGGCTTTGTTAGATGTTCCTGCACAATCAGGTTTTCCAGAAACAATTAGTTGGCCTACGAAACCAGATGTATGATGGAGACACCTAGACAAAATTGGCAACTATTTAGTAAGGCAATGTCAGACGATTTAGTTGAAAATATAATTAAACTTGGTGGTAAAACACAAAAAGCGTCAACATTTAATGATGGCGATGATAGCGTTAGGTCAAGTCGTGTTAGTTGGCTTACTCATCATGAGTGGGTAAAAGATGTTTTATTTAATTTAGCTGACTGGGCAAATCAAAATGCTTTTCATGTAAATTTTTACAAAAAAGCTGACATACAATTTACTGAGTACCATGCGTCAGAGGGCGGTCACTATAATTGGCATCATGATGTTGATTGGAACAACACAGACGGTTTAGACAGAAAGTTATCTGTGACAGTTCAATTAAGTGATCCAAACGAATATGAAGGTGGTGATTTTACATTTTCAGAAACCGAAAGCCCAAATACTGAAACATCAAAAACAAAAGGCACAGTGTTAGTTTTTCCTAGCTATCTGCAACACGCAGTGACGCCAGTAACGAAAGGTGTTAGAAAGTCTTTAGTAGCTTGGTTTGTTGGGCCAAAGTGGCAATAGAAAGGTTTAAATTATGACAGCTTTTGCACCGATAGCCGCAACAACATTAGGCCAATCAAGCTCTAGTGCTGGTTACCAAATGCAAGTTACAAGCGGCACTTTTACTTTGTCGATGCAAGGTGCAGCTTTACTTATTGGAGACATTTTTCCGCATGGTTTATTTACATACACTGGTCACGCTGTTGATTTAAATGTTCAAAGACTTTTTAGCGCAGACACTGGAGCCTTTGTCGTTACTGGTCAAAATGTTAATTTAGATCATGGTTTTGGACTTCCAGTTGATAGCGGAACGTTTACATACACAGGTCACAATGTTTCTTTTGATCTTAGTCGTGGACTTGCAGCAAATAGCGGATCATTTGCTTTAACTGGTCAAAGTTTGGACCTTACAAAGCAAATGAATATTTCAGCGGAAACTGGCGTTTTTACTTATACTGGGCAAGATGCTTTTAAAGGTGTCGGCGAAGCCTTTGAAGTTGGAACCTTTACCTATACTGGTCATAACGTTGATCTCAATGCACAAAGAACTCTCAATGCAGAGACAGGAACATTTTCTTATAGCTTTCAAGATTTTAAAATTAAAGGTTGGTTTGCGCCCTCTATACCATCAACAACATGGACAGAAGTAACTATTCCAGTGGAAACATGGACGGATGCAGCATAATATGATATGTGTTACAAATAGGAGATTAATATGCCATTAAATTTGACACTAGCAACAGTGGGCGGTAGTCAGGACACATGGGGTCAGACAACTAATACGGCACTAACGGCTGTACAAGATGCCATTAATGGAAGTTCTGGCACAGTCTCACCCGATTTAAGTGCGTTGAAAATAAACGGAACAACAGTCACTTCAACTGCGGCTGAATTAAGCAAATTAAGCGGATTTACAGGAACACAAGCAGATTTAAATTATGCAAAAGATTTAAGAGCTACTGGCGTCACTGATACAGAGTTTGATTTTCTTGATGGCGCTACGGCTGGAGCAGTCGTTAATAATAAAGCTGTTGTATACGATAGTTCTGGTGGTGTTGTTTTTGGTAATTGGAAAATAACAGAAAGTGGCGGCGTTTTATATTTTGCAACAGGTGGCGTAAATAAAATGAAACTAGATGCTAGTGGTAATTTAACGGTCACAGGAAACGTAACAGCTTACGGAAGTGTCTAATGGCTTTACCTAGCACTGGCCCTTTATCTCTAAATGAAATACACATAGAGGCTGGTGGCTCTAGTGGAACTCTTTGCGCTCTTAATGATGCAGATATTAGAGGTATAATAAATAAAAGTGCAGGAACAACTAATTCAATACTTGAATACAGAGGACAGAGCGCAGAGGAACTACTAACATCTGGTGGCACTATAAACGGTCAAGCTCAAAGGCAAGAAATTACAGCATCAAGCTATATTTCTTCGGGTGGCACTCTTCGCATACCTTCAAATATGTGGGTTTGGTCAGATGATACCACAGTAGCGGCACTGACAATAGATATACCATGCACAATAATTAACGATGGTAAGATTATAGGTAAAGGTGGTCAAGGTGGCTCTGGGCTAAGATGGGGTAATTATCCTCACCCAACTACTAGTGCGTATAACTCTGGTTATAATAATCCCACAGTAGGTAACGGTGGGGATGGTGGAAATGCTATTAAAATAAACTCAGGTGTAAGTGGTGTAACTATTACAAATAGTTCTGGTGCATATATTGCTGGTGGCGGCGGCGGTGGCGGTGCATCAAGCGTTGAACCAGCTAACTCATACTCTGGCGGCGGCGGTGGTGCTGGCGGTGGCGAAAGTGGTTATGCCAGTTTTACTGATGGTCAAGGTCAAGGGTGGCCTAATTACACTACTAACGGCCCTCAATATGCTGATTTTGGCATATATGGAACAGGTAATGGAAATGGTTCTTATGTTGGTTATGGTGGTGAGCTTAATCAAAAAGGATGGAAGGTTTCCGTATCAAACTCTCCAAGTTACGGAACTTGGTCAAAAGTTTATTACGCTGAAGCTGGTGGGTCTGGTTTAATGTCTGCTGCTGAAGATAATAGATCACTGCCTGGTCATGGCGGCGGTAGAATATTGCCTGGTGTACGATACAACACCCCTAGTGGTGGTAGCAATGTACATGGACCTTATGGTGGTGCTGGTGGTGAAGCTGGTGAGAACGGTGGGGCAGGAGGAAACACAGGAGAAAGTGGCGGTGGCGGCGGCTGGGGTGCAGCAGGAGGCAACGGCTACAGAGGTGCTTTTACAACTGCACAGTGTCAAGGTGGTGCTGCTGGAAAAGCTATAGAAGATAGCGCAAATTCATACACTCTAAATAATAGCGGAACTATTTATGGAGCAACAACATAATGCCTTTAGTACCCTTAAAATTACCAGCAGGCTTTTACCGAAATGGAACTGAGTTCGAAGCGTCAAACCGTTGGCGTGATGGAAGTCTGGTTCGGTGGCTAGATGGAAGTTTAAAACCTATTGGCGGTTGGACAGAGCGAAAAGTGGCATTTTCAAACAATCCTGTTAGGGGTATGCACTCATGGCAGTCAAACGATGGAACTGCTTGGCTTGCTGGTGGATCACATGATCAATTAATAGCGATGACAGGCGCAGGAGTTTGCTACGATTTGACACCAGATGATTTAGCGTCTGGACGTGAAGATGCCGCTGTAAATACTGGTTATGGTTTTGGATTTTATGGTACAGGTTATTATGGTCAGCCAAGGCCAGTAACTAGTGATAGTATTCCGCAAGAGGCCACCACTTGGCAGCTTGATAACTTTGGTCAAAATCTCATAGCATTTCACTTAGATGATGGGCGTATTTTAGAATGGCCTTTGGTTGTAACTGTTGGTTCTGAGCTAGTGACTAATGGTGATTTTGCGGTAGACGCTAATTGGACAAAAGGTGTTAATTGGTCAATATCTGGTGGCGTATCAGTTTATGCTCAATACAAACCTGTTTTTGACGCAAACGATACAAATATAGTTAGTGCAACTAATAATACGATAACTATACCAAATCATGATTTTATAGATGGTCAGGTGGTCACTTATGTAGTTCCAAGTGGTCAAACAGCTATAACAGGTTTAACTTCTGGTTCTAGTTATTTTATTATAGACGCAACCACAAATAACTTTAAATTAACAGCTACACTATCAGGAACGATAATAGGTTTATCTGATAATTATTCACTCACTGTTAATGCTGATAATGATACAATTAAAAACACAACAACCAATAAAATTGTTGCATCAAATTCATTTTCAAATGGCGATGAGGTAAGTTATTCGAATGGTTCTGGAACAGATATTGGTGGACTAGTAAACAACCAAAGTTATTTTATTGTAAATGCTTCTGGCTCAGAGTTTCAACTAGCAGCTACTTCTGGCGGTAGTGCTATTGATTTAACCCCAGACTTAAATGCGTCTTTTGACCCTGATCCAATTACAACAAGTGCAACCTCTATTACTGTCACTGTTGCTAATGTTGGTGGTGTAAATAAATATCATTTTGGCGGTGTTACTGCGCCAGCTATAACTTTAATTAGAGGCACAACTTATACTTTTGATATGAGTGATGCAACAAATGCTAACCACCCATTAATATTTCAAAATGGTGGCTCAAATTATACATTAGGAATTTCCACAACAGGGGTGGCAGGAAATGCAGGGGCTAGTGTTACTTTTGCAGTTCCAAATGATGCTCCAGCAACTGGTTTGACATATCTGTGTCAAATTCATGGTGCGGCGATGGGAAATTCTATAACTACTGTAACTGCTTCAGAGGCCGCTGGGCCAATAGATTATTCAACTGAAACAATAACTATTGCTAATCATGGGTTTTCAAATGGTAACGAAGTTACTTACAGCAATGGTGGTGGCACAAATATAGGTGGTCTAACAACAGGAACAAATTATTTTGTTATAGGGGCGACTACAAATACATTTCAGTTATCTGTTTTGTCTGGCGGCTCTGCAATTAACCTTACGGCTTCTGGTTCAACTTTGGGAACAGGTCATTCTTTTGATCTTGATATTGGTTCTGCCCATGTCTTTAGAAAGGACATTGGATCAACTCACCAATTAGAAAGAATTTCGTCTGGCAATTTAGATCAAACTGTTACTGGTTTAGTAACAACTCCTGATGCACAAGATAGCCATGATGTAACAGTAACATTAGTTGACCCAAATACAGACAGTGATGCAGCGACAGTACCAAATGTTAAAATAAAAGTAACTGGCACAACAACCAATACTGTTTCTGTTGATGAAACTTTGGCAGTTGGTTCAAATATATTTAGATTTGGTGCAGATGATGCAACTGTAAAAATAGAAATAATACCGCAAGCATACAACACACCCGATTTTCATATTGATAATATTTCTCTTAAGCAGAAAACCGTTGCTACACCATTAACAAACGCACCAATAAACAACAAAGGTATAGTTGTTACTGAGGAGCGATTTATCTTTGCATTAGGTGCTGGCGGCAATAGTCGTAAAGTTCAGTGGTGTGATAAAGAGGCAAACAATACTTGGACCCCAGCGGCAACGAATGAAGCTGGTGACATAGAGTTAGCTACGGCTGGTCAAATTATGTGTGGTGTTAGGACAAGGGGTGCAACCTTGATTATAACTGATACTGATGCTCACATGGCTCAATACATTGGACCACCATATGTGTATTCATTTCAGCGTATAGGAACAAATTGTGGTGCTGTATCTAGGTTAAGTGCAGTGGCAACTGATCAAGGGGCATTTTGGTTTGGCGCAGAGAGTTTTCATTACTTCGATGGTAACAGCGTACAAACTTTAAATTGTGACGTACACGATTATGTTTTTAACGATTTTAACTCATCACAGCAAAGTAAAGTGTGGGGAATGGTAAATGGCGCACATAGTGAAATTTGGTGGTTTTATTGTTCTGGTAATGCAACAGAAATTGATCGTTATGTCGCTTATGATTTTAAGGATAACCATTGGCTTATTGGTAATTTATCAAGAACGTCAGGTGTAAGTCGTGGTGTTTTTGCATATCCATTTATGGCTAAACATGGCACAAAAACAGATATTATGAACCACGAAATAGGTTTTAACTATGAAAATTCTTCTATTTTTTGCGAAACAGGGCCAGTTAGTATTGGTAACGGTGATCAAATAGCAAAGGTTACTGAGGTCATAACTGATGAAAAAACACAAGGTGATGTAGATTTAAAATTTAAAACTAAATTTAATCCTAACGATACTGAAAGAACTTTTGGACCATTTAATCCTAGCAACCCTACTTCTGTGCGGTTTACTGGGAGACAAGTTAAAATGCGTGTTGAGGGGGATCAAGCTACAGATTGGCGTGTTGGTGTAATGAGATTGGAAGTTAAAGCAGGGGGCAACCGCTAATGCCAGTTACACCACCAATTCTAGGCGAAGATATTAGACAATGGGGTAGACAGCTTAATCTGTTTTTAAGCAGAAATTTAGGTAAGTTATATTTTAAAACCAGTGACGATAATCCTAGTGAAAACGGTATTTTCTTATGGGATGACGATAAAAACTATCCTGTCGTGTCAGCGCAAAACGCTTTTAAGCAAGTTGCTATGAAGCAGACCACACCTAGTTCTAGTGTCGGTGCGTCAGGAGATGTTGCAGGAATGATAGCTTGGGATACTAGTTATATTTATATTTGTACGGCTGCACATGATGGTAGTACAGCAATTTGGAAGAGGGTAGCATTGTCTACATACTAGATGGCTAAAGATATTGTTGTAAATGAAATAGAAAGATGTCGGCCTTGGATAGAAGCTGCATTAGAGTATTCAGGTGGTACACACAGTTTTGAAGATATAGCATTAGGTATAAAAGAAGCTCGTATGCAGTTATGGCCTAGTCCAAGGGGGTGCATTGTCACAGAAATTGTGGTATACCCTCAAAAAAAGTATCTTAATGTGTTTTTAGCTGGTGGTGATTTAGATCAAATATTAGATATGGATAAAGATGTAAAAGCGTGGAGTATTGATCAAGGATGCGATGCGGCAATGATGTCAGGCAGAATTGGCTGGAAAAAACCATTAAAAGCGTTAGGATGGAAAGTATTACAAACGCACTTTGTAAAGGAATTTTAAAATGTCAGGTGGTACAAATCAACAAAAAGTAACCTTACCTAAATTTTTTGAAACAGCATTGCAACAACAAGTTGGTATGGCAGGGGATGCTTCGGAAGCTGGTTATGTTCCTTATTATGGGCCAGATGTAGCAGCATTCAGTCCAATGCAAGAAGCGTCATTTCAAAGCACAGATATGATGGCAAACGCTTTTGGTATGCCTACAACGCAAGGGCAACAATATATGCCAGAAGCGCAAAATTTTGGTGGTGCAATGGGTTATTCATCAGCACCGATTTATGAAGGCTCAGTCAACGAATTGCAAACAAGAAGGCCAGGTCAGGCACAAAGAATAGAAGGATTTACTGTTGATCCTGTAAGTGGGCAACCAGGTCAATTTGCACCTTCAATGCAACCAGTAGCGTTAGAAATGACTGCTGCACAGAAAAGAGGAAAATAATATGGCAGGCGGCGCAAATCCAATGATGGCTCAACCAGCCATGAACCCTTTTCAAAGGGCCAGCCAAGCAAACCAAATGGCGATGGGAACATATGCAAATCCAGCGGCAAGGGCGGCATCTATGATGAACCCTTACAATCAACAAGTTGTAGATACAACTTTAAGAGATGTAGGAAATGCGGCTCTGATGGGGCAAAATCAATTAGATGCTCAAGCGCAAGCGGCAGGAGCTTTTGGTGGGTCTAGGCATGGGATAGCGCAGGCAGAGGCACTTAAAGGTTATCAGCAACAAGCATTAGATAAAGTTGGGGCATTACGTCAACAAGGATATAACACTGCAATGAACAATGCTTTTACAAGCGCCTCTGGGCTTCAAAACGCAGGGCAACAAGCTTTCAATATGGGTCAGGCAGTACAACAGCAACAAGGGCGTCAGGGGGCGTTACAGCAGGCCGCAATGCAATCATTGATAGATGCTGGGCGAAAACAGTTTGCTGGTTATGCAGGGCAACCAACGCAATCAATGAACGCTTTTGCACAAGGTCTAACAGGTGTGCAACGTGTGCCTATGGGCGGTGAGCAAAGTTATATGAACCCTGGTTTGCTAAATTATATGCAAGCTTTTGGTATGATGGGCTAATGCAAAGAAATGAAATAGAAGAATTAGCAAGTAGGGCGGCATCTCAATATGGGATACCGTTAAACACTTTTCTTCGTCTGATACAGCAAGAAAGTAATTTTAATCCTGATGCTGTTTCTCCAAAAGGTGCTATAGGATTAACTCAATTATTACCTTCTACGGCACAAGAGTTAGGTGTTAATCCTAGAGACATTAGAGAGAATATATTTGGTGGTGCGCAATATTTACGGCAAATGATGGATAGATACCCAGGCAATATGCCTTTTGCTTTAGCGGCTTACAACGCTGGGATGGGTAACGTAGATAAATATAAAGGTATACCACCATTTAAAGAAACGCAAAATTATGTTAAAAATATACTAGGAACGTATCAAGAGCCAAGGAATAAAAACATGAGCTTAAATCCACTTACTAATTTGCCTATGATGCAAAGAATGAGACAACGAGATCCGATTACTGGATTGACAGGATTTGGCAATATTGCACAAGCTATAGATGCGTTACTGCCACAAGAACAGCGTATGGGGCAAGCTATAAGAGACAAGGGCGCTAGAGAAGTGGCTTTGGGTAATAGAAATGCGACAGCAAATATGCTTGAAAAGTTACCTGGCGGTAAACCTTACGCTGATATGATTAGACGAAACGCAGACCCAATGGAAACTTTTAAATTGTATCAAGAAGCGGCAAGAGAAGGTGGTTTAATGCCTGGCACTCTGAGCAAAACGCAATACGATATGATCCAAAAAACAAACAAAGATTTAAACAGTCTCGATGCTATAAAAGCGTTAAATGAGGCAAGATCAGGTTATGAGACAATGCTTTATGCCTTTGATAATCCTGGCGGTGTTAGTGACTATGCTTTGACTGTTGCCTTTGCAAAAATTCTTGATCCTGGTTCTGTCGTTAGAGACAGTGAGCAAGCCGCTATATCCAGCACAGGTGGAGTTGTTCCTGGTTTGATCGCACGATTTAGAAACGCCACAGGGGGTGGTCAATCATTGCCTCAAGATGTAAGAGAAGAAATATTTGCAATAGCTAACAATGCTTATGGTAAAGCAAGAACGGAAGCTATGACTGCAAGAGAACAAGTTGTGAATTTAGCAAAAGCAGCAGGGATAGATGAGCAATATTTAACGTCAATAAATGCGCCAGAAGCTAGAGATGTAGAACAAATTTTTAATAGTCCTGATGTTTCAGTACAGGAAAATATACCAGAGAATTTACCACCAGTTCCAGAAAACTTATTAACAAGAGCAGCAGATTATAGCGATGCTTTAAATATTTGGGCAGATTATTGGCCTACTCTTAATGCACAACAGCAGGCAGATTATGTCTTACGAGGGGTATTACCAGAATGAGTGAAAAAACTTGGGATAATATGGTAAGTAATTACAGACAAAAAACAGGTCCAGCAAAAGAAGTTCCTAAACAAAAAGCACGAACTTTTTTACAAGGTTTGACTTTTCAATCTGCTGATGAAATAGAAGCATTTTTTAGAAATATGGTAAACGATAAAGGTTATGAAGAAACATTAAAAGAAATACAAACGTCTATCAAAGATTATCAAGCGGCATACCCAGGAGAAAGTTTAGCATATGAAGCTGGCGGTGCATTAGCTCCTGTCGTAGCTGCCGTTGCTGCGTCACCATTTACAGGTGGTAGTTCAGGTGTTGCTGCTACTGCTGCTTCTAGGCCACTTATAAGTGCAATAGCAAAAGGTTTAGGTTTTAAAAACCCAAGTTCGTTTTTACAAATGCTAGGCGTTGGTGCAGCGCAAGGCGGTGTTACAGGCTATATGGGTTCTGAAGGTGACATGATTGATCGTGCTTCTGGTGGGGCTACAGGTACGGCTATAGGCGGTGCAACGGCTGGCGCAGTTGATGTGGCTGGCAGATTGTTAAAACCTTTGACGTTAGGTTTTTATGATTTTCTTAGAGTAAAGCTTGGCAACAATGTAGGCGGTCAAGTTGAAACGGTTATCCAACAAAACGCACGAGATGCAGGGCTGACAGAAGATGAAGCCGTACAAATGGTTTTAGACGGTAAAATACTTGCGGATAATGTAACTATAAGAGAAATGGCTAAAGGTTACATGAGAAGCCCACAAGCAAATGCTGTATTTAAAACAGAGTTG
>MDTC01157954.1_pt1 | contig 22150 bp, 15 predicted proteins | sample 811181 | NCBI WGS metagenome assembly MDTC01 (sample SAMN05326644, study PRJNA326480) | marine metagenome | isolation source: seawater | place: Pacific Ocean: North | collected 2011 | reverse complement strand
GTTTCTACACCACTAGCTATCATGCTTTTAATTTCTTCAGTATATTCTTTTAATTCTTGATGAGCTTTCTCCTTTACTCGTATAGATTCTAAGCTTAGCTTTGATTGTGTTAAGCCTAAAAATAATGCAGCCGAACCAATACCAACAAGCATTACTCCCACTAATGTTTCCATTAATGTAAAACCCTTTAAATTAATAGACTTATTAAAGTTCATGAATCTATTGTTTGTTGTTAGAATACACCTTTTTCAAAAATCTCACTGTTGTCTGCGAAAGTTGCTGCTTCTTCTCTGCTTATTTTACCTTGTTGAACTAATCTTTGAAGATCGTGATCTAGACTTTGCATTCCATCTTGTCCACCAGATTGAATTAATGTAGGAATTTGATAAATTTTATCTTCTCTTATTAGATTTCTAATTGCAGAGTTTGCAACCATAATTTCAGATGCAGGAACTCTACCGTTAAGGTCTTTATTCTTAAGTAGCTTTTGAGCAATTACAGCCAGCAGACTCTCAGATAACATCGATCGTATTTGATCCTTTTGTCCAGCAGGGAATACGTCAATGATTCTATCTATAGTTTTAACAGCGCTTGAAGTATGTAGTGTTGAAAATACTAAGTGCCCTGTTTCAGCTGCTGTTAAAGCGAGCTGAATAGTTTCAAGATCTCTCATCTCACCAACAAGTATAACATCTGGATCTTCTCTTAAAGCAGATTTTAATGCATTCGAAAATGAATGCGTCGATTGCCCTAATTCTCTTTGATTCATCATTGAATTTTTAGATGAGTGAAAATATTCTACAGGATCTTCAACAGTTATAATATGACAAGATTTATTTTCATTTACATAGTCAATCATTGCAGCAAGAGTTGTTGACTTACCGCTTCCAGTAGGCCCAGTAAGGAGTATGAGTCCTTTTTCTTTCATGGAAAGCTGATTTAAAATAGGAGGCAATCCTAATTCTTGTGCACTTTTAATTTCATTTGGTATTGTCCTGAACACTGCTGATAATCCGTTTATTTGATGAAAGAAATTTACACGAAATCGCCCCCCCTCAATTGCAGTTGAAAAATCAAGCTCTAAGTTTTTATCAAATAATTGTTTTTGATTATCGCTTAAAACTTCATTTTTTATTGATTCCATTACAGATAACTCAAGAATTGGAAGTTGAAGTTTTTTCATAATACCATGTATTCTTACCATGGGAACTGAGCCTACGCTTAGATGTAAATCAGACGCTCCTGACTTCAATGAATATTCTAATAAATCTTTGATTTTAGTCATGTTGATTACTCACCACCAGAGCCATCATCTTTTTGACCATATCCAGTGTATTTTCCTGTAACAACATCATATGTTACCACTTGTCCTGAACCGCCTTGCATTTCTTCTAGGCTAGTAGCTGTTATTGTGCCTGAAACTTCACCGTCTTCATCAGTAAGACTTATCTCAAAGTCCCATTTATTTTGAGTAGATTGTGGAATGTTTAAGCCATTTGAATCATTTAATTCAATAATATCATCAGGCCAATCACCAGATTCAGATTTGAATAGTTTTGAAGACTCATAGATACTTCTTAATTGAGTTTTTGCATCTGTAGCATATCCTCTTTCTACGTAGTCAAAATAAATTGGTACAGCTATTGAAGCAAGAATACCAATAATCACAACAACAATTAATATTTCAACTAATGTAAATCCTTCTTGTATTTTTTTCTTAAATGAATTATACATTTTTTCTCCTATGTTTATTTCAATGTGGATTTCTAAATCTTGCTAATTTATGATATTTTTTATATAACTTCTAAGCGCAAAATGTAACAACATGTTTTTATTATATTTTTTAATTTAATTTTCAGTTTATTTTTGATAGTTTTACATGTTGATACATTATATTTTATATTAAATCTAGGTAGTTATTCTAAATTACTTATATTGAACAACGAGGAGAGCGTACATGGGAAGATTAGTAAAAACATTTTTTTATATTTTAGTTTGTATTTCTTTTTTGTTTTCTGCTAGCAAAAAATCACATTTTTCTTATTATGAAGTTAATGAACAAATAAAAATAAATTTTAAAAATTCTACACTATCTAATGATAAGGTAAATAAGCTTGCCTCCCATGTTTTGTCAAACTTTGAGATTTCAGATGATATTGTTTTACCTTCTCATACAACTTTCTATCAACTAGCAGATGGTGAAGATATTGAGGTTTCCTTAAATGTAAATAGTTCTTCTTTTGAAGATGGTAATGATTTTATTAATTTAATTGGTGATTTACCTGTATATGGTGATAGAGGAATTTATCCTGAGAGCAATTTGATTGTATCAGAGCCAATTTTTTTCAGAGGAGTTGTTGTTAAAAAAATAACATATATTCCTTATCAATTAGATTTCAACAATAATACAATCCAATTTTTTGAGGATGTAGATATTAACATCGATAATGTTGATGTCATTCAAGCTAGAGACTATACTAATGTCCAAAGATCTAAAATTTTCGAACCTTTTTATGAAGATATGATTATCAACTATCAGAGATCAGATAGAAATGAAGATTATCAAATTCCATCAGTTCTTTATATTTGTGGTGGCAGTTCGATTAACAATCCATATGTTCAGGAATTATTGGACTGGAGGCATAAAACTGGTTATATTGTTAATGCTATTTCTACATCTGATATTGGAGGTTCTAGTTCTAATGTAATTAAAAGCTATATTCAGAATGCATATCAAAATTGGGAAAATCCTCCAGAGATAGTGGGTTTAATAGGTGATACAGGAGGAAGTTATAGTATAGGTTATTTTACAGAAAGTTTTTCTGGTTATTCAGGAGAAGGCGATTGGCCATATACTTTGCTTGAAGGAGATGATTTGTATCCAGAGGTTTTTGTTGGTAGAATATCAGTTAATAGTAGTTCAGAATTATCTAATGTAATAAATAAAACCCTAGTGTATGAAAGAGCTACTTATTTAAATTCAGATTCTAGTTGGTATGAAAGAGCTGCACTTTGTGGAGACCCCTCATCTTCAGGCAACTCAACTATAATAACTAATGAATATGTAGGTAATATTTTAGAATCATTTGATTTTGAAGATGTTAATGGTAATTATGGTAATGGCAATTATGCAAATTGGATGGAGAATCAATTAGCTGATGGATGCCTGTATATGAATTATAGAGGATATATCGGTACTAGCGGTTTTGGAACAGGAAATATTAATAATGCTAGCAATAGTTTTAAAAATCCTTTTGCAGTTTTTATAACTTGCGGAACAGGCGGATTTAGTTCAACTTGTTTAAGTGAAAGCTTATTTAGGGCAGGCACAGTTTCAAATCCTCAAGGAGCAGTAGCATCTATTGGTACAGCTACTTCTGGAACTCATACTTTGTTTAATAATATAGTTAATATGGGGATATATGATGGGATTTTTCCTAAAGGTATAACTACAGCAGGTGGTGCTATGACTTCTGGCAGATTATCACTTTTAAATACATATCCTTCGAACCCTAATAATTGGGTTAGTATTTTTTCTCATTGGACTAATTTAATGGGTGATCCTGCTCTAGAGTTATGGAGAGACACTCCAAAAGAAATGATTCTTGATTTTGATTCAACTGTACTTTTAGGAACAAATTTTATTGATGTTAATGTGTCTGATATATCGGGATTAGGTATAGAAAATGCTAATATTACTCTTTTGAAAGGTGAGGATGAAATATTTAAGACCGTTCAGACGGACTTTTATGGAAATGCTACTATTGATTTAGAATATGAAAGTAATGGTACTGTTTTGTTAACGGTGACAAAAAAAGATTATAAGCCAATTGAATCTTATTTTAATATTCTATCTGAAGATTTAATGGTCACTGTTGATAATTCCAATATTAATATTATAGATATAGATGCAGAATACACATCGGGGAATAATGATGGCGTTATTAATCCTGGGGAAACAGTTATAATTGAAATTCCAGTATATAATAATGGTCTTGGTTTGGTTTCTGGTTTACAAGGTAGTTTGTCAACTAATTCTGATTTAATTGAAATCATAAGCAATGCAAATCAATATGGGGATTTGTTATCACAGAATTCTTCTGTTGGTTCAGCATTTTATTTGGTTAGGTTTGATGAAAATTTCAATGAAGAAACTGCATATGAATTAAGGCTAGATATGTTTGACCAGAGTGGTAATAGTTGGTCCTCTTTAGTGCATCCTCAGATAGAGTCTAGCTTAATAACTTTTGATCATTTAGAGTTAGTTGGTAATATAGAGTTGAATCCTGGAGAAGAGACTGGATTGAGAATTTTCTTAGAGAATAAAGGTCTTTTTGACATTGATGATTTAACGCTTACTATTTTACCTTCTGGTTCTTTAGTTGATATCTTACAATCTTCAGTTTACTTTGGTACAATCTTTGGAAATGAAATTGTAAGTCAAGAAGGTATACAGCTTTATATTAATGGAAATACTATTAATGGTTCAGTGTTGAATATTAATGCTAATTTGTCAAATAATGCAGGCTTTGATCATGACTTCATATTTAATCTTAATGTAGGGCATGCTATTGAAGTTGATCCACTTGGTCCAGATGAGCATGGTTATTATATATATGACTCTGGTGATTTAGGCTATAGTTTGGCTCCTGTATATGAATGGATAGAGATTGATAATGATTATGGTGGAAGTGGAACACAGCTTAATATTGGAGATAATGGTGATGGTAATGGAATATCAAATAGTTCTGTTGTTGTTCAATTACCATTTAATTTTACATTTTACGGAATAACTTATGATGAGATAACAGTAAATAGTAATGGTTGGATTTCCTTTGGAGAATCTATTTTAGAATCTTTCAGGAATTATCCTATACCTGGAGCTGGAGGCCCATCTCCTATGCTTGCGGCTTTTTGGGATGATTTGAAAATTAGCAATGGAGCTGAAGTATATACATATTCTGCCGATGATTATTTTATTATTGAATGGTCTGAAATGAGAACTAATTTTAGTAATTCAGTAGAAACATTTCAGGTGATTTTATATGATAATACGACTTTAACTCCAACAGGTGACAACGAAATTAAAATTCAGTATAAAGAATTTAATAATACTTCTTCAGGTAGTTATAGTGGATGGGGAGCATTGCATGGAGGATATTCTACGATTGGTTTAGAAAATATGTATGCAACTATAGGCTTAGAATATACTTTTAATAATGAATATCCTGATCCAGCTATGCCTTTATCTAATGAAACAGCCATTTTTATTACAACAAGGAATCCAATTGAAACATTATTGGGAGATGCTAATCAAGATGGTGAAGTTAATGTTTTGGATATTATTGTTGTGGTAAATCATATTGTTAATGTTGAACTTTTAGGTTCTATTTCTGTATATATTTCTGATATGGATGGAAATGGTACTATAAACATACTTGACGTTATTCAAATAATTAACGTTATATTAGAAACTTAATTTTAAATATACTTATACCATTTTGGAAACTCTAGATATAATTACTATATCATTTTTATCGATATTATTACTTATTTTATTAATCGTAGGTTTCATAGAAATATATATCCACAAATTATCTCTTGAAAAAATCCCTGTAAGAATACATGTTAATGGTACGAGAGGAAAATCTAGCGTAACAAGACTTATTGCAGCAGGCTTAAGAGCAGGGGGTCTAAATACATTTGCAAAAACGACTGGATCTACTCCACGAATTATAAATAATCTAGGGAATGATGTTGAATTGCATCGCTTAAGATCAGCTTCAATTGGAGAACAAATAAAGCTGATTAGATATTTTTCAAATTATAAGCCTGATGTTTTAGTTATGGAGTGCATGGCAGTAAATCCTCAATATCAGTGGATTTCAGAACATAGAATTGTAAAATCAACTATAGGGGTAATAACAAATGTTAGGCCTGATCATTTAGATGAAATGGGAACAACCTTAAAAGATATTGCTTTATCAATGTCTAACACAATACCTTTTAATTCAAAGGTGTTTACATCAGATAAAAAATGTTATGATATTCTAAATGATATTGCAGTAAGCAGGGAGTCTGTTCTTGAATGTCCTGAAAAAAATTCATTTGATAAAAAAATGTTAAATCAAATGAAGTTTATTGAACATCCAGAAAATATTGATTTAGCTCTAAAGGTTTGTGAGAGCTTAGGTATAAAGAAAAATGTTGCTTTAAGTGGCATGATAAAGGCTAAGCCAGATCCAGGAGCTTTGTTTGTTTGGGATATTGTTTTTAAAAAAAATAAAAATAAATTTGTAAGTGCTTTTGCTGCTAATGATCCTAGTTCAACAATGAAGGTTTGGAATTTAATTATAAACGGCAGAAATGAACATAAATGTATATTTTTAAATACTAGAAATGATAGAAGGTATAGAACTATTCAGCTTGTAGAATTAGTTTTAAAGCACATAAAACCTGAAGTGTTTATTGTAAGAGCTGATGATATTGATTCAATTATAAAGAATTATGAAAAAACTAATATAAAATTAATAATTTATAATATGCAAACTTCTCCAAATAAAGTTGTAGATGCAATCAATAATCTTAATAATCATTTAGTTGTTGGAATTGGAAATATTGTTGGTTGGGGTGATGAGTTCTTATCTGAAATAAAAAAATATAAAATTAAATGATTGATTTCTTAAGAAGCCTACAAGAATATAATTATATGGTTTTTTCCTATTCTGAATACGCTTATATAGCTATTGGTTTAGGAATGGTTATAAGTTTATTTTTAACAGAAACAATAGGTGTAATGGCAGGAGGAATAATCGTACCAGGATATTTCGCACTTTATCTTCAAAATCCTGTTCAAACAACAACAACGTTTGTAATTAGTTGGTTGACTTACTTTATTATTTCAATATTGTCTAAATACGTACTCATTTACGGAAGAAGACGATTGATTCTATGTTTATTATTAGGATTTTTATTAGGGTATTGTTTTAGGTTGATTGTAGTATCTAGTAATCTTGAATTAAATTATATTGGCTTTATTATTCCTGGTTTAATTGCCTCTTGGATGGATAGGCAGGGTGTTTTTAGGACTATATCAGTTATTATGATTGTAGCAAGTATTGTCCATTTATTTTTAATATTAATTGTGAGGCTTAGCTAATGTTTAGACCTCAAATACAAAAAACAAGAGTATTGTTTTTGATTGCTGTATTCAATTTATCATTGGTTTATATTTCTGCAACCTCAAAAGAATATATAAAAAAAGATGGTTTAAATGAAAAATTAAAATCTACAACTATAATGTCTGCTTGTTATGATGCTTTGTTAGATATCTATCCTGTAAGTACGGATGATATGTATGATACTGGACTAGTTGGAATTGAATCAAGTGATATAACAACTATTTTTGACACTGATATAAAAAGTATGAAAAAATCAAAAATAGCATGTACACATCCAAATTTTGCAGCTTTTATTGTAGAGAAATTTCAAGAAATTCAATTAGAAGAAGGAGATAAAGTTGCAATATCTATGACGGGGTCTTTGCCTGGGGCTAATTTAGCTGTAATCTCAGCATGTCAAGCAATGAATCTAGAACCTGTCATCATTTCTTCATTGGGTTCTTCAGCATGGGGAGCTAATCGTAATGATATGTCATGGCTTGATATTGAATCACAATTATTTATTAATGAAAAGATTAATTATAGGAGCGTAGCTGCTTCAATTGGTGGAGAAAATGACTTAGGTGATAATTTATCAGATAGAGGTATAGAAATTATAGAAGAAGTTATTGCTGAAAATGATGTTGAATTTGTTAATAAGGCTAGTTTAAAGGAAAATATTAATAGAAAAATTGAAATTTTTAAAAATAATAATCAAGAATTTGATTATAAAGCTTATGTCAATATAGGTGGTGGTGCTGCATCAATAGGTTATGGTGATGGCAAGGATTCACTCAAGGCTGGTATAATTTATCCAATTGAAAAAAACATTATCAAGTATGATGGTTTTAGTAATTCTATTGCAAAATATTTTTTAGATAAAGGTATTCCATTTGTTAATATAAAGAACATAAATTTACTATCTAAATCTGTAGGCTTATATCCTCCAGATAAATCAATTGAAAAAGATCAAGGTTTATTATTTTATTCAGTTGTAGACTATAATTTGTTTGTAATTATAATTGCTATAATATTATCAGTGTTTTCAATTGGTGGAGTTGGAGTGTATAGTCATTATGAAATTAAAAAAAGGATGAGAGAGTATGATCCAGATTCGATTGTTTAAAGTATTATATGTATTCTTTTTGTTAAGTTTTGTTTTAGCGTTTGATGTGAAACCTGACAATAGCAAAAATATAGTAAAAATTAAAGTTGATGATAAGAACAGAACTTATTATCATTTGAAAAGAGGAGAAACTCTCGAATATAATCTGTCTGGTAAAGATTTAGATAATCTAAACTTAAAACATTCTTTGAAAATTATTTCTAGAACTATGATTGCTTCTAATAGTAATTCAAATAAAGTTTTTGGAATTGAAGTTTCAGTTTTTAACAATAAGTTAGATGAAAATAAAAATATTATTGGATTTGATTTAGTTACTTCTCGTTCTCTAATGTATGATAAAATAGTCTCAAGTGCTGTTAATGAGGATAAACCTGGTTGGAATTATACTAAGGCTGGTTTTTGGTTCGAAGAATTAGATGATTTAAATAAAACTATAAAAATTAGCTTGATTGATGGTAGTCCAGCTGTTGAATTGAAATTAATAGCAGAAGAAATTGCTCTAAGAAAAAGTGAATCAGAGTTAGAGCCAATAACTTTAAATGAAGAATTTGTTGTTGCTTATAAGGATGTATCAGATCAGGAATATAAAAAGTCAGATAATTGGTTTTTACTTAAGGAAGAAAATCCATTACAATATAAAATTAAAGGGCCAAAAATTCTAAGATTTATAAGTAGAGTTAATTTGAATGATGTAGATTCAATTGATGAATATGATTTTACTCTAAGGGAAGATGGTCGTTTTATATCCAATTATACTTATGAAGTTATTAAATCTGATGCTGATGCATTAATAGATGTGAGTGGTGTTGCAGTTAGTGGATACAAATCATCTTTTTATAATGTTCCTAAAGGAATCCATTATTATACTTTCTTTAATAGCAATAATAATAATATATATTTGAAATTAGAAGAATATGAAAATAAGTAAGAAATTAAATAGAAGTTTTTTTATTTTCTGGCTATTAATGTTTTTATCAATTGCATTAGGCCGAAATGATATTTATATCAATAATTATATATTATGGGGGTATGATTCAAATGTCTCCAAAATAGCAGCTAGCGAACCATTAGCTTATAATAGTTCTCCCTATATTTCTTTTAAACCATCTGTTAAAACTAGTTTCCAGTTTTTTAAAAATAAAAACAGAAAAACTAAAATTAGTTTTTCTAGTAAAATAAATCATTACTTTCAAGTTAAACAAAAATCTAATAATGCTTTTTATTTAAATATTTCTCAATCTATAGGAAATTATCAACTTTTAAAGTTTTATCATGCTTATGTTAATAATATATATTTAAGAGAGTTTATTGATCAAGATTATATAGTGTCTTCTAATATTTATTCTGGAGATGAGTGTCATTTTGATTTGATTAAATATAGACTGTCCTATGAATCTCCTTATTTTGGAGATAAAGAAAAATTAGAATTTAGTGTTTATAATGAATTGCAGTATTATAGTCCTGAATTTACAGAATATGATTTAAATATTATAGGTGCGAATGTTAAGTATTTTACTAAGAGATCAGAAAATAAATATAGTATACAGATAGGATATGCAAGCGCTGATTCTTTATTTTCGCATACGCAAAATTTATTAACTAATGATTTTGGAGGAAATACTTTAAGAGTTGTTGATAGAAGTTATGAAGAAGTATCAGTAAAATTTTCTTATGATATGCCATTATCAAATAAAAATGTATTAGGTTTTTCTTTATCTCGGAAGCAAAGAAAATATTTGTCTGCAATTGATTTTGAGATTGATGGTGTTTCAATAATAGATCAGCTACATATAGATAGAGAGCATAGAGATATTGTTCTTGGTGTTTGGTGTACATTTAAGAATTTTAATAGAAGAAATAAATTGTCATTTTCTTATAGACAAAAAAAGACAATATCTCCATATAGTTGGGTCGAGGATTTAAAGAGTTTTTCAAAATTTAACTTAGAACATGTTATTTATCTTAAAAAAACAAAAATTTAAGAGATTGATTTAATTATGTACAAAATTTTAATAGTATTTTTATTTTTATTTTCATCTTGTGATTACAAGAGAAATAATCCTTTAATTGATTCAGATGTAAGTTTTTCAAATATTGTTACTAATAGCGCTGTAAGAGATTTCGTAGTAATAGAAGATTTTTCAGCAAACAACTTCCATTATAATGCAATAAATCATTCTTGTACTCAGGGTTTTGATTTAGATAACAATGGAATATATACAGGTATTTCTGGTCCTCTAGATTGTTATGGGTTTTGGTGTGAATGGGATGGAAGTTCTTGTGATGACATTGATAGAGATGTTATTGCTGTTGCAAATGATGAAGCAGGCTTATATATTTATGAAATAATTGATGGTGTTTTTAACCCCAATGAAATTTATTTTAGAGATTTAATTGAGTTTGCTGGCGATGGTGAATTAGATATTGAACTTAGAAGTATTTATTATGCAGAAAATCATAATACTTTGTATATGCTAGATAAATTTGAATATATTTACAATTTATATTTACCGCCTGTAATTTCAGAATATAATAATTTTCCATTAGAACATGACTGTGTATTGCCATCAGAAGAAACATTAGAATATTTGCAATGTGGTCAATTTAATCATTCTACTAAATTTGTAGTTGATGAGGGAAATCCTAATACTCCTCATGAATTACCATTTGAAATGTTTATTTTATATAAAGAAAATTTAAATACAGATTCAAGTATATCCGAAAGTTTTTCAGAAATAAGAAGATATTGGTATAATAATAATCCTAATGGAGATAGTAATTCATCGCCAGTATGTGATAATGCTATTAATTTTGATTATGGGTGTGATGATGATGTGCAATCCCCCTTAATTTCTTCTTTAAATTATGGAGTAACAGATTTGTTCTATAGCTCATATAGCAATCAAAATAGATTGTTCATTTCAAATCCTTCAAAAGATTTTTATTCAGTTAGTTTGTACTATTATGATCCAATTGGTGGTGAAGCAGTTTTTAAAAATGATTTGATAACACCGCAAAAAGTAAATACACTTTATACTTATCAGAATTATCTTGTTTCTGGTATGAAAGAAATGGGATGTTACATAACGTTACTCAATGAACATGGAATTTCAGGTAATTTATTTGATAAATTACACATAGCAGAAGATTTTTCTGTTTATGACATAGATTATGATGAGCAAAATAATAAATTGTTATTATCTTGTGGTAGCAGTGGAGTTTTAGTTTATGATTGGGATGGAGAAAGTTTGTCAGTTACGTTAGATAAACATATACTTTCCTCTTATGCACATACTGCCAAATTTCACGATGGGATGGTTATTGTTGGAACTGAAAATGGAATTGAAATTTATTAATTAGGAGATTAGATGTTTTTAAGAATTTTATCAATATTATGTATTAGTTTTGTTTATTGCCAATTTGATTGGTCTGATAATGGCGTCCCTGTAAGGCAAGGAGTTCATATAGAATGGCAAAGGACTGGTGATGATGGTTTGAATGGTGAAATGATTTTTGCTTGGTCAGATACTCGTTTTGGTGGTAGAGATATTTATGTTAAAAAGATAGATTCAGATGGTAATGACTTATGGGATTCTGAAGGTGTCCCTATTGTTGTTGCACCTGGAAGACAAGAAGATCCAATTTTAGTATCTGATGATAATGGTGGTGCTTATATAGTATGGGTAGATTATAGGGATGAGCCAGATTATGGTGATATTTATGCTCAGCATATTAATTCTGATGGTGAAATTAGTTGGGGGATAGAAGGAACCCCCTTAACGACAGTTACTTATAAGCAAGTTTCCCCTAATATGTGTAAGGATGGATTAGGTGGAGCATTTGTTATATGGAATGATTTAAATGCAAGTACTCTTGGTTATACCTATGGTACTCATCTTACATCTGAATCTGCTGATATTATTGCTCCTGGAACAGGTGTTCCTTTAATTTCATCTGATTCTCAGCATTCTGGAGTAAGTATAGAAAGAGCTGCAAGTGGTTCTGCTATTATGGTTTGGGCAGATGATAAAAATTTAGATAATTCTGATTTAGATGTTTATGGTCAAAGAATTACAATAGATAATGGAAGTTTAAATACAGTATGGTCAACGCCTGAAGAAGGTGGAATTCCTATTAGTGCTGCGCAAGGTGTTCAAGAATATGCTAAAGTAACTTATTATGATGAACAAAATTCGATAGTTGTTTGGGAAGATAGAAGAAATAATCCAAATTCAGGAGATATTTTTGGTCAGTTTGTTACTATGTCAGGAACAATTCTTGACTCTGACTTGATTATATCTGATAATGAAGCTCCTCAAATAAAACCTAGAGTTAAAGCTTCTCCTTTAGGAGCTCATGTTGTTTGGGAAGATAAGAGAAACAATATAAGTGATATTTTTGCTCAATTAATTACAGTAGAAAATGGTGTTGAGTGGGCAGCTGGTGGAATCCCTGTATGCTCAGCAGTTGGTGCTCAAGATCAGCCAAGATTGACTACAGGTTCTAATGGTGGTGCTTATTATGTCTGGATGGATGAAAGATATAATAGTTTTCCTGAAACAGAAATCTTTTTACAGCATTTTGATCTTAATGGTGACCCCAGTTTTGATTTGGATGGGATTAGTGTGAGTAGTGCTGAACAATACCAATTTAATCCATTGGTTAGAAATGATGGAAGTGATGGTGCATTAGTAGTTTGGGGTGATCAGAGGTCTGGAAGTATTGGCCTATATGCGCAACATTTATCAACAAATTCAGGTTCTATATCTTTTGAAGAAGATGGTAGAGAATATTATTTTGGTATAGATGGTAATGGATTAAGTGCAAAATCATTATACCTAGGTTCTGATGAAACATTGCTTTATTGGGAAGATAAAAGGTTGGGTGTTATAGCAGATTTATCATATGGCCAAAAAGTTTATAGCGGATGGGAGAATATTCAAGAACCAAATGGTATTAAACTATCAAATAATTCATATCAAAATAATCCTTTAGCAGAAAAATTAGGAGATAATGTTTTCTTAGGTTTTAATAGAGCTCTAGGTGATCCCAATGTTTTTTATCAATTGCTTGATGATAATCTAGGTATTTTAGGAAATTCGGATGGTACCGCTGTATATGAAAGCATTACTCCTCAAAATAGTTTTTCTTTAAATTATTCCTCAGATGGTTATATGTATATTGCATTTTCTGATACGAGAAACTTTATTGATTCTGATATTTATATACAAAAATATTCAGAAGATGGTTCTGCACAGTTAGGAGATGCGTTAATTATTGAAAACTTTTTAGCTGATGATAATGTTAATTTCATTACTGATTTAAATTCTTCTACTTTATTGGTAGGCTATGATACAGGGTCTTTTCTTGGTACGAGATCTTATGTAGTTGGTGTTAATACAGATGGAACTTTAATTAATGATTGGCTAGATGATGGAGATATTGTTGGTAAACGATTATCTTCAGATGAAAATGATCAGTTTATACAGGGCTATGCTAAATCAAATGATAAAGTAATGATAGTCTGGAGAGATCAAAGATTTGGGAATGCTGATATATATGCTCAATTATTAGATTTTAGTGGTAATTTGTTGTTGAGTTCTGATGGTTTGTCTGTCGCCTCAGGCGCAAATGATCAACAAAACCCTTCTATGACCTACAATCCAGTTGAAGATGAGTTTATGGTATGTTGGGAAGATTTTAATGGAGTTGATTTTAATGTTTCTTGTAGAACAATAGATAATCAATCCTTAGAATTGAGTGATGTTATCAATCTTTGTGATGATCCTGCTAATCAAAAAGCTCCAGATGTTTATTCAACTTTAGATGGAAGCTATATTTTTGCATGGGAAGATTCTAGATCATCTGTTACATCAGATATTTATTATCAGCAGCTTAAAAATGGTAGCTTTGAGCACCCTCAAAATGGCGTTGTTTTATGTGATGCAAATTTCAATCAAAAAACACCTCAAATTGATATGTATAGTGAAACTGATAATAAATATATTATCTATTGGGATGATTTAAGAAGCTCAGGAAAAGAAGATTTAACTAATATATATGTTCAGTCTGTTACATTATCTCTTGAAGATACCTGCGATTTGGGTGATATAAATGGTGATGGAATTACTAATGTTATAGATATTGTTAATTTGGTTAATTATGTTTTAAGTATAGCAGATTTAGATGATTTATGTCCTGCTGATTTAAATGTAGATGGTGCAATTGATGTAATCGATGTTGTTAATCTTGTTAATTTAATCTTAAATCAATAATCCTTATTTAAAATGAATTCTTATATTTACTTTATATTTATTTTGAGTAGTTTTGTGTTTTCTCAAAATGAACTTTCTGAGCGATATCATTCTTATTATGAAATAGAGCAGAAGATAATTGAATGGGATGATCAGTTTGGAAATAATGTTAATCCATATGAGATTTATCCTGGTGATGAGGGTATAATATTCCATCATGAAATTATTGGTTATTCTGAAGTTGACAATCTGCCAATCTGGGCGCTAAAATTATCATTTAATGCAGATGTAGATGAAGATGAACCCCGAGTCCTTTTGTTGCCACATGTTCATGCAGAAGAGATATATGGAATTGAAATTATTATGGAGTTTATTGATAGGCTTTTAAATCCGTATCCAGATCATGCATCTAGCTTGCAACTTATTTACGAAATTATGTCCAAAACAGAAATTTGGATTGTTCCGACATATAATCCTGACGGTTTAAGAATGGTTCATGGCTACGATGATGGCTTTGGGTGGATTCAAGATGTTTATTATAGAAAAAATAAAAAAGATATTAATAATAATGGCATATTTGATTATGTGATTGGCCCAGGCGATGATGTTGATGGCGTAGATCTAAATAGGAATTATGATCTTAATTGGTATTTTGGTGATGATGTTGATGTCCAAGATTTTGGTTCTTGTAATCCTTCATACATTACAAATTTTGATTATTACAGAGGTCAAGAGCCTTTTTCTGAAAGTGAAGTTAGAACAATTAGAGATTTTGCTTTAGAAAATGATTTTCTTTTATCTGTTGCCTATCATAGTTCTAGGTCTGGCTGTGTAGCTGAAAAAGTAATTTATCCATGGCTATGGGGTGAAACTAAGCCTTCTCCTGATTTGGCTATCTCTTCAAGATTGGGAGAAGAGATTGCTCAGCTTATTCCAAAAGAAGCTGAATTTGGTCATTATCAACCAGCAAATAGTATTTCCCGAAAAGGAAATGCTCATGATTGGTTTTATAAGCATACAGGTTGTTTGCAATACTTAATTGAAACAGGTACAGAGAATATTCAAGCGAGCGATACTACAATCATAGATGATACAATTGAAAGAAATTTAGTTGGTCTTTTTCATCTTCTAAAAAGAGCAGCAAGTATAGATTCTCAAGATGGTCCAGAGAAACATCAAATATCAGGCATTGTAACTGATGAGAATGGAAGTCCTATCGAGGCTGAGGTCACAATATTAGAGCTAGATGGTAGTGTTTTAGAGCCTAGATATACTGATCAGTTTGGAAGATATAGACGTCTTTTAGTGGAGGGGACCTATACTTTAATGGTTCAGGCATATGGATATGAAACACATTTTCATACATTTGTTCCTTCAAGTTCTGCTGTTTATGATTATGATGTGCAATTAAATTCTGTGTCAACTGTTACGATTCCTATTAATATTAATAAACCAGATAATTACGATTTGCCTTTATTATTAGAAATACAATATTTTGATTCAGCTGAGTTGCAGCTTATGCCGAGTTTTGCTATTAATCCTTATAAAATTGATACTTTAACTATTGTTGATGATGTTATGGATTATTTGTGTTATGATAATCATGCTATGAAGTTTACTCCTCTGGGTGATTATTTATACCCTGAAACAAAAATTGGTGACTGTTCTTCGTTTCAAGATCCAGATAGTGATTTAAATTTTAATCTTGTTTATGAAGGAGTGTTGTTCTATGACGATTTCAGTAGTGATAATAATTGGAGTTTAAATAATAATTGGCATATTGAGAATGGCTATTTAATTTCACGTTCCCAGGAAGATTCTTTTTATCAAAATAATTTAGATAATCTTATTAGGAGTAATGATTTTAATAATTATCTGAATTATCAACCTAGTCTTGTAATTGAATCTAAATTAAAGTATGAATTAGAGTGGGATATAGATTTGTTTAGTATCTCTATTGCTTTTGCTGATACAAATGGATCTGTGCAGATTGCTGATAATTTGATTCTAAATGGACAGGATTGGAATGATAATGTTTTAAGAACGCGTAGTTTATCTACCCCAGATGATAATATCCCCGAATATACTACTATTAGATTGAACTCAGACTCTGATTTATCATACAGAGGTGTTGAAATTGATTATTTGAAAGTTTTATTTAAGCCTGAGGATGGGTGTAATAAAGGTGATGTTAGTCATGATGGGGTTGTAGATGTTATTGATGTGGTTAACGTTGTTAATTTTATTTTTGAGATTTCAAGTTCTGAGTATTATGAGCAGTGTACTTCTGATTTGAATAATGATGATGTAATTGACGTTATGGATGTAGTTATGGTAGTAAATTTAATTTTTGGGATTGATAATTAGCAGAAAAGGGTGTTTATGAGATTTTTTAGTTTAAATATATTATTTTTATTTGGTTTTTTATTTTCAATTGAAAGTAGGCCTTTATCAATGCAATCTTTTGATGTGGGTGAGATTAACATGAATTATAATAGAGGCTCTTATTTAATTGTTTTGCCATCATGCGATTTAGAGTCGTATATGACTAATGAAAACTATGGTGGTGATTTTGTTAAGTTTAAAAAAACACAAGGTTTTGATGTTGATGTTATTTGTTATAATGAAATTGCAACATCAGCTCAAACATTGAAAGATTATATTTTAGATTATTATGAAGATAATCCTATGCTTGAGTATTTGCTTTTGGTTGGTGACGTAAATGGAGCGTATTCTATTCCAACTTTCACTATTGACTCTTATAATGAAGAAGATATTGATGTAACTGATTACCCTTATACTTTTACAGATGATGTTTATAAGCCTCATTTTTTTGTTGGTAGATGGCCTATTAGAAATATAGCTGATTTTATTAATATTAAAAGTAGAAGTATTCAGTACGTAAAGATGGATTTTGTGGATTCTTCCACTTTAAATAATGCTCTTTTAGTAGCTGGAAATTATAAAACATCTGATGGTGCGCTTGTTTCTCCATCTCAATGGCCCGTTACGCCAGTTTGGACTTCATTGTGGCTGATGGATGAGTTAGATAAATATGGTTATAATCCTAGTCAAATAGATACTACTTTTTTTCATAAAGGCTATTGTGATGATGTTAGTGACCCTCTATCTCCATGTTCGGGGATTGATAATCCTGAAGTTCTAAATTCATGGAATGAAGGTGTTGGTATTATTAATTATAGAGGTTGGGGAGATGCAAATGGATGGCATATGCCTTATTTTCATAGAGATGAAGCAAGCTCTTTAAATAATGGATGGAATTTGCCAGTTGTTCTAAGTTTTGTTTGTAATACAGGTGATTTTGGTAATGATTATAGTGGAACAGGTCTTGATAAGTGTTTTGGCGAGGTTTTAGTAACAGCGGGAAGTATAACAAATCCTAAAGGTGCTGCAGCTATGGTAGGTCCATCAGATTTAGATACTGATACTCGATTTAATAATGTCATATGTGGTGTTATGTGGGATGCACTTCTTGAGGGTAAAGCTCCAGAGTTAGCTCCGGCACTACATTATGGAAAACAAGCCTTATCATATGAGTTTAATGGGCTCACTGCACCAGATGGTACTGTTATAGATGAGTTTTATCATCATGTCTATGGTGTGTTAGGTGATCCGAGTATATCTACTTGGTTATTAGAACCTGAAGATTTAACTGTTAATAATCCTGATAATTGGAGTTTGAACTCATCCTACCTAAGCGTTCCAATTGTAAATCAAGATGGAAATCCTGAGGAGGGTGTTGTTGGTGCTTTGCTTGATCATAATGACAATTTGTTAGGTAAAGCTATATCGGATGAAAATGGTTTGTTAATGATTGATTTTGAAAGTGTAGATTATGGACAAACGTTTACATTGTATGTAAATAAACCTCAGTTTAGGCAAAATCATGTTTCGGTAGTTTATGTTCAAGATGATGGAGAAGAAATGGGGGACTATTCTATTGATCTTGCTTCTGAATTTATTTTTATAAATGGAAGTAATTTTATAACTCCTGATGGGGCTATGTCAGTAGATCTGAATGTATTGAATATAGGAGAAGAGAATGTTGGTTTAGTTAATGTAAGTGTTACCTCTGAAGATAATATTTTTATTTCTCCATCTGATTTTTCAGTCAACTTAGGAGCATTTGAAGCAAATTCTCAAAGTTTGTCAATTTACTGTATTGATGAGTGCTCTGTAGGTGAAAGTGTTAGATTGGATGTTGGTATGAATGCAAGTGGATATTTGATAGATTCTAACTCTTTAGATTTGATAGTTAGTTCAAATTCAGAGCAATATTTAAGTACGGATCCGATGCCACCTTGTGGTTATGGTTATTGGGCGTTTGATAATTATGATACAGAATTTAGTCAAGCTCCAATATATGATTGGATCGAAATTAATCAGTTAGGTCAAAATCTAAATTTAGCTGATGATACTATCATTGAAAGTGTACCTTTGGGTTTTGACTTTCAGTATTATGGACAAACATATAATTCTATTAGTGTTTGCTCAAATGGCTGGGCTTCATTTGAGCCTGAGCATTTAGATTATTTTTGGAATTTTTCAATTCCTAGTCCTATGGGGCCACCAGCAATGTTAGCTCCATTTATGGATGATTTAGATGATAATGATGGTTCAGAACCATTTAATGTATATTCTTACAATGATGGTAATGGAAGATTTATCATTCAGTGGGATGATGTGTCAAACGGTGAAGATGATCAGCTTTGTCCTAATTGCATTAAGGAAACATTTCAATTAATACTTCATGATCCTAGTTTGTTTGAAACAGATTCAGGTGATGGTGAAATAATATATCAGTATAAAGAAATTTATGATATTGATGCTAATGGAAATTATTCAACTATTGGTATAGAATCTCCAGATCAAAATATTGGTGTTCAATATTTATTTAGTCAGAATCCAGGATTAGGTGCTACTTGGATTGAGGGTGACGGAGGTTTAGTGGAAAATTTAGCCATTAAATTCACTACCAATAGTCCTTATTCTAGTAGTAGTGCTCCTTGCTTGATTATGGATGTAAATCAAGACGGAGTTATAAATGTTGTAGATATTGTAAATACTGTTAATATTATATTTGATGTTGTTATTCCTGATTCAGATCAAGAGTGTGCAGCAGATGCAAATGAAGATGGTGTTGTTAACGTTGTTGATATAGTTACTATTGTTAACTTTATATTCGCTGATTTATAAAATTTCTAGGATTTTTTCTGGAGGTCTTCCAATGATGCATTTTTCATTATAGATGATTATTGGTCTTTGAAGAATTCTAGGGTTTTCGTGAATTGCTTTTTTAGTTTTTTCTTCATCTTGAATATTTATTTTCATCTCTTTTAATTTTGCATCAGAGGTTCTAATTATATCTGCAGCTCTTAAATTAAGCATTTTTAAAATAGATTCAATTTCCTTGATTGATATTCCTTCTTTCATATATGCTATTTGCTTAAATGAGATTTTTTTGTCTGAAAGAATCTTCACGGATTCTCTACTTTTGCTTCACATTGGGTTGTGGTATATAATCGCTTTTTTCATTAAATATTTATGATTTAATTTGGTTTAACCTTATTAATTTAATCAAAACAACTAATATAATTAAAAATATTTGTTTATTTTTTGAAATAATATTATTATTTTTAGTGTGTATGATTGATGATAAAGATAAAAAAATAATTGATTTATTAGTTTCTTCAGGTAGGGAACCAGCTACAAGTATATCTGAAAAAGTAGGTCTTTCAGTCCCATCTGTAACTGAAAGAATTAAGAAGTTGCAAGAAAATGAAGTTATATCTGGTTTTAAAGCCGTAGTTAATTATAAAAATTTAGGTTTTGATGTTTCGGCATTAATAACTATCATTTCTGAATCTTCTTCAGACTATCAAAAATTCAGATATGAAACTAATAATAATACAGAAATCATAAAATGTTTTAGCACAACAGGTAACGGATCGCATGTTTTGTTTGTAAGAACAAAAAATACAAATTCTTTAGAAAATTTGCTAAGTAAGATTCAGCAATGGCCTGGTGTTAAAAGAACAGAAACTCAGTTGATTCTTTCAACTTACAAAGATTAAAATAAATCGGAGGAATAATGGTACGAGTAAAAGCTGAATATGTTTGGATTGATGGTCATATGCCAACAGCAAAATTAAGAAGTAAAACCAGAATTATTGATGGAGAAGTATCAAGCATAGCAGATTTACCAGAGTGGGGTTTTGATGGTTCTAGTACTCAGCAAGCAGAAGGTCATTTTAGTGATTGTTTATTAAGACCTGTTTCTTTCATGCCAGACCCTATTCGTGGAGGAAATGATATCTTGGTAATGTGTGAAGTGTTTAATTCAGATGGAACGGTTCATTCATCTAATCATAGAGCATATCTTAGAGAATTAGCTGAAAAGTATGAGTCGCATGATTGTTGGTTTGGCATAGAGCAAGAGTATACATTTTTTGATGGTATAAAACCTTTGGGTTGGCCTGATAATGGGTTTCCAGCTCCTCAGGGAGGCTATTATTGTGGTGTAGGTTCAGATGAAGTTTTTGGGAGAGATATTGTTGAAGATCATATGCAGGCATGCTTAGATGCTGGTATTAAGCTATCTGGTATTAATGCTGAAGTAATGCCTGGTCAATGGGAATTTCAAGTTGGACCACTTGGTCCTTTGGAAGTAGCTGATCAGCTTTGGCTTGGAAGATGGTTGTTGTACAGAATTGGAGAAGATTATGGTGTTAGTGCAACGCTAGATCCAAAGCCTGTTAAAGGTGATTGGAATGGGGCAGGAGCTCATACTAATTTTAGCACAAAATCAATGCGCGAGCCTGGAGGTTTGAAATTTATAGAAGAGGCATGTGAAAAATTAAAGTCAAAGCATAATGAGCATATTAATGCTTATGGTGCTGATAATGAACAAAGATTAACAGGGCAACATGAAACTTGTAGTATTGAGGAGTTTAGATATGGAGTTAGTGACAGAGGTGCATCTATTAGGATTCCAATGCAAACTTCAAATGATGGATATGGTTATTTAGAAGATAGAAGACCCTCAGCTAATATGGATCCATATAGAGTTTGTTCAGCTTTAATGGAGACTATATTATCTGAAGTTCCAGTAGAAGTATAATTTTTTATTATATTTTTGAATTAAAAAAAGTACAGCCTTAAAAGTCTGTACTTTTTTTTATAATCTAATTTATAATTATAATATAAATGATGTAATTTTTGATTATGGTAAATACAGATATTCAATTAATTCAATTTTTGATTATAATGGCATTGATGATTTTATCTTTTATTTTAGAGATAGTGTCAATGGAAGTTACTGCATTAGGTGCAATAGGCCTGCTGTTAGTATTTGATATTATTACTATAGATGATGCTATAAGTGGTTTTAGTAATAAAGCAGTTATAACAATTGGTGCAATTTTCATTATTAGTAAATCTCTTGTTAAAACTGGTTTTCTTGAAGTATTTGCAGACTTTTTGTATAAGTTAGGTGGTAATAGTAAGTGGATCACATTCATAGTTTTTTTTATAACGACTTCTTTTATTTCAGGCCTAATTAATAATACTGCAGCTGTTGCAATTTTTAT
>MDTC01194810.1_pt1 | contig 22153 bp, 18 predicted proteins | sample 811181 | NCBI WGS metagenome assembly MDTC01 (sample SAMN05326644, study PRJNA326480) | marine metagenome | isolation source: seawater | place: Pacific Ocean: North | collected 2011 | reverse complement strand
GGGGATGCTATTGCCCAACACTTCATGCCTATCAACAGTGGTTCACTAATCATGCCCAGTGCCAGTGGTGACATAATCAACACCCTGATCGGGGCTCACATAGGCTTACCGACAAGTAGTGGGGCTGTAGTAAACACAGCTCTAAGCAATGTACTTGCTGGCAGCCTCCCAACAAGTAGCGGGGATGCTATTGCCCAACACTTCATGCCTATCAACAGTGGTTCACTAATCATGCCCAGTGCCAGTGGTGACATAATCAACACCTTGATTGCGGCTGCTGGAGGCAGTGCTGGTTTGCCTACAAGTAGTGGTGATGTAATAAACACGGCTTTGGGTAACGTGCTTGCTGGCAGCCTTCCAACAAGTAGTGGGGCTGTAGTAAACACGGCTTTGGGCAACGTGCTTGCTGGTCGATTACCAGTTGGCAGTGGAGATGTAGTAAACACAGCTTTAGGCAACGTGCTTGCTGGTCGATTGCCAGTTGGCAGTGGAGCTAATATTGTCCAGCACTACATGCCCATCAACAGTGGCTTAGCCATTAACTCGGATTACGTTACTAAAGGTTACCTAAATTTAGTTGTTGAAAACACGCAATCTAGCGCAACTCTATCCTTAGACCTCGCAACTGGAAACCACTTCCAAGTTAATCTTGGAGCCAATGTAACCGCAATAAACTTAGCGAATTCAGTTCAAGGTAAAAAATTCATAATCAGGTTTACACAAGATGGAACTGGGAGTAGAACAGTAGTTTGGAATGATGTGGACTCGCCAGATACTACCAACGCTTATGTTGCATGGGCTGGTGGATCAGCGCCGACACTGACTACCACACCGGGAAAATCAGACACGTTAGGTTTTATCTGTACATCAGGAACTCAGTATTTTGACGGATATGTAATAGGACAAGGAATGTAATGGCTACGACAACAGTCACCATAGGGTCAAATCAAAACATATCTTCAAATACTACTTCTGGCAGTTCTACTTCTAGCGGTGAGTATACTGTAACATTTACCTCTTCGGTTGATTCAAAAGTTGTTGTGGGTGATATATATGTTATCTCGGATGACACAACACACTTTGGAACACACACTTATCTAGTAACTGCCATTTCAGGCAGCAATTATACATTGAAACAAGTTGACGACGGCGGCAGTGGCATGGGTGATATGACGCCACACGGAAATTTCCAAACAATGAACTATGAAACTTTTAGTTACGAGCAAGCAGCCGGTACTTTCAAAAGAGCGTTTGAAGACTTAGGAGATTTTGAAACGCACATAAGCCTATCAAGCCCAAAATATTTCGGAAGTAGCGACGATGTAATTGGACAGATGCACGCCGATTCAACATTTACTGACGCAAGAACTTACTTAGATAATTCACAGAGTCTATCATCAGTTACACTAAGCGCAGCTGATGGTCAAAGACATGGAGGTACAGATGGCGCAGGCGATGCTCAAGTTGTTATAGAACCAACGTCAAACGCTGGCCACAATAATGGAATTATAGAGATTAATATAGACAATTTTACCCTTGAGTTTGTTGATATAAATTTAGATAGCTTAGACTCCCGTGATACAAATAAGGCTGTACTATTTAGGGGTAGTAATGACGACAATATCATAAGAAATAATATGATTCATGACAAAGGAGGAAATCCGGGAGGCACAGGACCATTCTTGGTACACGCAATAATGACAACTACCGCTGGGTCTTCTAGTGATACCCTTTCTATTTTAAACAATTTTATTTATAACGTGATCGAAGGCAGTAACGATAATGCAGCTGCTATACTTGTCAACCAATGGCCCGGTACTGTGAATATATATAATAATACCATATATAATATAAAATCTGCGGGTAGCAGTAAAATTGCTATTGGAATTAGAACTTCCCACGGTAGCGGCTCTACAACAAATCTTAAAAACAATATAGTTGCAGGGCTAGTTTCCTCAGCATCAAATGGAGAAAGAGCTTTTGAGGAAGGAATAGCAAATGGCAGTTCTGGAACCCTCAACGAATCTCATAATGTGTCAGACGGTACGTCGGCAACCGCATATGATGCAGGTGGAACAGGATCTCTTGTAGATCAAACACTAACTGACATAGACTTTGAGTCCTCCGCCGTTTCAAGCGAAGCAGAAAGAGACGCTGTAGACCTTAGAATAGGGGAAGACTCTGTTTGCGTTGGGGCAGGAGTTGACTTAGGCTCAACAAATGGTGTTAATATAGACATAGCAGGAACCACAAGGTCTGGAGATTGGTCGATAGGGGCGTTTCATGTGGCAGCCGCTTCAGATACAGGCAACCCAGCGTTTCTATTGTTTTTAAACTAAGGGAGGATCATATGGAAGTTTTATTAAAAGTCAACGATTCAGATGACCCTAACTCATATAAGGACGGGGACATAATTAGGGCAAGATCACTGAAAGAGATAAGATATAGGCACGCGCAGCATAAGTGCCACATAACTAATTTTGGTTTTGATTCTTTTGGCAATAGAATTTCAGATCCCTTGCTGATTAAGTTTTTCGAGAAGACACATAAGTATAAGTTAGAAAGGCTCAATTCAAATGACGTTAGGAAAACAAATCTCGTTACAGGTCATCAAAAAATAATAAATACAATACCAGACGAAGACGGCGAAAAAATCCACGCACATAGGTTTATAAGTAGTGCGTTAAAAAGCGATAGACATGGGATATTTAGATCGCCTAGCGGCCAAGAGTTTTGGTACGCTAAAACCAAAAAATTCCAAGATATAGATGTAGACGCTATATGGTATGATATAGAAACACACACAGACTTTTTAAAATTAGACCATAATAATTCCGACTTATCAGAAACGCAGAAAAGATATATGTTAGCGATGAATTGCTGCTACCACGTTTGTGAAGACGGCGATCATGGCGACCATGGCCACCATGACGACACAGCTTGTCTGAATTGTACATGCCACTGTGATTTAGAAGAGTGCTCGGAGGATTTTGTTGCAGACAAATCCGAGCCTGTCACAAGGGTGGTTGATGCAGATGAGTATTCAAACGAAGTATTACACGCTAGAAAGTTTCAAGTGCCTTACTGGGACTTTTCTTCCGCGCTTTCTCTTAATGTAGATGATATTAGAAATGTAAACAAATATTGTGACGCAAGAGCTGTCTTGGCAGAAAGGCCCTCAGCAGAGGTATTAACAGTGGATAAAGTTGCTGCAGGCATAATCATTTAGGACAAATTAACAAGGTAGGTTTTTAAAAAATAGTGTATAATTTCTTGATACACATACAAGGAGTCAATAATGGCTGTATTTAAACTGGAAATTGCTGATAGTGACGTAGACAGGGTTTTTGACGCTGTTTGCGCTAATTATGGATGGGAAGAGTCAGGAACTGAGTCTAAGGGGGATTTTACACACCGTATAGTCAGAAGATTCTTGTCTGACAATGTGGCAGCTTATGAAAAAGAGCAAGCACTAAAAGAAGCCTTAGAAGACCTAGACACCTCCGTACATCTCGCAGACCCACAGTAATAACATGTTTGGATTTGCACCATTTGCTACTGAAAGTCTCGCTTCGCATAACCCCGTAGCGATTGTTTATGGAAATATAGAAAATATACCCTTAGTACTAAACCTACAACAAAAAGAAGACGTAGCGTTTCAAATAGAATATACAATATTAGAAGTACCACTAACAATAAACATGAACGAACCCATTCAACTAAATATATAATATGACAGTAGAAATTACGCTAAACATACAGAAGACACTAGACATAGTACTCATAAGGTAAAAAAATGGCAAGTGAAATTCATCAAAATGACGTTGGCACAAGATTCTTAATTACTGTGAAAGATGACGGTAACTTAGTAAATATATCTGGTGTTGATGGATCTTCCATTCATCAAGTAACTTTTAAAAAACCTAGTGACGCAGTTATTAATAGAAATGCCACCCTTAAAGACTATGGGGTATCAGGCGTTATGTTTTACGACACAATAGCTGGAGACTTAGACGAGGTAGGACACTATAAGCTTCAGGCTAAGGTTGTAATACCTAGCGGGACTTATTTTACGGATATTCATACATTCAAAGTACACTGTAATTTATAAGGTATAAAATATGTCTTGGCAAGGTCAGATGTCAACAATAGTGAGGCACCTAATTAATGATTTGGACTCTAGCAGTTACAAATACTCACAAAACAGAATCGAAACAGCGCTTCTGGTTGCGGCACAGCTCACAACCATGAACGTAGATTTTGATAACACCTACACAATCAATGTTGAACAATGCACATTAGACCCAGATCCTACTGAGTCAGCTACAAAAGATAACCCGTTTATCTCTTTGATATGCATTAGAACTGCGTGCATTATAATAGGAAGCGAAATAAGAAGTGAATCTGGAAATGCGATATCTATTAAAGATGGGCCTTCAGCTATTGACCTTAGAGGTGTCACTCAAATTTTAGCTGTATTATATAAAGATTTATGTGAAAAATACGAACACTTATTACTAGAATACAGAGCTGGAAACAGTTCTGCGGGGCAGGCTATACTTGGTCCTTACGCTCCGGGAAGCGATTTGCTATCCGGAAGAAATTATGTAGACCACAGAGCAGGCGGATACTTAGGTAACTAAACAGGAGAATTTTTAGATGGCTAATAATAAAAGCAAAGCAGATTTGCTGTCCAGTATTGCTGCTGATTTAGCAGACAACAATGCCGGTCTAATTTCTGCCGAAGACGTTAGATCGAACATGGAAGATATTGCGCAGTCAATAAATGGTATTGTAGCCAGCGGATCAACCGCAACAACTGACGCTTTTGTCAACAATGTTAAGATTAAAAAATCTACATCAGATGGAAGTACGGGGATACTTATTGTAGGCTCTGGAATAACTTTTGAAGATAAGGGATGCACCCAAACAGATTGTTATCCGGGAGAAGCTGGACTAACCCATAATAATCTCGGAGGACTCACAGCTGGAGACCCTCACACTCAATACCTTCCAGTAGCAGGCACGAGGAAGATGGAGGGTAATTTAGGCACAGATTCTTACTTTATTAACTCTTCCGGCAATACTGTAAACCAGAAAGGCATTGGTTTTAGAGCCGGTCACGCTGGAGAAGAAGAAATATTGGTTTCTGGAACCATGGTTTTCTCTGACAACTCGAAGGTAAACACTGGGCTTCAAGCAGCTAGAGCTTGGGCCACATTTGACGCATCCGTAGGTGTAGTTTCTTGGTCTGGTTATAACGTTACGGCAGTATCAAAATCTGCCAGCAAGTTCTCCATAACTTTTGATTCTGGAGTATTAAACGACAATAACTACCTAGCATTTGGCTACAGCAATGGAAGATCTACAGCAGACAACAACGCAGACTTTGATAGATGTTTTGTTGGGATGACTGCTAGAGGTGGAGCTGGCACGCAAGCGTCTCAGCACACACTAAGCTTCGCTGTTTTAACAGAGAGTGGAGTTTATGCGGCCAACTCAAAACAGAACCACGTTGTTGTATTTGGTCTGGGATCAGGCGTTTCTACAAACAATATCAATACTGGAACAATTAGTTAGGAGATTTAATATGGCTCAAGTTATTATACATGAGAGCGATGATGGGCTGGTTGTTGTTTCTCCAGCTTCGCATTTAGACATAAACAAAGCCGCAGATTATTTGGTTCCCTTAGGAGCTGACTACAGAATTGTAGAAGAAAACGAGTTGCCAGACGATCCTGAGTTCTGGGCAGCGTGGACTATAGACTGTAAGGTAGACATTAAAAAAGCCAAAGAAGTTTGGAAATCAAAGATGAGGGTTGTTAGAGATCAAAAACTTAAAGCTTTGGACATAGAGTGGATGAAGGCTATGGAAAATGGGGAGGTAAAAGTAGCTAGCAGTATTGCAGCAAAGAAGCAAATGCTAAGAGATGTTACCGAGAGAGAAGACTTCAGAAAGCTAAGGTCACTAAAGCAAATTAAATCTTACTGGCCAGAAATCCTCCACTAGAATCCTATAAGGGGTAAAGAACATGCCTGTTAATACATCTGGAATTAGGCTCGCAGACAGAGTAAAAGAGCTTACATATGACGGAGGCACCTCAAATGTACGCCTCACCGGGGCCGCACAAGGTTTCAGCACTTTCGCCAGTTTTTACAGCAGTGGCGATGTTGTATTTTACGCCATAACTGATGGGACTGATTATGAGGTTGGCTCAGGTGTGTACCACTATAAAGCCTCTGCTGACGATGAGCTTTCCAGAGACGCTATAGTAAGTACCAATAGCAACAATGCCGTCAATTTCTCTGCAAGTACCGTTAAAGAAGTTTTTGTAACTTACCCCGCAAACTTCTCTGTCTACACAGCTTCAGGCCTTTCAAGTGATTTTAGCCAACCATCAGAAAGTGGGCTGGCATTTTGGCAAACAGGCAACATACTAAATTACGATCCAAATATAGTCTGGGATAAAGACAACGACAGATTAGGCATTTCAAATATATCTCCTGAGTTTGCTATTGACGTAGGAGGTTCTGACACCAACGCTCAAGTAAGAGCTTCTGGAATGATAGTTGGGGGATCAGGAGTACTCTTCCCCAGCGGTAGACAGGTAGAACATTTTCTAAGAAACACGCTTATTGACGGATCAGATGGCCAGCCTGAAAATACAAATGTCACTGAGTTAATACAACTTAGCGGTGTAGTAGATCAGTATATTGGCTTTGTCAAACAGGAGGCAGGTCAGGTTCTTGCCGGACCTCCTAGCGGGTGCGGAGTAGGCTGCTCACCAAATTACCCTAGTTTTAGACAGCTTATTTATGAAGATCTTCCAGACTTAAGTCCGGGAGGATTTGTAACACAGCTAGCAAACGCTTCTAAGAGCGGCGTAGCTTTCTTTGACCAAAGCGGAGTTATCGCATACGATTCAAGCCTTGTGTGGAACTCAGGCTTCAACCGCTTGGGAATTGGTTTTTCAGATCCTGACCACACATTAGCTGTGAATGGAGACGTTCTTATATCTGGAATGCTTTTTGCGTCTGGCATTGACGGCTTGGCTGCTGGTAGCGGATTAGAACTTGGCGGCCCTAATAACTTCACGTTTAACGTAAAAGACCTATTTAACATTGGCGCGTCAGGGCATCCTACAGCTGTAAGCTCTATGGTCTCGCAAGCAGACTTGGTTATGGTTAGCGGTATTTCTGGAATACAAACAACCGTAACAAGCGTTAGTGGCACACATACAGTACTACTAAATGGCGCTGAACTTCAAGCTGCGGCAACTTATACAGCAGGCTCAGGTTTAATATTAGACGATAAAGAATTCAATGTTGACATAGCTAGCGGAGTATTTAGGTACGACGAAAGCCTAGCTTCCGGAGCAGATATATGGAACTTTGTTCATGGAGTCTCTGGCGACTTGGCGGTAAAAACACCGTTGACAGCAGAAAGCGGAATCAGGATTCACGAGCAAAAAATCCAGCTTGCAGACCCAGACGGTAGCTTAGTTTACCTAGCTAGTGGCGACATGGTCAAGGGCTCAGACGCCATGCTGTTCTGGGATGACAGCATTGGACGATGGTCTTGGTCAACCATAGCTCAGCTTGACGGAAGACTAGGGACGGCAACTGGTGGCGAAGTCAATGAAAACTCTTGGCAGAATATAATTGTCTCTGGAGATACTGGCATTGGGCTTGGCTCAAGCCCTTGGGGTTTAGAAACTTTATCAGCAACAACCGATGCAGATTCTTTGTACCTAGTAGCTGGCTCCGGAATGATTATACAAACCACTTCAGACTCAGGCGTAAGATTTGCCGCACCATTCGCTGCTGGCTCTGGCCTTAGACTACAAGACACGGGTGTTAGTGGAACCAAGTTCTTCCATGTGCCTTCTGGTGGTATACATGAATCTGGTATTGTACAACTAGTCAGTACTCCCGGACCAACTGATTCCTACAACGACTGCCTTGCTGTAACACCAGCCTTTGTATACTCTGTTTCTGGATACCTTTCTGGATCTACATATTATGACGGCAACTTGTTTGAAGACAGCGGTATCTACATACCAACTGGAAACTTCAGGGAGATGGGCGGAGGAACAGGTGGCGCAGTCACCACGGCAAACGGCCAGTACCAAAGCATTGTCATAGGACCATTTGATAGTGGAACATTTAAGCTAGGCACAAACAACGACTTCTCAGTATTCATGGGTAGAAATGTTGGTGTAGCAGCAAATACAAACAGTTCAATTATTGCTATTGGTCAGGCAGCCGCTTCTGAAACCACTAATTCAAAGTGTTTAGTAGCGATAGGTCACAACGCCGCATCTGGGTCTAGCGCCTCAGAATACTCAACCTTTATAGGTTATGAAGCTGGAGAGTCTTCTCAGAGTGACTTTAGCGTTAACCTTGGCTATAGCGCTGGCGCACAGTCAAACTCTAACTACTCAACCTATATAGGTCCATACGCAGGAATGAACCTGACGGGAAATGAAAATATAGAGATACTTTCGTTTGACGAAGTTGCGGATGGTATAACAGCCTCAACTGGCAAAGTACTTAATATAGGAAATGTAATAGCAGGGAGCCTAGCTGATAATAAAATAGCGATTGGAGATGTTAAGTCAAATAACAGGGGCCCTTCACCTGTTGGAACTTTGGATATTTATACTCCAGCGACTAACACGGTAGGAATTGTTGTTAGTGGTATAGCTGATCAGACAGCAGATCTACAACAGTGGTTTGCTGAAGGCGCAGAAAAACTGTCAGTTACTAATAGCGGCGTCCTAGTTATGAACGCTGTTTTTGATAGTGGAAAAGTTCCTATAAACAGCGTATTTGTTGATGAGGATAACAATAAACTTTCCTACAAGAACAATGCTGGATTAGTAATCAATCTAGACGCAGTTGACACCGCAGCATATGTGCCAACTTCAGTTATTGACTTCACTGCCGCATCAGGTGTCGCTGGCTTCTCAGCCTTGTCAAGCGCCTCAAACAACTATGTAAGATGTACTTACAATGGGCCTTCTGGTTATGTCACTATAAATGTGCCAGAGAACGCTGTCTGGAGTCCAGCGATAGGAACGGAAATAGTCTTTGAGCAAGCTAGTGGTGTTAATGTTACAGTGCTTCCGTCTGGCCCTAATGTCGCAATTAATTCAGCTTACTCAAGAACTTCAGCAGGACAATACTCAGTAATGTCAATTAAGAAGGTTGACACCAATACTTGGACCCTGTCTGGAGATATTCAGTAATGCCGAGATTTCATAGGCCAGAAAGACCTCACAGCAACATGACCTCACTTTATGGGTGGGGCTTCAATTGCTACGCAACCTATTCCAATAATAGGGATAAAGGTCCTTTGGTTGGCTATTTGAACCAAGCTAGCCCAGCACCTGAAAACACAGACGATGAGGGGATTTCAATTGATAGCGAAGTGCTAATAGGCCATAACTATGTTAGATTGCTTGAAGCTGGGCCTAATAGTCCATATAATGATTTTAGTCTGAAATGCATAAGGGGGCGACACACCACTCAAGAGTGCAACCCAAACAGAAAAGGGCAGTGTCGCTGTAATAACCTGTCCGGTAGAGATTATCCGTCTGATTATTATGTTGAACCCGGAGTAACAACTTCCCTTACTTATAGAGGGGCTCCAACTAGAAAATCCAGCATGTTTGGCGGCTTAGGGATAGGTATTGACTATCCTATGTTTCTAGGGGATGGTAAAGACGAAGCAGGCAACTCTCTTGGAAAAAGATTTTACTCTGAAGAAACATCATTGGCTGGATACTCACCGACCTACCCAAGTTACTTTAATAGAGCTAATGTCCACAATGGCAACTTTGGAACATGTGGTTTAACAACTCAAGTTCCAGTTCCTATGAGATTAGACGACTATGACTCCAGCGGTAATAGGCTCAGAAGAGAAAATTGGATTAAAATTTCTGCTACTGACATGGGATGCCTAGGCATCAAAAGCAGTGGAACAACACCAACTACTAGCGGGCAGCTTTGGGGTTGGGGGCAAGGGTTTTTCCTTGGGGGATCTACGCTACACCAGTCATTACAGTATTGGTCTAATGTCCCTGAGATTTGCGACTCTGGCTCTAACAGATTTTACATTTTGAAACCACAAGATTCAGTTTTTGAAGATGATGGTGGCCATATTGCCGCAGAATACGCTTTTATATCATCCGCAGAGTTTCCCCTCAATGATTGGCACGAAGTTGTTTCTCTCGGCAGCCCGCCACATGACGGAACACTACGGGGACCAGATTCATATAGTGATCTTAGGGCTTCTGTAGTAGCTCTAAGAGATTACAAGCTATATGTACACAATCATGACAATGGAAAGGCAACCAACAAGTGGGCTAGACTTTATGAGTTCTCCCCACCAAGTAGAAGTTTCAAAGGAACCAACAGAGCTTGGGCCCAAAATGTAAAAAGCGTACAACCTAAGTTTGAAAAAGCTTTCGGGAATGGTTGCGGATTGGCGGGAGTTATTTCAAACGAAAGCGGCTTATATCTTTTAGGCGAGCACAATAGTTTCAACAACTCTGAATTTAGGGCGCCGTACAGAATAAAGACATCAGATCAAGGTGACACAAAGTTTACTTGGTTCAATGCCAGCACTAGAGCCATTGCTTTCGTACAGAACGGTTCGATATACTACTCTACTACCGCAGCAGACCATCCCTACAGCTTCCCTGAAAACGCAGTTAACTGGGGTATTAGCCATGGAGGATTTCCAGCATCTAGAAAATTAGACAACACCGTTAATGCTGGAGAATCGCTCTCTTCAACAGAGTGGACTCAAGTGTACTGCTTGACCGAGGCAATGCACAGATTTGATGACAACTCAACCCTTATTCAAGGTGGAGGGCTTGTAGCCATAAACGCTTCTGGAGAGGTTTGGTTTAGAGACCCTCTAGCAGCTAAGAGAGGCTCTTTAGACGATGGAACACCAGCCATTGGGTATCATATGTTATCTACAGACGCTACCGTTTCAGCTAGCGCTAACTGGTCAATGATATCACCCAAGGGAGTTAGATTTAAAAAGATAATCCTTTCTCCAAATCATGTTCAGCACCCTTGGCTGCACGGCTCACGAAATACAAAAGACTACTTAAAACCAAAAAAGATGTTTGCAATAATTGCGTTGACAGAAAATGGCGAGCTGTATTGTTCTGATAACACTTGTAGGAACCAGTACCCAGAAGACAATTACATATTCCCATACATAAAACCTGAACAAGCAAGAATAGACAAGGCTATGTCTGCTGATTTTCGCAATGAGATGGTTCAACCAAGCGGTAAATTACAAAAAGTAAGACCTTGGGAAAGCTTAGTTTGGGCACACTCTCAAGATCACGGATTGCTAGCAGGCCAAGAAGGAAGATCACCCGCAGCGCATAGTGGGGACTTATGGGCGCTTAAATATAGATCCGTAGACGGAAATCCTATAATTAGCACATTGCCAGTAAAGGATATAAACAATGACGGCGAAAACAGTTTTGGTAGCGACCACCCCAATATAGCATCAAGAGGCAAGCCGCTTAATGAATGGTCTTTTTCTAATATCGAAACCGGAGGGGTAGGTAACAGAAATTATAGCAACATCACCTATGAAAGAAAAAGTACTGGCGGCACAGCTAGGCTAGACAAAAACTTTACCTTTAATTCAGCAAGAATAAATGACGATGGAACTATAGTATCTTATTGCCATACAGGAAAAGGCACATCTACAACTCCGCCAAGCGGATACATAGACGTTAAGTATCCATCAGAAACAACTTTAGGATCTGCAACCTCTATAACAAACTGGACAAATCTAGGCACAAGAATATACGTAGACCCCGCTACAGATGGCGCCGATGAGAATATTGGTCGCAGAATAGAAAACTTTGACAACGCTTTTGATATGACTGGACACAACGTTGCCGACGACGGCACACTGACCGGATTGACTGTAGCTGTTGCTACAAGGTACAACAATTCAGTACCATCATCCAGCGGAATAGTACAAGCTTTTCAGTACAACGGCTCTGACTTTGTGCCACTTGGTTCAGGAATTGAGGGTGAGGCCGCAGGTGATCTTTTGAGTTTTGTGTCACTAACAAGGAATATTCAAAACGATGGTGCCACCAGTGGAGTTCCTTCTTTAGCTGTTGCAACACGTAAAGCAGGAAACGACAATTATATTAGAACCTTTACTTACGCACACGACTGGGTTCCTAGCGGCGTATATAGCGACGGCTCAAATAAGATAAACAAGTTTGAACCCAGCAAAATGCCACACCATATTTTCAAAACAGCTAGCCCAGCTATGAATAACCTGTTCTTGGATCAGAGCGTAGGCTATCTAACCTTCGACAAAATATATAACGTAAAACTCTTACCCGGCTGGCTTTTTGCTCAAATTAAGTACGGCGCGAGTCAATACTTTTTAGTGTATAAATGGAATGATGAAACATTTCAGTGGGAAGAAAACTCCATTAGATCTGAAGTTCCTTTTGAGTTCTTCAACGGCTCAAGAGGGGGACATACATCATATGCTGTCTCAAACTTCTCAACTTATAAAACCAACGGCGTAGTAAACCAACCAATACTTGTTTACAACTTCCTTGAGGCTATTGAGACTTGGAACATTGAAACCGGAGAAAGGCTTGAAAGAAAATCCGATGTAATTAAAGGCGATGCGGGAGATGGTGGCCGAAAAAACCTTTCACTAAGCGCCGATGGTAAACAGCTTGTTGCTGGACACCAGTATGAAGACAAGGCTGCTATATACGAATGGAGCGACGCATCAAACACATGGTCTCAAGTTAGCAACGAAAGACTACATAAACCAGACGACACTAGCTCCTTTTCCTATCATAGAGCAAACGCTTGGCAAATGAGCAGGAATGGAAAGTGTGTTGCTACACTAGGAGCCAATACAATGTATGACGACAGCGATATATACAGAGCTGACAGAGACGAGTCTAAGTACCAATGGGTAAGTCAGACCTGTATAGCTGAGGACACAAAGAATGGAAAAATAACCTTTAAGCACCCAAGAAGAAACATGACCAATAAGAGGGACTTTTTACTTGACGGCCAAGACCTACACAATTTTTATGATGGATGGGAAGATTTAACAGTTACTCAATATCCCCTAATTCCTAGCCAAACTAAGTTCTGGGGAATTAGATAGTTTTAATTTTATTTGGAGAGAAAAATGTCTGACGTAATTAAAAAAGCGCACCAGCATACTGACGGTATAAAAAATGGCCGTGTAGTAACAGGAGTGCAGAAGACGGGAGATTATCAACACTACTGGGCCTCCGGTTCCATAGTTATAAATCAACATGCTGGTAGCGGACACTTGTTCGGAAACCTAGACACTAGATTTGACGATGTAAGATACTATACTGGCGACGCTAACGGGTAAGGAATAAAAAATGCCTATTAATGTCCCGCAAAGCGTTTTCGACAAATACTTTGATGTTATAGACTCCACATTTACAATATTTGGAGTTTCGTGTCAATTAGTATACATCGACAAGGTAGAGAAGAAGGTTGAAGAATTCGACAACCTACCAACTAATAACTCCCTAAATCCACACAGGAGAGGGAACACTGACTACAACAGGGGAGGTGTTACTTATATAGAAGTTGAAAAGACTGAAGACATAACCCTTAAAGTTTATTGGGACAGGAAGAGCTGGGTCAAAGTTGCTGAAGATATAGCTGTTCCTGAAAACTCAATTCAAACCATATGTTTAGCTTCCGATCTTCCCAAGATACTAAGAGCTAAGGAAATGATTGTACACAAAGGCGTTAAGGACATAATAGAAATGAGATTTACCATGTCTGGTGAACCATTCCCAATGGGTCTTAAACAAGATAGATATTTTGGCTGCTTTTGGGAGCGTGTATAGTGGCAAAGGACATAAGTATAAAAATCCTTGATACAATACCGCAAATAAAAGAAAAGGTAAACGTAGCATTAGCTAGACTACTTAACGACATTATAAGGAGAAAACGTCAGAGCCTTATTAAAGAGTTGAGAGTGTTGGTTAGGCAGTGGTTATCAGAACAGCCAGAGCTAATTGAATTGAGAAAGTCAGGGTCTGGAACCCTTGCTTCTGAGCTTGGTTTAGTTGCCGGCACAGAATCAATAACTACAGATAAGATAATAGAGAATATAGTAAGTACCGTAGAAATAGAAGTCACTCCCGTAACAACTAATTTCAGGCAAGGCGGAATAACATTTTACTGTCAACCAAAAGATTTTGGCAACCTGTTGACTATGCCCGAAGGCTTCATAAAGACTAAGGTTGCAAGCAATCTTCCTTGGTTAAAGTGGCTTTTGATGGAGGGTCACAAAACTATCATCGTAGGCTACAGCTACGAGATGTCACCATCAGAAGGAAGGTCAAGAGGTGGCGTTATGGAAAAGGGCGGTTCTTGGAGAGTACCTCCAGCATACGCCGGAACTGCAGACGACAATTTTATAACGAGAGCCTTTGAAGGCAAATCGAAGCAGATACAAAAGTTAGTTCAAAAACATTTTAGGTAGTCATTATGGCAAGCTCAGACGTATACAACCTCAAAGGTATTGACGGTGTATTTAAAAATACGCTTACTAATGACTTACAAGACAACTTGTTGGAGTTTTTTGATTGGGCATTGCTCGAAAAAGGAAACTACTTCAACGTAACAAAAGGAGAACTCTCGCCTAGAGGTAGTGATTACAGCAGACTTAGGTTGGCTTCAAACGGTCAATACTCTGAAGGGCAAGTGTGGGAAGGTTTTAGGAGCAATTGGGTTTGGCAAAGCGGGGTCAGCAATACTCCAAGCCCAACTGTAGGAACGGTAAATAGTAATCCCGGAGTTTCTGGAGTTTATGTGGACGACGTTTTTTACCCGTCCTCTGGAACAACAGGAGCATATGTTCATAGCATAGACCACTTTAACGGGAGAGTTGTTTTCGATTCCGCAATACCAACCGGATCAAAAGTTCAAGCTGAATATAGCTATAAATACATAAATGTTGTGTATGCTAATTCAGTCCCTTGGCTCAGAGACATTCAATATAGAACCTACGAGCCAAATGGGGAATTTTTGACCGCAGGAAAAGGCGCTTGGGATAGCGACCCTGAACAGAGGCTACAGCTTCCAGCTATAGCTATCGAGGTTGTTCCTAGACGACAAATGCGAGGATACCAGCTTGGCGGAGGCCAATGGGTCCAAACAGATATACTTTTTCATTGTATAGCTGAGGATAGTATTACTAGAAATGCTCTTGTAGACATGGTTTCTTTTCAAAATGATAAGACAATACATATGTTTAATAGCAATTCTATAGCAGATAGTGGAGATTTTCCGTTGGATTATAGGGGCGTTCCTGTTTCTGGAGCAAAAACCTACCCAGATTTGGTAAAAGATCACTACTCAAAAGATATAAGACTTCAAAATGCCTCAATTCAAGGCATGGATATGATTAACAATAACCTTTTTGGCGGTATAGTAAAATTAACTGCAGAGGTAATTCAAACAAATATTTAATTTTTTCGTGTATAATAGATTAGAATCAATCTTACTTAGGGAGAGATAATAATGGCTAATAATAGAATTTTCTATGCTTGCCAGCTTGTTGGTATCAACAGAATGGGCGGCCCTTCAGGTGAACTACAAGTTGCCAAAGGTGTTCAAAGCATAGGCATTACAACAAACTTTAATTTGGAGCAGGCTTTTGAGCTTGGGCAGATCCAAATTTATGAAAATATCGAAGGCCTTCCAGACGTAGAAGTTACAATGGAGAAGGTTTTGGATGGGTATCCACTTCTTTATCACTTGGCTACCAGTGGCTCCACAAACGCTACTTTGACATCACGATCAAAAAGTCGTACAGACCTTAGGCTTGGTATATATCCTGACGATAATGACCAAGTTACAGGCACACCAGACGTTGAAGTATACTGCTCTGGCATGTATATCAACTCCGTTAGCTATACTATCCCAGTGGATGGAAACGCAACTGAGTCTGTTACACTTGTTGGTAATAACAAGAAGTGGCTAACTGGCGATAGCGCGACTCCAACCGATGATGACCCTCAAAAATTTCTACATGGCGCTCATGTCGTAGGCATGGGTACTGATGAGCCATTGGCTTATACTAGTATCAGTGGTGGTATTCAAAGACGTGAAGATGTCATCATGGCCAGTTCTATTCTACCCAAGGGTATTCAAGGTGTTCGCAACGTTGTCAAATTAGGTAATGCGATGGACACAAACTTTACGGCGAATAACGTTCACGTTCAAAACGTATCTATTAGTACAGACTTTTCCCGTGAAGACGTTTTGGAACTCGGTAGAAAGACTCCTTACTTCCGTGCTCCCGGTTTCCCAATTGAAGTTAGCTGTGAGATTGAGGCTATTTCAACTTCTGGAGACTTTGTGAGTATTTACGAAGATGGGGACCCTGCTTTTGCTGACACTAAAGATGCTGGAGACAATATCGCAGATGAATATATCAGAATTGTTCTTCGAGACGGGACTGTCTTTGATCTTGGAGACAAGAACAAGCTTTCTTCAGTAAGTTATGGTGGAGGCGATGCGACTGGGGGCAATGTATCTTGCTCTTATAGCTATCAGAACTTCAATGTTCTGAATGTTCTTCACCCGAAAGATCCAAAATATGGAGGATCTTACGCCAGCTACGGAGCAGCAGCCGATCCGGGTGCAGCATACAGAGATTAGTTAACTAGCGCTTTATAGGAAAGCTGTTAACTACAGGAAGGAAACATATGAAAACAACTACTCCCGCCATGAGGTTTTACTATGAAACAGCATGAACGGGAGTTTTTTGTTGCTTCTATAAGAAGCGGAATTGTTACTTACAGAAATAAGGGAATAGTACTCAAAGTACACTCACCAACAATAGAAAATATTCAAGACGCGTCTGAAGTATATAACAGCCATTATCAAGAAACCTATGAAGACGGGGTCATGACTGAGGAGGAAACTTTCGAGTGGATGGAGGCAAAGGGTCTTTGGACAAGCGAAGATGATGCAAATCTAAAACTGCTTGAAGAAGAAATAGAAAGTTGTAAGGAGCGTATTTATCAATCTAGGTATGTACCGCAAACGGTAGAAAACCTAAGACTTATAATAGACACGGGAAGGGAACAGCTTTTAGAAACAAGGCAGAAAAAAGGGTACTACTCACCAAACACATGCGAAGGCATGGCGTCGCTAGAGAAAGCTAGATATATAATAAAAACCAACACGTATTTAAACGGCGAGCTATATGATTTCTCATTAATTGATGTTGATACTGTTCTTTCTGCTTATAACAGCTCTATACTTAGCGAAGAAGCTATCAGAGAGCTTGCAAGGACAGATCCTTGGAAAATAAATTGGTACATGAAAGATGTCAACGACGCAACAATGTTTGCAAACAAAGGTAGAGAACTTACGCCAAACCAAAAGAATTTAATAATTTGGTCCAAAATGTATGACAGTGTACATGAGTCACCAGACTCTCCGGGTGAAGCTGTTATAAAAGATGACTATATGCTTGACGGATGGTTCATAGTACAGAGGAAGAAGAGAGAGAAACAGCAATCTGAAAGAGAGTTTGAGCAAACAAACCAGAAGATAGCTGGGGCAGGAGAAGTTTACATCATGGCCACAAACAAAGAGCAAGCAGATAAGATAAACAATTTGAATGACCCAACAGCAAAAATGATTAAAAAACAAAGAATGGCGACTTTAAAAAGAAAGGGCTCCGCAACGCAGGACCAGTTCAAAGACGCGCAGTTAGACAGAAGCAATCAATCACATCAACAATTTAGGGATAAGTTTAGGAGGTAAACATGGACGCAGATTACAAGCGTGCAAGGGAGGAAAAATACCGATCAGACTCCAAACATAGACTATCTAAAATATTAAGAAAAAAGATAGAGACTACTATGATTGGAGCGCTGAGTAGCATAGAAGAGCACTTTGGCTTTCTATGGGCGGAAGATAGCCCTCACTCAGACGAAGAAAAAGCATCAATGCTTGACTTATATAATAAAGTTAGATCAGAGATATTAGATAAAGGCAACACACAGTCTAGAAATGTCGATGCTGAACTAGCTCAATACGAAGTCAAGTGGCAAAAGTATACTATGGTCATACCAGTAAAACCAAAAGAAAACTAAGATTATATAAGGAAGGAAACTCATGGCAAACGAAATAGAAAAAACAGTAGACGTAGAATTAAACGACGGTACAAAAATACAGATAATCGTAAGAAAACCAAGTAATGCGGTTTTATCTGCAGCCCAAAGAAAGGGCGCTTTAGTGTGGACTCAGTGCATACAAGAGGGCGTCATGACAAAAAAAGAACTTGAAAAGGTTCTTGAAGATAGAGGTATTTGGACTAAAGCTAAAGCTGAAGAGCAGGCTAAGATACTAAAAGAAATTAGCGATCTAGAAAAGAAGCTATACCTAAGCAGAGGCGTTACGTTAAAAACTTCTGAAGGTAAAAAAATCGCTATCCAGATGAGGCGTAAACGTATCGAGCTTAGAGACTTACTAGCTGAAAAAGTAGCCCTAGAGCAAAATACAGCTGAATCTCTTTCAGATAATGCAAAATTTGACTATATTGTCTCTCAGTGTACTTTCGATATAAACGAATTACCTGTGTATAATAGTATAGACGACTATAGCAACAGAAGCGATGATCCAATCGCATTTGCCGCAGCATCAGCTTTGGCCACCATGTTATACTCCCTTGATAAAGACTTTGAGATGAAACTTCCTGAAAACAAGTTTCTCGCTAAGTTTGACTATATAAATGATGATTTACATTTAGTCAATAAAGAGGGTAACAAGGTCGATACTGAAGGCAGATTAGTTAATGACTTAGGGCAGTTTATTAACGAAGAAGGCAAACGTGTTGATGTAGACGGCAATCTTCTAGACGAAGACGGTTCTTATATTCCAACTACAGAATTTGAAGTTGACGATAAGCCAAAACCAAAGACTCGCAGAAGATCTACTAAAAAGAAAGAAACTACAGAAACAGCAGACTCAACGGACAGCTAAAGAGACAGCGTGTGGTCAATTTAAGTTAGGGCTACTTAAGTATGAGTAAATTCGTACTGACTGCACAATTACAGCTTCAAGCACCTACTAATGTAACTCAAGTCGTTAATCAAATGCAGAGGCAGTTGAGTAACGTCCAAGTTAATATACAGGCGCAGGGATCTGTCGCAGCGCAGAAACAAATTAATAACGTCGCGAAATCGGCGGACAACGCTACCACCGCAGCAAATCGGATGGGTAAGGCGTTTGCTATATCAATTAAACGCTTCGCTGCGTTTTCTATAGCTACCCGTGCAGTTGGCCTATTCACCACCACTCTTGGTAATGCTGTTAGCGAAGCCGTTGACTTTGAGAGACAATTAATTAAAGTCTCTCAGGTCACTGGCAAGACAATGTCTCAGCTAAAAGATCTCACTGGAGAGATCAACCGCCTATCTACAGGCCTTGGTGTTGCTTCTAAATCTCTATTAGAAGTTTCTAGAACACTATCACAGGCGGGTCTTTCAGCTAGGGACACAAAGATTGCCCTTGATTCTTTAGCTAAGACAACCCTAGCCCCTACGTTTGATGACATAACTCAAACTGCTGAGGGCGCGGTTGCTGTTATGGCACAGTTCAAGCAAGGCGCCGCCGCCCTTGAAAAACAGCTTGGTGCTATTAATGCTGTCGCTGGTCAGTTCGCTGTTGAAGCCGGTGACTTAATCTCTGTTATCCGCCGTACTGGTGGTGTGTTCAGAGAAGCTGGCGGTGACCTGAATGAACTTATTGGTCTCTTTACCTCTGTTAGAGCAACGACTCGTGAGTCTGCTGAGTCTATTGCTACTGGTCTTAGAACTATCTTTACCAGAATACAGAGGCCCAAGACTATAGAGTTCTTGAAGCAATTTGGAGTTTCTCTCACGGATACTTCAGGTAAATTTGTTGGAGCCTATGAAGCTATTGCAAGACTTAGTGATGCCCTAAAAGGTCTTGAGCAAGGCGACATCAGGTTTATCAAAATTGCTGAGCAGCTTGGTGGATTTAGACAAATTGGTAAAGTCATTCCTTTACTCAAAGAGTTTAGAACTGCGGAAGAGGCTCGTCAGGCAGCGATAGCTGGCGGTAACAGCCTAGCCGAAGACGCTGCAAAAGCACAGCAGACCCTAGCTGTGCAGATCACTAAAGTGCAAGAAAACTTTGCAAGATTGATGAGGGACATCACTGAGACCACAACATTCCAAGTGATGGCGAAGTCTGCCCTAGCCTTTGCCGATGCTCTCATCAGAATTGCAGATGCTATCAAACCACTTCTCCCTATCCTAGCCGCCCTCGCTGCGTTTAAGCTGGCGAAAACATTTGGTCAGTTTGGCGCGGGGTTGGCTTCTGGGATTAAGAATATAGGAGCGAATGTTCAAGGCGCTAATAACGGTGGTCGAATACGTCACTTTGCAAGGGGCGGTTTAGTTCCGGGAACTGGCAATAGAGATACTGTCCCCGCCATGCTCCAACCCGGCGAGTTTGTAATTAAGAAGAGTAGTGTCAAAAGTATTGGAGCTAGTAGCTTAGCCTCTATGAACCAAAACGGGGCTAAAAAATACGCTTCAGGCGGTCAAGTTGAGCTGAGTATTAATCCGGGGGCTATAGGAGGCTTCTTCCTAAAGCCAAGTAGCGGAGAAGAGGTACCTGTAGACGCCACGTCTGAGTTTAAGTCCATAAAAAGCGCTAAGGCACAAGCTAAACTTTTTGGCACAAGTTATTCTTATGACAGAAATGATTTGACTCAAGCTATTGGGTTGTCGACTAAAGAGCTCGGAGCCCTCACAGACGCAAAAGGTAATCCTTTGCTTGCTCCAAGCAAGGTTGAAAAGGGTTACAGAGATCCTAAAACAACTCTTAATAAACTAAAAAAACTTGCTCCCGGCTCCCCACAGTATCTTGCCGTTCAAGGAGCAATGGACAATGCCAACAAAAGAGGTACTCTAGAAGCTCCGGGTGGGTTGGATATTCAAGCAAAAGCATCAGGCCCTATCGTATCGTTCTTACCTTCTGAATCTGAAATGGCTGGCAACCCGACCATGAATCAGATAGTTAACTCGGAAGTTAGAGACAAGATAGGACTCGCCATTCAGGGAGCGGTAAACAAAGTATACAGCGGTAACTTTAGTGGTATAGGGTCAGACTTTCCCCTTGATCAATCTGCGGTTGATGCTGCAATAGAAAGAGCTAAGGCTGACGACAATATAAGACGCACCACCGCAGGCTTCATCTTTGAAGGTTTGATTGATGGCATGACAGGCGCTGCTGCTGGTGGGGAGTACTCAAACTTCGACTTCCCAAGCGGAAGCATAGCGGGCAAAAAGGAGGCCCTTCAAAAATTCTTTGGCGGGAATTCAGCTATGCAACAGCTTGTTAAAGCAGACGCTAAAAGAACTCTAAGCACCAAGAGCATTACTAGCATAGCTGGAAAGGTCGCCAACGACTTTAGTAAAGGTATAACTGAGGGTATAAGCCACGCAACATTCTTAGATTCTCTGTCTGGCAGGGCCGCTGGAGACATAGTTAAATTTGCCAGTGGCGGCTCCGTAAACTCACCAAAAGACACCGTTCCCGCCATGCTCACTCCCGGCGAGTATGTTCTCAATAAGCGTTCTGCTCAGCAGATTGGATACGGCAACCTGAACAGGATGAACAAGAGCGGCGTTAAAGGGTTCAATAAAGGCGGCCCAGTAGGTGTTCAGTATTTTGAAAATGGTGGGGATGTGGACCTTGCTGCTGCTAAAGGGAAAATTGCAGACGCATCTAACTTTGAAGAGGCTCGTAAGGTTGTTAATGAACTGGTTCAGGCGCTGAGAGATTTTGACACAAGCGTTGAGGGAAGCGCAGACGCACAAAACGAATTGATGGCTGTTCTTGAAGAAGCTCGCAAAAAAATGAAGAGCTTTACCGAGGCAGATGAAAAATCTATGAAGTCAGACATAGCGGATTCCAAAGCTGACTTTAAAAATGTAGTGACTGAGGTTAAGGCAGAAGGAGTCACTCCCGCCGCCGCCGCCGGAACATCCCAAATTGATGTTGCTGGCCCATCCGGAGG
>MDTC01231066.1_pt1 | contig 22157 bp, 21 predicted proteins | sample 811181 | NCBI WGS metagenome assembly MDTC01 (sample SAMN05326644, study PRJNA326480) | marine metagenome | isolation source: seawater | place: Pacific Ocean: North | collected 2011 | reverse complement strand
GTACCATCGGCGCTGAAGGACTTGACTTCCGAGTTCGGAATGGGATCGGGTATAACCCCTTCGCAATAATTACCAGGCAAAGTCTTATAATATTATTATAGGCCTCTGTAAATAGTATAATACTTAGTGATAATAGGACTTTCTGGTGGGCGTGATAAGAATTGAACTTATGACCTCTACGATGTCAACGTAGCGTTCTACCACTGAACTACACGCCCAAAAAATTGAGTAATTTAAAAAAAAAGATTTTTATTCTTAATTTTAATAAAAATATTTTTTGATTATTAATTGAAAAACCTAAATTTCTAAACATCTTATTATTTTTATTTATCCAGTGAGTCATTTCTTCTACATAAACTTTTAATTTAATTTTAGATAAATTCTTTTCATGCATCCTGTAAAATGTTAGAGGTTTGTCAATATAAGAAAAATTGTTATTAATACTGAGTTTTGTAAAAAAATCAAAATCTCCAATAATTTGATATTGATTATTAAATTTAAACTTTCTAAAAATTTCTTTTTTTAACATTACTGTTATTATACCGACTTTATATTTATTTAATAACCTTTGAGTAATTTTTCCTGATGGCTCTTTGTTGGCACAAAATAAATATTTTTTTTTATTTTTATCATTATACATCCATACATTAGTATAAATAAGTGTTGAATTATTTTTTTCTATTAATAAAATTTGATTTATTAGTTTGTTTTTATCCCACCAATCATCAGTATCTAAAAAAGTTATATATTTCCCTTTGGCTTCTTTAATTGCAAAGTTTCTTGCTTCGTATAATTTTAAATATTTTTTACTGCGAAAATATTTTATCTTTTTGTTTTTAAAACCATTTAAAATTTCTTTACTTTTATCAATTGATTGATTGTCATAAAATATTAATTCCCAATTCTTATAAGTTTGTTTTATTACACTATTTAGACTTTTTTTTAAAAACTTTTCACCGTTATGACAATTCATTATAATGCTTACTAAGGGATTTTTTGACATTCTAATTATGAAAGATTTATTTGTTTTTCATTCCTTTAGAAGTAAAAACTACTTTATTTTTATTTGAATCATCTATTTTGTTTTGAGGAGTAAAGAATCTGTCGCCGGATTTAATTTTAGAGATAATATTTTCTCCATTTTCATTAATAATATTTTCTACAAGAAGCATATGTTTTCCTGTGGTGCTTACAACTATCCAGTCTTTATCATGTCTACTGACAAGGCCGCTCATAAAAGGATGATTTGATGAGTCGCCGCCATGTAATTGAACTTTTTTTATAAACAATTTTCCAAAATTACCGTTATTTAAATAAGTGCTTGCTCCCGGGTACGGATCTTCGAATGCATTTATAAAATTTAACAAGTCATATGGTTGAAGACTCCAGTCTATAAATCCATTTTCTATAGTGCTCAATCTTGGATTATATCTTCCAATAAAATTATTTTGTGGTTTAAGTTCAAATTGATTTCCTTCTTTTAATTTTTTAATAAATTTTTTGTAAAACTCTAAGTATTTAATTAATCTAAAATTTTGCATTTCTTTTGGAATTTTATAATTAGAAGGAAATAAATGTTGTTCATAGTCAATAAGCGGTCCAGTATCTATTCCTTCGTCAACTAAATGAACTAGATGGCTGTCTATTCTATCCTCTCTTAAAATTTTCCATGACAGTCCGCCTCCTCCAGCATCCAAAGGGAGTCTAGTGCCATGAAAATTTACTAAATTTTGTAGAAAAAAATTATTTATTGTATCTTTTTTAAATATATATCTTGCACCCATAGAAATGAATAAAGTTTCTTCTATTGTGCAATTCTTTGTAACAAATTTTTTAAAATTATCATCAATCTTATCAAAGATATTGGGTTTTAAGTTACTAGAAATGTTTTTTGCCTGATCAGAGCTGGTTACTAAAAAAGTATTAAGTCCAATACTACTATTTGCATCAATTAATTTTTCAAATATTTCAGATTGTCCCAAAAAAACAACATTCTTAAAATTTTTTAAAAAAAATTTATTATTTTGAATCATAATAAGACTTTATTGTATTTTTTAGTCCTTTTTCAAAAGATATTCTTGGTTTCCAGTTTATTATATTTTTTGCTTTCTGAATACTTGGATACATTTTTAAAATTTCATCTTTTCGCAGTTTAATAGCTCCAAATTGTGGTTTTCCACCATTAACTTTTTCTTTAATTAGTTGAATAACTGCTCTTATTTTTCTAGGTTTGCCCGAACCAATATTAATTATTTCACCTTTACTCGAATTGCTTTTTAAAGATTTTAAAATTGCATTAATAATATCGTCTACATGCAGAAAGTCTCTGTATTGAATACCATCAGAACATTTAAATTTTTTATCTCTGATACAACTATTAATCGTAATAGGTAAAAATCTATTTAAATCTTGTTTGGGCCCATAACCTAAATATAACCTTATAACAGTAGAAGGAAACTTTTTCTTCTTAAATAAGTCTAGTAAATAATTGGTCGAAAGCAACTTTGCTTTTCCATAGGTAGATTTTATTAGTCTTGGATTATATTTTTGATTCTCTTTATGCGGGGATTTTAAATGTCCGTATTCAACACTACTTCCTATCTGGATAAAAGATGAAATATTACTTTCTAAAAAATGATTAGCTAAGTTTTTACACCCATAGAAATGACTCGAAAAGGTTTTATTTTTATTGCTATGATCTACATATCCTCCAAAATTAACTACATAGTCAAAATTTTTTTTAATTTTTTTTTTTATAAGATTCTTGTTATTAATATCACAAATAATATATTTTAATTTTTTAATAAATCTAATTTTTTTTGGTTTTTTAGTTGAAACACTAGTAACTTTCCAATTCTTTTTTAAAGATATTTTAGCTAAGTGATAGCCTAAAAATCCTGTTCCGCCAATAATAAGAATTTTTTTTTTCAATTAAATTTGTTTTTTTTATATATTTTTTCTAGATCGTCTTTATCACGTTTTGTGTCCATGCACTTCCAAAAACCTTTATGCAAAAAAGCGTATAATAATTTTTTTTTGGTCGCGGCTTCTAGTGGATCTTTTTCTAAAATTGTTGAGTCACCTTTTATGAAGTCAAAAAATTTGTATTGGGCTACAAAAAAACCTCCGTTTATCCAGCCTTGGGCTACTTGTGGTTTTTCTTTGAAAGATATCACTTTATTTTTTTTTAAAGATATTTCCCCAAACCTTGCGGGTGGTCTAACAGCAGTAACTGTGACTAGTTTGTTATTTTTTTTATGAAATTTTTCTAATTCTCTAATATTTACTGTTGAGATTCCGTCTCCGTAAGTAAACATAAAATTTTCATCTCTTTTTACAAATTTTTTTAACCTTTTAAGTCTGCCACCTGTTAATGTTTTTCTACCTGTGTATGATAAGGTTATATTGCAAGTTTTGCCTTTTATTTTATAATTAAATTTTTTGTCATATTTCTCAAAATTTTTGAAATACCTTTTTACAATTTCACTCTTATATCCTAATGCAACATAAAAATCTTTATGCCCATATTTCATATAAGAATTCATTATATGAATTAATATTGGAATTCCTCCAATTGTTACCATTGGTTTTGGCATCACACTAGTATACTCTGGTAATCTTGTGCCGTATCCACCTGCTAAAATTAATACTTTCATTATTGCTAAACTGTAAATTTAAAATATTTATATAAATAGGGATTTATTTTGTATCTTAGTTGTCCAATAAAATAACTCTTTTTTTCCACTTTATATACGTCTTTAATTTTGTTTGTCATTAAATTATAAACCAAAGCTATTCTATTTGATTTACCATCTCCTTCATAAGAATGCCAAGTCTCTCTTTCAATTCTTGAAAAAAAAACAGCTCTATTCATTTTCCAGTCAACAATTTTTTTTCCTTTTCCGCTTTTACTTGTATAAAAAATTGTTCCAACATTAGTTTTTGGTCTAACATAAACGACTCCGCTTAATAATTTATTGGGTGTATCATCATGAATAGGGAATTTGCAGTCAGCGCCGGTTTCAATAATATGAAACTCTGAATAGTCATATAAATCAACTTTTTCAGGGTTAAGTTCTTTTAATAAATTTATAGCTTTCATGTGATAATTTTTATGTAATTTTATTAAAAAATTTTTTGAAATACACTCAACGTTAGTTTTCTCAAATTTATCAATGGAGTTATGATAAACTTTTACTTCCTTGCTACCTACGTGCTTGAGTTGTATTGACAGAATTTCTTTAAAATCCTGTTCAGAAAAAAAATTATCTATTATTTTTAATTTCATTTCATTTTTCATATTTTTATTTAAAAAACAACTGTGTTAATAGTTTCAATTATTTTTTGGTTATTTCGCATTTCAATAACTTTTGGTTGTCCTATATTTTTTATTTTAATACAACGTGGATACTTATTAATTCTTTTTTTATCTAGAAAAATGTTATTAAAAATTTTCTTCTTAAGAAAAATGGTTTTTTTAATTTTTTTGAAATTAGAAAGGTTTGTTGGAAGATTATAAAGTTTAATTAATTTTTCTATAGTTTTGAAGTTTTTGCTTTTTCCTTCGGTATAATATATTTCACACAACATCCCAATTCCAACTGCTTCACCATGTCTTATAATATCATCTTTTTTTCTCTTTATTGCCATTTCTATTGCATGAGCAAAAGTGTGACCGAAGTTTAAATTTAAACGGTTCGAATTTTCGTAAACATCATTTTTAAAGTATTTAATTTTAATCTTAAGTGTTTTAAAAATTAGCCTGGAAATAAATTTAAACCTTCTTGATAAAAAACTTTTTTTATTTTTAAGTATATTTAAAATATTTTTACTTTCTAGCATGCCTGATTTTATTATTTCAGGAACGCCAGCCAAAAACTCTCTTTCTGGTATTAAATTTATCATATTTTTTGAAATAAAAACATTTTGAGGATGGTAGTAATTTCCAACTGAGTTAATTAGCCCTTTATAATTTATTCCAGTTTTTCCTCCAATACAACTATCAACTATAGCTGTCATGGTAGTAGGCACATGAAAGTAAATCAAACCTCTTAAATAAAGTGAACTAGCAAGGGCACAAACATCTCCTATTACCCCTCCTCCACATGATAATATTACAGATTTCTTTGTAAATTTTTTTTCAATTAATTTGTTTATAATTTTGAATAATAATCTCTCATTTTTATTATTTTTACTCGCATTAACTCTGAGCATTGTTACATTAATTCCAGAATTTTTAAGATCTTTAAAAAGATACTTAATAAATTCTTTGTTAAGATTTTTATCAATTATCAGAAGCATTTTCTTGTCTGAATAAAGTTTAGACAAAGCATTTGATATATCTGAAGATTCTTTATTATTGCAAAAATTAATTTTATAATTTTTTTTTTCTATCTTGTAGCTAATAATCATTATTTTATTTTATATTTTTTAAAGTATTTATCATTTTTCATTTTTTTAATTGCTTTTAAATAATCTTTTTGTACATCTACAGAAAAGCTTTCACCTTTTAAATCAAATGACTTAATTTTTAATCCAATTTCTAAAGCTCTAAGTAGTTCAATATTTTCTATTTTTTCTAATTTAGTTCTTTTACTTTCACCATATTTGATTAAAGCACTTGGCTTAAATGAAATTATAGATAAATGTTTATCTATAAAATTTTTTTTACCACGAAAAGGTATTGTATTTCTTGATAAATAAAGAACGATATTTTCTTTATTTTTTGCAATTTTTATAATGTTTCGGTTATTTTTATATTCAGACTTAAGTGATGGTAAAATTATATCTATTTTTTTATTCTTTTTATGAAAATTAATTACCCGATCAATATGTGTGGGATTTAAAAGAGGTTCATCTCCTTGTATGTCAACTATAAAATCATATTTTTTTTTAATCTTATTAGATGCTTCTAAAATTCTTTCAGTGCCATTAGTGTGTTTTTTAGAAGTAAGCAAACATTTTATATTATGTTTTTTGCTAATTTTAATAATTTTTTTATCATCACAACAAACGTACAACTCATCTAAAAGTTTGGACATTTTTGCTCTTTTATAAACATGAACAAACAAAGGCAAACCTCTTATTGGAAGCAACGACTTTTGATAAAGTCTTTTTGACTTCAATCTGACAGGTATCAGGCCAATAGTTTTCATAATTATGAGTTCAACCAACCACCATCTATATTTATATCTTCACCATTAATATAGTTAGATTTATCGGACAGTATAAAAGTTATTAAATTTGCAATCTCACTTGGCTCACCCCATCTTTTTAATGGTATTTTATTAAGCGTCCATGAATAAAGATTTTTTTTATTTTTTTTAAAATTTTTATAAAATGAAGTTTTTGTAAATCCTGGGCTAATACTATTAATTCTTATACCATACTCTGAAAGCTCTAGGGATAAACATTTGGTCAGTGAAATAAGAGCACCTTTTGTGGATCCGTATGCAGAGAGTTCATTAAAACCAATTTGTCCTACAATAGATGCTATATTTACTATGGATCCTTTAATTCTATTTTTAATTAAGTATTTTGAGAATATTTGCATTATAGAAAATACCGCAAAAAAATTTACTTCAAATACTTTGTTGATTTCTTTTTTATTTATATCTAAAAATTTTTTTCTAAATCTCATACCGGCATTGTTAACGAGGCCATGAATTGGTTTTTTTAATTTATTTGAGTCGTTAAGTATTTTGACTAACAATTTTTTATTTTCAATTTTTCCGTTATAAATTTTTAAATTTTTAATATTATTAAATTTTTTATTATCATTTTTATCCTTAATTAAAGCATATACAAAAGCTCCATTTTCTAAAAGAGTATGTACAGAACTTTCACCGATTCCTTTTCCGGCTCCAGTAATTAAAATATTTTTATTTTTTAAAATCATTAATTTAATAAGGGTAAAATATATTTTTTGAATTTATTTTTTTCGTAATTAGTATAAAAAATTTTTCCTCTGTTGCGTATTTTGTATTTAAACACATTTTCGTTTAGTTTAATTACTTCTATATTCTTCCAAATATCTGATGAAAAAGTGTCTAGCAAGGCATCATCTGGAAAATGGATTATTTGAGTTCCCTCCTCGAGGGCTTGAACACTTACACCGGTAGCTGAACCAAAAAAAAATGATAGGTTTTTATTTTTATTAACAAATTTATTTTTATTTTTTTTCATAATTTTTTTTAATTCAATTGCAAAATCATGGTGAATTTTACTCGATTTATTTAAAGGGTGTATTCTTATTGTTAAATTATTAATCTCTGCATTCTGTGAAAATTGTAAAAAATTATCAAATTTTGATAAATATCTATAATAATTATTTAATTTGAAAGGAATAAAAATAAAACCACAAAATTCTTTGTTTCTTTTTTTATCAAATCTTAAAGAAGGAACAACTGAAATTTTTCCTTTTCTCCATTCAAAATTTTTTTCTAAAACTTTTTTTTGATCAACACCAGAAACAATTAATTTATCTAATAAATTATTTCTGTGAAATAAGTCTGTTTGTACCGGCCACGGAGCACAATGCAAGTAACCTAAAGTTTTTGATTTATTATTAATTTTCTTTACTGTTTTTAATAAATAATTTTGAAAAATAGTGCCCTCGTAATTTAATAAAACATTTTTAAATTTATTTTTTTTAAAAAATTTTTCAAATAATTCTGAAATTTTAATAGCATAATTAAAATCAAACCAAAAATAATGATAAATTTTTTTAAACGAAAAGCTATAACTAATTAAAAGTTTTCCAAACGATTTTAAAACATAAATAAAATTAAGGCTTTTGAAATTTTTTTTTGCAACGATTATAATATTATTTTCTATTTTCTTTGGTAAATAATTGTCTAATGATATTAAAAACCAAATTAAATTTTTATTTTTATTTGCATATGTATTGAAAAAAAAATCTCTAAAATTTCCAAATTTATCAAAATTATTTTTAGATATGTATGAAATCACAATATTTTTATGCTTTATTTTTTTTAGTTCTATCGAATGGTTGTGAAAAAGAGTTAAATCACTGTTTTTAGAAATAGATAATATATTTTTAAAAATATAAAAAAATCTAAAAAATTTTTTTTTCTCAATTATTTCATCTATTTTTAACCTCCCTGGTGTACTAGCCCAAACAGTTAAAAAACATAAAGGACTTATTGATATGTCTATTTTTCTTTTTTTTGTTTTTTTTAGGTAAAGAGCACAAGATTTTATAAACGAATGTTGAAATAAGAATATTTTATTCATAAATTAAATTTTTTTCATTAATTTCAAAATTCGACTCATGTGATTTTTAGATCCTAGTGATATTCTCAAATACTCTTCGAACCCTTTAACTCCAGGACCTTTTCGAACCAAAACTTTGTTTTTCTTAAGTATTTTTTCAAATTTTTTTTTATTTTTTCCAAAATTGATATGAAAAAAGTTTCCATATGTATCAATAAATTTATAATTTTTTTTTTATGTTTTGAATAAGAAATTTTTTTCCTTTTTGCACTTCATTAATATGATCTTTAATAATTTTTGGATTTTTCAATAAAAACTCAATTGCAATACAAGATATTGCGTTTATTTCGTACATTGGTTTGTATTTAAAAATGTTTTTAATCACTCCACTATTTGCTGCTATATAACCGGCGCGTAAACCAGCGAGTCCGAAAGCCTTTGAGAAGGTTCTTGTTATAATTAAATTATTATATTTGTTTATGTACTTTATATAACTATATTTATAAAAACCATAATAAGCCTCGTCAATTAAAATAGGCACATTTATTTTTTTACATTTCTTTATAATAAAGAGTAATCTTTTAGGATCTATTATTGTTCCTGTAGGACTATTAGGATTTGCAATAATTATTAAAGATATTTTTTTGTTTAAATTTTTTTTAAGTTTTTCAAAATCAAGTTTTAGATTTTTATCATATCCAATTTTTACATTTTTTAAATTATATAGCTTTGAGTACACATCTACCATTCCAAAGGTAGGGGACAGGGTTATTATTTTATCCTGTCTTTTTGTGAAATATTCAATACATGTTTTAATGGCAAGATCTGAACCGGCAGTTAGGCAAAGCATTTTTTTTGGTATATTAATTTTTTTTGATAATAGTTTATATATTTTATCAATATTTGGATATGAGGTTAGATTAAATGTATTAATTGATTTTTTTAAGTAAGATAAAAATTTATTTTCAAGTTTTATTACTCTTTCATTTTTATCCAGTCTAAGATATTTTGACCTATCAATATCCTCTTGTTTAGCTCTAGATAATTTTTTTAACCAAGGTTTTATCATTTTATTTATAAATTTTTTAACCATTTTTTTGCATGAACGTTTCCTATCAACTCTCCCGCTACGTCACATTTATTGCAAGGTGAAAAGCTTCTGTCAGAATTTAAAAGTTTTTTTCTAGCAAATTGAAATTTTTTATTACACCAAATATCAATAATCTTTTCTTTTTTTACGTTTCCTAAAATATACTTTTTTGCCCAATCATGAGAGCACATTTGAACATCACCATTATAATCTACAAAAAAAGTATATGCCGGATAATTACACATAGCAGACAAAGGTTCACTTAATGGTTTAATTGAATATTCTGCATTTTCTAACGTTCCACTTCTATTGCTTAAATTGATTCCAAAACTTTCTTCGGATGATTTGTATCTGTTTCTAATTACATATTGATGTTTTTTTAAATTTGCTTTTTCGCATAATTTATAAAAATTTTCTTCTTCTTTGGGACCATCATAAACACTTATTAGTAATGTCGATAAACCTGAGTCAAAAAGTTTTTTTAATCTTTCTAAATTTAAGACATCCCCATTAGTTATTAATTCTATTTGAGCTTTAGGCAAAAATTTTCTAGCTTCACTAATACTTTCGTATATTCTCTTATCAAGCAATGGCTCAACATATCCAGAGTATATAACCATGCCATTATATTGTAGGTCCGACAATTCAGAAAAAATCTTATAGTGCAATTCTTTAGATATAAATTCATTGATATCTGGATAGTTTGGGTCACTTCTAGGACAAAAAGAGCATTTTCTATTACACAATCCTGAATTGCTAATTTCTACAACAGACATTAATGGTATTTTAGAGTTTTTTAAAAATTGTAATCTATCTTTTGTTATTTGTTTTTTTCTAGGTATGTTTTTATCAATTATTTTCATAGTAATATTTTAATATACAGTTTTATTTATTTTTTTAATTTAATTAATCTTGTTGAGCTCCCATTTTTTGATAAAAAAAATTTTTTTACATTTTTACCTTTTACAATGTCTGGTCGATGAGTAATAAAAATAACTGTTAATTTTTTTGTTAAAGCAACAAGTGTTTTAATTATGCTCTGCTCAGTTTCTTTGTCTAAAGAAGATGTTATTTCATCATAAATTAAAACTTGGGGCATTTGGTACAAGCTTCTTGCTATACCTATTCTTTTAATTTGACCACCTGACAATCTTGAGCCGTCGTCCCCCACTCTATAGTTTAAACCATTTTTTTTATTATTAATTAATTTATCCAATTGAGCTAATTTTACAGCGTATTTGAGTTTTTCTTCGTTAATTTTTTTTCCATCAAATGCTATATTATTTTTTATTGTGTCATCAATTAAATAAACTTTTTGATGAACATAACCAATATTATTAATCCACATCCTTATCTTCGTATTAATATCAACTTTATCTACGAATATTTTGCCTGAGATCGGTTCAATCAGTCCAGAAAGTAAATCTAAAAATGTTGTTTTTCCTTTACCACTTTCGCCAGAAATACAAATAAAATCATTTCTTTTTATTTTAAAATTAAAATTTTTTAAAATATTCTTTGAAGTTTTGGGATATTTGTACGAAACATTCTTAAAAATAATTTCTTTTTTAAAAGGAAGTTTTAATTTTGTTGTGTCATTTGCTTTGATTTTTTTTCTTTTTAGGTCATTGTGTAAAAGATCTATAGCTGCCTTGCTTGATTGAATGGTCTGAAAGTAAATAATAATTCTATTTATACCAGGTAAGAATCTATATGCTGCAGCGGCAAATAAAGCTAAAGCAGGAATTATATCCTTGGGATTAATATTTATATTAATTAATAGTAAAACTAATAGACAGAAAAATATTATTGCCAGCAATTCAAAAAGAAACTTTACAGTTTCTGAAATTATAAAAAGATATTTTAATGTCCGCAAAGCATTTTTTAAATGAAAATAAAATTTATCAAAAAAATAATCATAATTATTTCTGATTTTTATGTCTTTAAATGAACCAAATACATCTTTAAGATTTATAAAAACTTTTTCCCATTGTATTACATTTTCAGATCCATATTTATGTATTCTATATCTTAAAAACTTATTTATCATCAATCCAAAAAAGCCAAAAAAAACTAAAATAAACAAACTTGGTAAAGGTTGATAAAATACTAGAACAATACCAATTGTAATTATTATAAATATTTCAGTAAATATCTTTAAATAAGCGTCAATGCTTACCCTAATTTTTTTACTTTCATTAATTATATTTTTTGTGAATGTTGAAGAGTTTTTTCTGCTAAAAAAAGTTAAAGATGAATGAATGTATTTTTGATATAAATTTGAATGTATGCTTGTATCTAATTTAAAAATAAAATCATTTCTCCACCAACTAAAAAATATTAGAAAAATAGTTTTAAATAAATTTACTGTTAAAAAAAGACTTACGAAAATAATTATAAGATTTGTGGTTGAAATATCTTTAAGTGTGGGGAAAATTTCCCAGAATTGACTAAATTTAGTTTTATCCGAAGAGTCTATAATTAAACTAAGAGATGGAAATATTAAAGAAATTGAAATCGCTTCTAGAAAAGTCGCTATAAATAAAAAACCTATAAAATATTTAACTTGTTTTTTTTCTCTATAATCTAGAAATGAATATAATTTTTTAAATGTTTTCATGTTAATATTTTATAGTTGTGATTGAAAAAAAATTTTCCAATCGTTTATCTCATTATGATTTTTAATAAAGCACAACCTGTTGAATTTCTGTCTGGTAGATATGACTTTGTCACTATTCCACCATTTTATTGGTTGTTTCCATATTTCGTTTATATGGGCTAATGCATTTTCAACATTTTCGAATAATAATTTGTTTTCTTTCATCTCATTAATTAATTCATATTTATCAGCTCTTAATAAAAAGTAATTTTGTTTAGCTAATACAATATTTGGAATACCAGAATGCATAGTTTCAAAAAAACTGGTCGAAAAATTTGTATTAATGATAATTTTTGATTTTTCTACATCCTTTTTAAAATCTTTTACTTTAGATATTATTTTGTCTCCACAATTTTTTACTAAATATTTTTTTATTTCCCAGGAATCATTAGGATGAATTCTAATCTTGAATAATCTTTTTTTACTCTCTTCAAGTTTAGAATAAAACTTTTCCCAATCTTTTACATCCTTTATTATTTCACCAGAAACAGGCGCTGATTGTATTTTGTTTGGATAAATGTTTGAAAATCCTGCAATCATAAGAATCTTGCTATTTTTATTTTGGTCGTAATTTTTATAGTTTTTAAACATAATACTTGGTGACATCTGTTTAGTTTTTGTTTCATCTGATTTATTCCATCTAATATACATATCTGAATAATTACTCCAACTTCCAAAATTTTGTTTATCATCTAAAAACCCGCCATGATCTGTAACGATATATTTTGTCCCATTTTCAACTTTACCTGCAGCCCAAATTTTAAAAAAATCATCTGATGTATGTCCTTGAGCAGTATATATAATTTTTGGGTCAGCTTTAATTTTATTAGCTTCATATAAAATTTTTTTATAATCCTCTAAATAACTAAAAGGTGTTACTTTAAACAAAATTTTTTTAAAAAAAGTTTCAAATAAATTTTCTTCATTATAATTGATTAAAAAATTTTTTCTATTTAATGAATTTTCAAAAATTAAATTTTGATCAAGTTCATTAAAAATTCTAGGAAACTGTTTTAATTTTAAGCAAAGTTTTATAAGTTTTTTCTTTTCTAAATAGCTTTTATAAAATAAAACATTATGATTTCCAAAAACTTTTCCAGCACTGTAATCAATGAAAAATTTTATTAAATTTATTTTTTTTTTTTTTATATTATTAAAGTAGGAATTTGAATATTGGTAGGTAAATTTTTTATTATATTTTAGATTAATAATATCTATATTTTTTGGTTTTAAAAATTTTATTATTTCTGAGTAAAATACGTGATTTAATAAATGTGAATTTTTTTCAAAAAAGAGTTCTTTAAATTGAGATGGTGTAATGTCTTCTAATTTTAAATCAAGAATTCTAGTTTCATCGATTTGTTCTTGCTCAATGGCATTTTTAAAACTCTCCCATCTCTCCCATATTATTTGTAATGTATTTAGAAGAAATGGACCTATTATTATGTGCCAATATCTATAATTTTTATCAACGGAGTGATAATTGTTTAAACTCTCCATAAAAGATTTAAGAATTTTATAATATAGTTTTTCAAGGTAGATATAATCAACCTCCTTTTTTTTTGAACTACTCCAGTGAAATTTTATTTTTTTAATATCCTTGTTGATATTTTTGCTTACATTAGAAAGGCACCAATCTCCCAAAATTACATTTTCAGATTCTTTAGAGTATGTTTCCTCTATGTCTGTACAAACTAAATTATTGCTCATTTAACTTAAAAAATTACCTTCCACCCGTCATAAAAATTACTGCACCATTTATATAACTCGCTTTTTTTGAAGCTAAGAAAGCAACTAAATCTGCAACTTCTTCTGATTTACCAAGTCTTTTTATTGGTGTTTCAGATATAATTTTCTTAATCCTTTTTTTTGACGACAATCTTTTTTGAAAATTAGTGTCGATTGCGCTTGGGGCAACGCAATTAACTCTTACTCCCTTTAACTCTCTTGCGAGTGCCTTGCTGAAAGTATGAAGTGCAGCTTTTGATGCTCCATAATGTATGGAGTCACCGTAGCCACCTGATTTGCCAACAATTGAACCAATATTTATAATTGAAGTATTTTTATTTTTTTTAAACATTTTTAAAAAGACTCTTGAATTTCTTACTGCTGAAAAAAAATTTAATTCAAAATTTTCAAACCAAAGTTTATCAGTTGATTTCACAAAACTAGATCTCTTTATTGCGTCACCAATGTTGTTAACCAAAATATTTATTATTTTTTTCTTTTTTTTTATTATTTTCATAACAGACTTAATTGACTCTTCTTTTAATGATGAATTTTTAATACCAATTATTTTACCACCAGATAAAAAATTTTTATTGATAAGACTCGCGTAACTGATATCTTTTTTTCTATAAGTAAAAAAAACATGGGCCCCAGACTCAGCAAATTTTATACAAATAGCTCTACCGATGCCTTTGCTACCTCCGGTAACTAATACAATTTTATTTTTGAATTCATTAAATTTTTTCATTTTGAAACTTTAGTTTTTGCTAAAATATTCTAGTTTTAATATTGTTAATAAATATAAATATATTCCCTTGTTTTGAAATTTAAGATTTTCGTTGTTTAAAAAATTAATTTTTATTTCAAAATTAGAATTAATACCTCTTATAAAGCATAGAATTAAGGATAAATTTAATCTTATAAGTTCTTCTTTATTTAATTCTTTTAACAGAAAATTATTTTTATCAAATTGTGAAAAAATAAATTTGTAGTTTTTTAAAGTATTTTTTTCCCACAAATTTCCAATGTTAAAATTCAATTTATTTTTTTTTTGTATATTTTTTAAATCATCAGATGATATAAAATACTTATTATATTCCATGGTGTCATGAGGATAAGTGTAAATAAACCTAGCAAGTGAAAAAAAAGGATCATTAAAACTCCATGTAGCGTCTGGATCGATTAAGTAAAATTTTTGATAATTTTTTTTTTGTGGAAAAATAATGTTACCGCCATGAAAATTCCAATGTCCTAATTTTGATAAAAAATAATTTTTGTTGTCTAGTTTCTTAATTTTTTTTTTATCAAATATTTTTTTTAAATAAAAATTTATATTTTTATATTTTTTTCCATTTATATAAATATTTTTTGATTTTTCTAAATTTGAGAATAGATATTTACTGGAAAAATTTTTATACTCTTTAAAAATTAACTTTTTAATTATTGAAATTGGTTTGTTTTTTTTTTTAATTTGACTATTTCTTACAACATCAATAAATTTTTTAAAGAGTGACTCAGTTAACACTTTTGACTCTTTTTTAGAAATATTTTTATTTTTCATTAGTTGTGAAAAAGTTAAACCAGCTATGTACTTTTGTTTATAAAAACCCTTTGACTTGAAAAGTCCTTTTTTAAAATAACCATAATCTAAAATTTCTGGCATAGTTTTTTTAAAAAAGACCGATGATGTACAAAGTTTTTTAATTAGGTTGATTTCCCTAAATATCTTTTCAGGTTTTTTGTTTGCTATTTTTAATATAAAAAATTTTTTTTTTTTATCTTTTGCTCTAAAAACTGAAAATTTTTCAGAGTTTTTTAAAATTTTCATTAAATTAAATCCAGTAATTTATTGCTTTATTTTTTTTGCTATTAAGTATTTCTTTAAGACAATTTAACACGCTTCTACAGTAGCCTCTTGTATTGTGTACATAGCCTTGAGTAATAATTTCACATATATTTTCACTAGGTTTATTTTTTCTATTTACTAAAAAAGGGTTTTCATTGTAGTAAATGTATTGCTTATCTATCAATATTACAGCGGCGGTTTCTGCCATTTCATATGCTTTGCTACCTAAAGCCTTCTCTTCAACTCTTATTATTCCGGGCGATTTCTTTGCAAAATTTCTTAATTCATTAATTAAAATGCCTTTATTTAATCTTTTTTTATTTTTTAATTCATATTGAAAGTAAAATCTGGAAATTTGATAGCCTGGCGGAGAAATCAATGTTCTCAATGAAACAGTATGAACTTTATTAGAATTTGGAAAAAGTTTTTTCATAGAAATTTTTGCTTGGGAAAAACTTGGTCTAAAATTATTTCTAGCATCCTGTTCTCGAGGATTATCACTTTTTGTTCCCAATCTCCCTTGAGGTGTATCTGGATGTACAATATCTAATTCCGTACTTAACATTTTAAATTTATTTAAATTATATTTTTTAAAAACTTCAATGATGCCTCTTAATTGAGCTTGCCAACCATTACTTTGACAAGAACCTAAGGCAAAAATTTTTTCTTTATCTTTTATTAAAGTTTTTGGGTCATGTTCAAGTATTTTTGATTTTATATTCATTAAATTTGGATAAATAGAAGGTAATTTTTCAGATTCAGCAACGCCAAATACTAAATCAGAAATTTTGGTAAATTTTTTCATTAAGTTTTTATTTGAAATATGTTTTTTAGAAGTAGCTATAATGGTGGCATTAAATTTTTTTTTTATTTTATTTAATTTAAAGCTATTTATATCTCCAAAAAAGAATTTTATTTTTTTCTTATCTATAATTAAAGTATTTTTTTTATAATCAACTTTAATTTTGTCAATCATTTGTGGGTTGCATAGTATTAAACGCGCATTTATGGAGTCCATATCTTCCTTTTCGTTATTAGAAATTTTATTAGTCAATACTGTGTCTATAATGAATTTATCTTTGACTTGTTGATTCATTGATAAAAGCATTGATCCAATCTCAGATCCACATCCTACTAATAGTACTTTTTTATTCATAATTTATACTAATACAAATTTATTTACTGGAACTACTCTAGTTTTTTTATTTGGAATAATTTTTTTTGTTCGAAGATTGCACATGTGTCTAATGACTTGTTCTGGTAAATTATATCCTGCTACAAGTGATGCCCCTACAGAACCACTCATACGATTTGAGCTGTCTAATAATTTAGGTTTTCCTGAATTATCAATAGTTACATCGAAATCACACGGACCATGAATTTTAAAAACTTTTATAATTTTTTTAATATAATTTATAATTTTTAAATTTTTTTCCACAACACAACCCTGATTATACTCTGAAAGTGGGTTTTCATACTTTCTTAATCTCGGAATTATAACTTGTGGTTTGCCATCAACAGCAAAACAATCGACATCATAAGTGTTACCTCCATAATAAGGCATACAAATTAAATTATTAAACATAATATTTCTTCTTTTAAATTCTTTTTGTACCGAAATAATATCACCTGTTCCACAAAATCTGTTTTTTAATAAAAGTTTAAATTTTTTTATTTTTTTATCTAAAATGATAACCCCTCTTGATCCTGCTCCTTTTCTAGGCTTTAAGACAACTTTTTTAATGGGGTATCCAAATTTTTTAATTAAATTTTTTAAGTCCATAAATGAGTTTATATTACTCCATTTGCCTACATTTATTTTATTTTTTTCGAGAAAATCAAACATTTTACCTTTGTCTATTAAGCTAGCAACTATTTTATAATCACTAACTAAGATTTTTATTTTTTTTTGTTTGAAAAGATTTTTATACTTTGAAAATAAGATTGACTCTGCCTCAGAACCTGGAAAAATAATGTTAATTTTCTCTTTTTTGCAAAGTGAAAATACTTTTTTTAAGTATAATTTTTCTTTGTTTGCTCTAGGAATTTTATAAATTTTTTTTATATAAATAATTTTTGATTTTGGATTTGAGTCTGCACCAAAAATATTTATCTTCATATTTTTAATTGAATAAATTGAATCTATTAAATCGTAAACATACTTACCGTTGATACAAGTTATAAGAATATTTATTTTATTCATCATTATTAATGTTGATTAATATCTTTCATTGATAATACTTCTTCTTTTTTTAAATTTCTTAGAGTTTTTCTGCCTAAAATCTTATAAAAATTTTTAAGTTCAATGCTTTTTTTATTAGAATTAATTCTTTTTAGGGAAATATTATTTAAACTGATTTTTTCTCCTTTTAGTATTTCTTTTAAAGTTACTAATTTTCTTAGGGTTTTTTTTCTATTTGTCTCTTCTTCTTTTGTTGGTTTTAAAATCCCGCTACCTAACATAGTTTCTAAATTTCTTATTTTATTAACCATTAATTTGAATTCTTTTGGTTCTACAGAAATTCTATGATCTGCTCCTTTGGCTAATTTATTTAAGGTAAAGTGTTTTTCAATAATTTTTGCTCCACAAGCTACAGCATTAACCGATGCATCTATTCCTATTGCATGATCTGAATAACCGATTGGAACTTTAAAGATTTTTTTATACTCATTTATTCCTTTTAAATTTAAATATTTAATTGGTGATGGATAAATAGAAGTACATTTTAATATCGCAATTTTATTTTGTTTTTGTTTGCATAAATTTACCGCTTCGTGCACCTCTTTTAAATATGACATACCTGTTGAAAAAATTATTGGTACTTTGACTTTTGAAGCTTCTTTAATTAAGGGCAGGTTCGACAGTAATCCTGAAGAAATTTTAATTGCAGGCATTTTTAAATTTTTAACTCTTTGCAAGCTTTTAAAGTCCCCTGGCGTAGCAAACAACGATAAACCTAAAGATTTGGCGTAGTTGATTAACTTTTTCAAAGTTTCATCATTAAAGTCTTTATTTTTAAATTCTTTATACGATGGATGGTTTTTAGTGTAACTATAATTAGGGTCAGCGATTTGTAATTTTACAGCATTTGCACCAGATTTATAGGCTTCATAAATTAATTTTGCACATTTAGATTTAGAACCGTTATGATTTATTCCAATTTCTGCAATAATAAAAGTTGGACTATTATCTGATATTTTTTTATTAGCTATTTTAAATGAGTTTAAAATCTTCATTTTTTTATTTAATTAAAAAGTCGCATTTTTTTTACAACTCTTAGAACTCCATTTCCATCACATATTTTTCTAGATTTAATTTTCATAAGATTCAAGTTTGAAATTTTTAAATTTTTTAATTTTTTAGCATAGGTTAAAGAGGTTGTGTTATTTGATTTTCCAAGAACTATATGGGCACCTTTTTTTTCCAAGATTCTGCAGTTTTCATATTGATTTTTTGATTTTATAGTAACAAGACTTGGTGTTCCTACTACGCATTTTTCCCAAGTAATAAAACCTCCCGAAATAATTGCTAAATCTGCTTTGCGCAAAAGCTCCGCCATTTTTGTAGTTTGAATATAAATTTTGTAATTAAAATTCACTTTATTTAACTTTTTTTGGAGCATACTTAAATATTTATAACTTGAACCCACAACAATATTAATAATTTTAAATTTTAGATTACTCAAATTGACTCCTTCTAGTGCTTTAATAGTTTCATTTGTTGGATCACTTCCTCCCATGAATAAAAGTATATTTTTGATTTTATTTTTTTTTTTAATTTTCATATTTCTAAATTTTTTAAATGTTTTTCCTACTAAAGCAAATGAAGGACCAAATAATGTATTTACATTGCTGGATAAATATTTTTTGTATTTTTTTTCATTTCTAAATGAATAGTTTTGATCCAATAAAATATCACATTCGTGCTTTCTATTAGCCAAATCATCTATTACAATTATTTTGTCAAAATAATTCTTAATGTAAGATTCGTAAGTTTTGTCTAAGAAATAATGATCAATAATCAGAAAGTTTTTTCTTGTAGCTTTTATAGCTTTTAATGTTTTTTTTGCTTCTTCTATTTGAATTTTTTTTTTATAAATTTTTTTATTTTTTAAAAATAATTTTTTAATTTTTTTTTTTTTTTAAAAATAAAACTTTAAACTTTTTTTTAATTAGCAATCTTCCTAAATGTCCATCAAATTTTCTTATTAGAAAACTTATTTTAAAATTTTGCCTCCTTAACTCTTCAGCTAAATTTAAACACCTATGTATATGACCAGTCCCAAGGATTGATTTTTCCGAGTCGACTCGAAATACCACATTCATTTTAGATTTCTGCCAAGAGTGAAAGCTTCTGCAGCTTTAAAGCCAGAAGATGCACCTCGCCACTGCGCTAATACCTCAACCCCCTTAGAGGATCTTGGATGAGGCCATTTTCTTAATTCTTTTTTGTAAGCTTTTAATGCTTTAATTTTAAACTTTAATTCACTATCAATGTTTTCAAACCAATTCGGCGAAAAAGATTTACGTTTATTTACTATTTGCCACTCTGTACTTGAGGCTATTTCAAAGAATAATAAAGTTTTTACAGAATTATTTTTTAAAGGCCTACATGCAGTTACCACAGCTTTATTTGTTATATGGTGGTCTATATTTAAATCGTCAGGACAGTGGGTCAAAATTAATTTTGGTTTAAATTTTTTTATATTTAAGCTTATTAATTTTACAATTTTTAAAATTGGAACTGTGTCAAGTGCATTATCAGGTAAATCATAAAAAATAGGTCTTTTAGCACCTAGTATTTTACAGGCTTTTATACAAGACTCTTTTCTTTGTTTTAATTCTACTAAATAGTTTTTTTTACTCACTTTTCTTGAGCTAACTCCATCTGAAATAAAAATAATATTAACTTTATTTCCACTTTTAGTTAATTTTTTTATGGTTCCGCCGCAACCGAGTACTTCATCATCTGGGTGAGCAGCTACTATCAATACAGAACTACTTTTTAATTTCATTTTTTTTCAATTTAAGCGTTTTAACTATAGTATTAAAAATATATCTGATTTGTTTATTTTTTAATGAATAATACATAGGTAAAGACACTTCTTGTTTGTAGAACCTCTCAGCCACTGGGAAATTTTTTGATTTGAAATTAAAATTTTTTTTATAAAAAGGTTGTGAATAAATTGGTATGTAGTGAACTTGTAAAAAAATATTTTTCTTAATTAGTTTTTTAAAAAAAATAGATTTCGATATTCCAATTTTATCAAAATTAAATAAAACAGGGTATAAATGGTAGGCATGTCTATTTTTCTTTTTTTCTTCTGGAATTATTATGTTTTTATAATTAGAAAATAGAGATTTGTAAATTTTTGCTATCTGAATTCTTCTGTTCACAAACTTTTCAATTTTCTTTAATTGACTTATGCCTAGGGCACAATGTAAATCTGAAATTCTATAATTATACCCTAGTTCTATCATTTCATAATACCAAGGTTTTGCGCTATTTTTTGTTTTTTTTGTAGTTCCATGTGATCTTAATAATTTTATTTTATTATCTATAAATTTATTATTTGTTAGTACGGCACCACCTTCTCCTGAGGTAATATTTTTTACTGGATGATAACTATGAGTCACAACATCTGCAAACTTTGCAGCATATTTTATATTATTCTCGTATCTTGCTCCTATCGCATGGCAATTATCGTTTATTAATTTTATATTATATTTTATTGATAAACTTTTTAATTCTTTCCAATCGCAGGGGTTTCCTGCAAAGTCAGTTGCAATAATAGCTTTAATGGTTTTTTTTTTATTTTTAAAAAATTTTATTTTTTTTTTTAATTCGCTAATATCAATATTATAGTCTTTAGGGTTAATATCAACGAATTCAGGTTTAGCTCCACTATAAATAACTGCGTTAGATGCAGCCAAGAAACTTATGGGAGAACACAAAATAATGTCATTTTTTTTCCAACCAAGTGCTAAACCTGTCAAGTGAAGTGCGGCTGTGCCACTAGAAACTGCACTACAGTACTTTGAACCAAATTTACTTTTAAGTAATTTTTCAAATAATTCAATTTTGGGGCCTTGAGTAATTAATTCACTTTTAAGAGTTTCAAGAACAGCTTTTTGATCTTGATGATCTATGTGTTGCTTTCCATAACGGATCATGAGGATAGATTTTTTTTAATTAAATTTCTCAATTGTTCCACAGACAAAAATTTACCATTCTTTTCACTACTATAGTTAAATTCTTTAGTTGCAACTTTTCCACCTACCGACTTTAATTTTTTTATGTGCTCAGCTTTGCTTAAAGAACCAAATCTTGAGTCAGAAATAATTGCAAAATAATCTTTAAATTCAATTGTATTTAGTGAGTCTGATTTAGTTATCATTTCTTCGTGAATTTTTTCTCCAGGTCTTATACCTATTATTTTTACTTTAATCTTTGGAGCTACTGCTTCGGCAACATCAACAACTCTATAAGAAGGAATTTTTGGAACAAAGATTTCTCCACCTAGCATTCTTTTAAAACTATCTAGTACAAAATCAGCACCTTCTTCAAGTGTGATATTAAATCTTGTCATTTTTTTATC